>Ga0209702_10003035_pt1 | contig 27549 bp, 23 predicted proteins | sample FRY01_FD_187210 | JGI IMG/M metagenome (GOLD analysis project Ga0209702, IMG submission 187210) | Freshwater microbial communities from Lake Fryxell liftoff mats and glacier meltwater in Antarctica - FRY-01 (SPAdes) (version 2) | ecosystem: Environmental > Aquatic > Freshwater > Ice > Glacier... | reverse complement strand
AAAAACAATAGCATCGAAGATCGCCTCGTCACCCGCCGCCATCATCTGCTCTCCCAACCAAATCAGATGGGAGCACAGATTCAGCAACTCAGCGTCTTGTCACGCGATAACTCACCCGATTGCCCTGCGGGCACGGTTGCGAGCCTTGACAACACCGGCGGCACGTTCTCCAACGACGGAACGATCACCGGCACGCTTGGCGTGACCGGCGGCACGGTTTCCAATGTCGCGACCGGCACGGTGGGCGGCGCGTCCACGATCGGAGCCTTGGGCACACTGGAGAACTTGGGCACCGTGGCGGACGTGGATAACGCGGGCATCTTCGCCAACAGCCTGACGGCGGGGGCTCTGACCAACTCGGGCACCGGCACCAACGACGTGGGCGGCACGGTTGCGAGCCTCGACAACACCGGCGGCACGTTTGGCAATGCGGGCGAGATTACCGGCACGCTTGACGTGACGGGCGGAGTGGTGACCAACGACGCGACCGGCACGGTTCTGGGCGCGTCGACGGTCGGGGCTGCGGGCACACTGTCCAACGACGGCACCGTGGCGGATGTGGATAACGCGGGCATCTTCGCCAACAGCCTGACGGCGGGGGCTGTGACCAACTCGGGCACCGGCACGAACGACGTGGGTGGCACGGTTGCGAGCCTCGACAACACCGGCGGCACGTTTGGCAATGCGGGCGAGATTACCGGCACGCTTGACGTGACGGGCGGAGTGGTGACCAACGACGCGACCGGCACGGTGCTGGGCGCGTCGACGGTCGGGGCTGGGGGCACGCTGACCAACGACGGCGAATTGGAGGACGTGGATAACGCGGGCATCTTCGCCAACACCGCCACCGGCGACGCTTTAAATGTGATCAACTCTGGGACCGGCACCAACGCGGGCACGGTTGCGAGCGTCGACAACACCGGTGGCACGTTCGGCAACGCGTTTGCTATCACCGGCACGCTTGGCGTGACGGGCGGAGTGGTGACCAACGACGCGACCGGCACGGTGCTGGGCGCGTCCACGGTCGGGGCTGCGGGCACGCTGACCAACGAGGGTTCCGTGGAGAACGTGGATAACGCGGGCATCTTCGCCATCACTGCCACCGGCGACGCTTTAGCTGTGACCAACTCTGGCACCGGCACCAACGCGGATGGCGGCGTTGTGGTGAGCCTAGACAACACCGGCGGCACGTTTGGCAATGCGGGCGAGATCACCGGCACGCTTGGCGTGACGGGCGGAACAGTGACTAACAACGTAACCGGCACGGTTCTGGGCGCGTCCACGGTCGGGTCCGGGGGCACGCTGACCAACGACGGTTCCGTGGCGGATGTGGATAACGCGGGCATCTTTTCCAGCAGCGGGGCGGCGGAGGCTGTGACCAACTCGGGCACCGGCACGAACACGGGCACGGTTGTCTCGCTTGCAAGCCAGGCAGGCGGCACGTTCAGCAACGCGGGCACGATCACCACTGCGCTGACGGTCAATGCGGGGTCGGTGACCAACCAGGCGACCGGCAGCCTGTCCGGCACGACGACGGTGGGTGCCTCGGGGACGTTCGCCAACAGCGGCATCATCAGTGCTGTGGACAACGCGGGAACATCGACCAACGCGGGGATGATTGCCTCACTGACAAGCCAAACCGGCGGCACGTTCAGCAACGCAGGCACGATCAATGCTGCGCTGACGGTCAATGCGGGGTCGGTGACCAACCAGGCCGCTGGCATCCTGTCCGGCACGACGACGGTGAATGCAGCGGGGACGTTCGCCAACAGCGGCACCATCGGTGCTGTGGCCAACTCGGGGACATCGACCAACGCAGGGACGATTGCGAGCCTCGGCAACACCGGCGGCACGTTCGGCAACAGCGGAACCGTCAGCGGGGCCACTACGGTGACGGGCGGTACGGTGAGCAATACCGGTGGGATGTCGACGGTGAACAACGCTGCTACCTTTACCAACCTGGTTGGGTGCACCACGGCGGCGGTAACCAACTCGGGCTTGGGCAGCAACGCGGGCACGGTGGCGAGCCTTGGCAACTCGGGCACGTTCACCAACACCAGTATCATCACAGGGGCGGCTTCGAACTCTGGCACGCTTGGCAACTCGGGCAGCATCGGCGGCAACCTTATCAACACCGCCGGAACGACCACCAACACTGGAACGGTCAGCGGCGCCACCACGGTGACGGGCGGTACGGTGAGCAATACCGGTGGGATATCGAGGCCGACAGTCGATCGGCTCATTTGCCACGCGGCGCGACCTGCCTTGAGCACTCTGTCGTTGTTCTGCGACCCGACGAAGCTGCCACGGACAGCCGCCTGTCAGTCAGTGCAGAACGAAGTCTGATGGACGCTCCGGCCTTTTGCCCTTACAAGATGCGCGGCGGGTAACCTGGTGCGGCCATCTGTGCGCACGTGTTCGAAGGCCGGGCCCCTTTGGACGTAAGCTATATTGACGGGTCGCCCTGCGAACACCCAAGGGATGGCTCCCGCCCATTTGGCCCAAAGACACGAGAAGCCCCGGTAAGGTCCTGCTTGCATGACGGAAAAGCAAATCAACAAAACAAGTTACGGCTCTCACCGTTTGTCCGTCGCCCCGATGATGGATTGGACGGACCGGCATTGCCGCGTCTTTCACCGTCAGATGACCCGGCGGGCGATGCTGTATACCGAAATGGTCACCGCCCCCGCCGTGATCCATGGCCCGCGTGACCGTTTGCTGGGGTATTCCGGTGCAGAACACCCCGTTGCGCTGCAACTGGGCGGATCGGACCCGGCAGAGCTGGCGCAGGCCGTCCTGATCGCGGCTCCTTTCGGGTATGACGAGATCAACCTGAACGTCGGCTGTCCGTCAGACCGGGTGCAGTCCGGCTGCTTTGGCGCGGTGCTGATGGAGCGTCCTGCGCTGGTGGCTGACTGCCTGCGCGCGATGATCGCCGAAAGCCCGGTGCCCGTGACGGTGAAATGCCGGATCGGCGTGGATGATCAGAACCCTGAGACAGTCCTGCCCGACTTCATCGAACATGTGGCGGGGGCGGGGGTGCGCCACATCATCATCCATGCCCGCAAGGCCTGGCTGCAAGGTCTTTCCCCCAAGGAAAACCGCGAGGTGCCGCCCTTGGACCACGACCTTGTCGTGCGGATGAAAGCGCGGTTTCCCGAGTTGACGATTTGTATAAACGGCGGCATCACCTCGATTGCGCAAGCCAAGGCCCTGCTCGATCAGGGCCTTGATGGTGCCATGATCGGTCGCGCGGCCTATCACGATCCCGGCAACGCGCTGATCGGGGCGGATGCGCTGTGGGGGGGCACCCACGCACCGGATGCCCACGCGGTCGTCGCATCCATGCGCCCCTACATCGCTGAACACCTCGGCGAGGGTGGCAGGTTGCACCAGATCACCCGGCACATGCTCGGCCTGTTCGCGGCGCGGCCAGGTGCGCGGGGCTGGCGGCGGGTGCTGTCGGAAGGCGCCTCACGCCCCGGCGCGGGTATTGACGTGCTGGACGCGGCTTTGGCCGAGCTTCATACCCCGGTTCAAGCGGCAACCGCCTGACCACGCCCACCCGCCCTATGACCTCGGCCCTAGTCGAGGTTCCGGGAAATCGCCCGGCAAACCGCCCATATCGACCCAGCGGCGCAACGGGTGGCCTCTGGTCCTTTCCCGCCCTCCCGGTTATGCCTGCAAAAGATCCGGAGGCTGTCATGCCCGTCCTTTTGCCCAATCTTGCGACCCTGATGCCGTTTGTGGTTCTGCTGCTGTTGATCGGCGCGCTGGCAGGTTTGGTGGGCGGCATGCTGGGGGTGGGTGGCGGTATCGTTCTGGTGCCGTCGTTCTTTTATGCGTTTGAAAAGCTGAACTTCGATGGACCTTCGTTGATGCAGGTCTGCATCGGCACGTCGCTTGCGACAATTGTCGTGACGTCCCTGCGGTCGGTTCGCGCGCACCACGCCAAAGGGGCTGTGAATGTGGCGATGCTCAGGGCCTGGGGGCCGTTTCTGGTGCTGGGGTCGGTGATCGGGGTGGCGGTGGCATCGCGGCTGCCCTCGCAAACCTTGCAGGTGGTGTTTGGCGCGCTTGCGGGGTTTGCGGGGCTGTACATGGCCATGGGGCGCGAGTCGTGGCGATTGGGGTCGGCGCTGCCGAAACAGCCGGTGGCGGGGCTACTGGGCGGGATCGTGGGCTTCTTGTCGGCGATCATGGGGATTGGCGGCGGGACCTTTGGCGTGCCGCTGATGACGCTGTTCGACATGCCCATCCACCGCGCGGTCGGCACGGCGTCGGGCTTTGGCTTGCTGATCGCTTTGCCTGCGGTGATCGGGTTCCTGCTGCTTTCGGTGGACCAAGCCCCGCCGCTGACCGTGGGTGCCGTCAACATTCCGGCATTCGGGGTGGTGATCGGCACCACCATCGTGACCACGCCCTACGGTGTAAAACTGGCGCACAAGCTGAACCCGGTCCCGCTGAAGCGTATCTTCGCGGTCTTTCTGGTGGTTGTCGCGGCCAACATGCTGCGCAAGGCGGCGGGATGGTAGAGGCCCGCATCCTCGGCCCCGATCCCGCCATCGCGGCTTGGGCGCAGGCCGCGCTGCCCGTGGCACAGGCGGCGCTGGCCGGGGTTGACCTGCGGGCAGGTGGCACATGGGCCGTCGGCCTTGACCTGCTGGCCAACGATCCGGCGGGGACCGTGGCCGGGGTGCCGCTGCCGTGGGAGGCGCTTGGCCTGACCGAGACGCCGCTGCACCGCGCGCAACTGTCGGCCGTCTATCCCGGCTATCCGCGCGCGGATGCAGGCGAGCATGCCAGCGCCAATGCCTACCGCCTGACGCGCGATGCCGCACATCTGGACGGGCTGCTGCCCACCGGTCCCGACAAACGCCGGATGATCAAAGAGCCTCACGCCTGGATTCTGGGCGTGCCTCTGACCGACAACCCCGCAGCCCCTTTGGTGGTCTGGTTGGGAAGTGCTGCAATCTTGCGTGACGCTCTGCTGGCAGCCCTGTCGCCGCATCCGCCCGAAACCTGGGCCGACGTCGATGTGACCGAAGCCTACATCGCCGCCCGCCGTCGCGTCTTTGCGACATGTCCGCGTGTCGAGATGCCTGTACGGCGCGGCCAGGCTACCCTGCTGCACCGCCTGTGCCTGCACGGCGTGGCGCCGTGGGGCGACAGCCCTGAAACAACGACCCGCATAATCGCCTATTTCCGTCCGCAATTGCCTGTGGTGCAGGATTGGCTCGGCCCCGACTAACGGTCCAGCCGCCCCATCCGCCCACCACGCCGCCGCACCAGCCTTGGCGCGCGTTCGGGCAGGTCGGCCATCACGTCCGCCCGCGCCGCAGGCGTCATCCGTGACCAGGAGGTGATCTCTTCGATGCTGCGGTAACAGCCGATGCACAGCCGCTCTTCGGGGTGGATCACGCAGAGTTTGACACAAGGGCTTTCGATTTCGTCGCGCACCCAAACCTCGTCCGTTAGCATTTCCGCGTCTTTCATTTCGCGTCTTTCATTTCGCGTCTTTCATATCGACCCCAAATGCGCCAAACGATCAAGCGCACCTTGCAAAATATAGCCCGCCGCCACCTGATCGACCACCTCATTGCGACGTTTTCGCGACGTATCCGCCTCGATGAGCGCCCGCGTCGCGGCCACCGTGGACAACCGTTCATCCCAATAGGTGATCGGCATCTCGGTCAGCCTGACCAGATTGCGCGCAAAGGCCCGCGTTGACTGCACACGCGGGCCTTCCGACCCGTCCATGTTCAAGGGCAATCCCAGAATGATCCCCATCGCACCGCGCGCCGACAGCAAGGCCAACAGCCTCGCTGCATCCAGCATGAATTTCTCCCGCCGGATCACCTCGATCGGGGTCGCCACCGACCGGCGCAAATCGGATATGGCAACCCCGATGGTCTTTTCGCCAAGATCCAGCCCGGCAATTGCACGGCCTGCGGGCAGGGCTGCGGTAAATTCGCGGATATCCTCGAAAATCACTTGATCAGTCCAGACTCTAGGCCGGCTGCGTTGATCACTGCGGCATCCTCGGGGCTGGCCGCGAACAACCCCTGCGCCTCGGTCAAAATGTCGGTTGCGCGGTCCATCTCGCCCAATACGCCGAGGGCGGTGATCAGCCGCGCCCAATCGCTGGCGGGACCGCCTTCGGTTGCCAGCCTGTCCGACAACTGGCCGACCATCCCGGCAATCATCACCTGCCGGTCTTCCGGGGTCATGTCCGCCGCTGCCGCGATGTCGCCCGCACTCGGGCCAGAGGTTGCCAAGGCGGCTGGCAAGGTATATCTGACGCCCGCCGCCTGTGCTATACCCTCGATCTGCGCGCGGATCGGGGCCACCCAAGGCGCGTCTGGCGGGCTTTGGCTTATCAAGGGCTGCCACATCGCAAAAGTGCGGTCAGGCCGCCCGACCTGCGCGAACATCAAACCCGAATAATACCGCGCCGTGCCATTGGTCGGGTCCGCCTGCAATGCCGCCACCAGCGAACGCTCTGCTTCATCGGTTATCATGCCACCTGCCGCGAGAATCGTGATCTCTGCCAATGCCGCAAGATCCCCGGCTGTCACCTGCGCACCCTTGGCTGCGATCACCGCGACCTGCGCCGTCTTTGCCGCGACGAAGTTGCCCAAAGTCGCTTCGTTGCGCGCCAGCAATTCCAACCCGCGCAAATCGTCGGGGCGCTTGGCTACTTCCTGTCGCAACTTGTCTATCAATTCGGCAAACACAGGGTCCGCCGGAACAGGCGCGCGGGCGGGAGCTGCTGCCTCTGCCTCGGCCTGCGAGAGGCGGTTGATATAGGTCTCATCGGAAAGCGCGATGCGGGTGCTTAGCGGCAGATCGGGATAGCCCGGCGCGCCAAGATACGAATAAAGCCAACCCGCCCCCGCAATCAGCGCCACCACAACCACCAGCGCCGGGCCAAAGCGGCGGGCCTGCGGGGCATGGTCTGCCGCCTGAACACTGCGGTCGGCATCCAGCAACCGGCGCGACACCTCGTTGCGCAACCGCACCGCCTCGGCTTCGGGCAAGGTGCCGCGCGTCACGTCGCGTTCGATCTCGGCCAACTGGTCACGGTAGATCCGCAGATCGGCGCCGCCCGGCCCGTCAACATCCTCCGGGGCCTGCCGCATCGCCTGCACAAGAACGGCAAGCACGGCCAGGGCCATTGCCGCCGCCGCTGTCCAGAACATCCAATCCTGCATCCGCATCCCACCCTTCAGGTCTCGCTCACACATAGTCGTTTCCGGTCATCGGCAAAAGAGGCGTTGAGTCGCGGGGCCCCGCACCATGCCATCTCTTGCGCATGTCGCAAATTTCTAGAATCTGCCGTTGCTGGTGATGGCGGTCCCGGTGGGATGGGTCCATTGAGGGCGAGGTTGCTGCGCGAAGGAAATGACCATGAAACGCTATTCGGCATTTGCCATCGCCCGCGAGGCGCTGACCAACCATCTTGGCTGGGGCCGCGCATGGCAAGCGGCGACGCCCAAGGCATCCTATGACGTGATCATCGTGGGCGCAGGGGGCCACGGTCTGGCTACGGCCTATTATCTGGGCAAGAACCACGGCATCACCAATGTGGCGATCCTTGAAAAAGGCTGGCTTGGCGGTGGCAACACGGGCCGCAACACCACGATCATCCGGTCGAACTACCTTCAGGATCCGTCTGCGGCGATCTATGAAAAATCGCGCAGCCTGTATGAAACGCTCAGTCAGGACTTCAACTATAACGTCATGTTCAGCCCGCGCGGCGTGATGATGCTGGCGCAAACCCACCACGAGGTGCGCGGGTATCAGCGCACCGCCCACGCCAACGCGCTGCAAAATGTGTCCACCGAATTCATCACCCCCGCCCGCGTCAAGGAACTGTGCCCGATCCTGAACATCGACGGCCCGCGCTATCCTGTGCTGGGCGCGCTGTGGCAGGCACGCGGCGGCACCGGGCGGCACGATGCTGTCGCATGGGGCTATGCGCGGGCCTGTTCGGCGATGGGGATGGACATCCTCCAGCAATGCGAAGTGACCGGCGTGCGGTCCGAGGGCGGTCATGTCACCGGAGTCGAGACATCGAAAGGCCCGATCGCCTGCAAGAAGATGGGCATCGTCGTGGCAGGGCATTCAGGCCAGGTCGCCGACATGGCCGGGTTCCGCCTGCCGGTCGAGGCTGTGGCGCTGCAGGCGCTGGTCTCCGAACCGATCAAGCCGTGCATGGACGTGGTGGTAATGGCCAACACCGTGCACGGCTACATGTCGCAATCCGACAAGGGCGAGATGGTGATCGGCGGCGGCACGGACGGATTCAACAACTACACCCAGCGCGGCAGCTTCCACCACATCGAGGAAACCCTGCGCGCGCTGGTCGAGACGTTCCCGATGCTGTCACGCCTGAAAATGTTGCGCCAATGGGGCGGAATCGTTGACATGACTGGTGACCGATCCCCCATCATCTCGAAAACCCCGCTGGGGAACTGCTTCATCAACTGCGGCTGGGGAACGGGCGGCTTCAAGGCGATTCCCGGATCAGGCTGGGCGATGGCCGACCTGATGGCCAATGGCGAGCCAGGGCCATTGGCCAAGGCGTTCGACCTGTGGCGCTTCAAGGAAGGCCGGTTCATCGACGAATCCGTGGCGGCCGGGGTAGCGCATTGATCAAGTTTGTGGGCAGCACCGGGAACCAGGCGGGCACAGACGGCGTTATCGGGGTGATACAACCTTCACCGGAGAATTTATTATGTCCGACATGCGCCAGACCACCCCGCCGCCGCCGCAGCCGCCCGAGACAAAATCCAATGGTGGCATCATCTTCATCGTCGGCGGCCTTGTCGTCGCAGTTGGCGTGCTGGCCTATGTCCTTACGGGTGGCGGTATATTCGGTGGTGGCAGCAGTACGCCTGCGGCCATCAGCATCGAAAACAATTCCACCGCTCCTGCAGCCGACCCGGCTCCGGCAGCCCCGGTTGATCCGGCTCCGGCTGCTCCCGCTCCGGCAGAGCCAAGCCCGGTTGCCCCAGAACCTGCAGCCCCTGCGGCGCCTGCCAACCCTTGATCTGACGCCGCTGGTTCTGCGTGTCGTTAGCGCCGGGCATCGTCGCGATGCCCGGCGTTTGCACCGCCCACATCAAACGACCCCGGCGCGCGCAGTTGGCCATCAGCCCAAAAACACCGTTCTAAGTGCCCTGTGGAACCGGCGCACGGGTTCAATGGTTCTAGGGATGTTACCTTATGAAAAGGAGACATCCAGTTGTCAGACCAATACACTCCTCCGACCCAGATGCCCGTGCGCCCAACCCTGGCCAGCATGGGACTCGACTCTCGTCGTGACGCAGAATTCCGGGCCGTTCCGGAACCCCCGATCCCTCGCACCAATGGCGGCGGCTTCGGCACCGGACTTCTTGTCGCCGGCGTTTTCGTCGTTGTCGCCATTATCGCCGCTGCTGTCTTCAGCAACCGCGACATGTTCGGCATCGGGCTCGGCGTCACGCCGGCCAGCTCCCCGGCTGTCACAACCCCGGCTGTCACAACCCCGGCTGTCACAACCCCGGCGGTTACCGAGCCGATGGAAACCACCATCGCGCCTGTCGCACCCACGCCCGCTCCGGCCCCTGAAGAACCTGCAACGCCTCCAGCCGAAGCGCCTGTCGGGCCAGCCCCGACTGTCAATCCGTAACGGGTCCTTCCCCCGTCCCCTCACCGCCAGCGGCGGGCACCCCTCGGTGCCCGCCGTTCTTTTTTCCGGAGACTGCCCGTGCTGACCCTTGAATGTCCCTACTGCGGTATCAAAGCCTGCGAAACCGAACTGTCCCCCGGCTACGAGGCGCATCTGAAACGCTTCGGCCCCGGATCATCGGACGAAGACTTCGAGGATTACATGTTTGCGCGTAAAAACCCCAAGGGCGTGCATTTCGAACGCTGGCGTCACGCGTATGGTTGCGGCAAGTGGTTTCTCGCCGCCCGCTGCACCGCCACGCTTGAAGTGTTCGGCACCTATCCTGCCCAGACCGGGTCGCCGCCGCAGGACATCATCGACAAGATCAAAGCCCGCCGACCGGGCTGGGAGGCTAGCCTATGAGCACCCGTCTGGCCACCGGTGGCCGCCTGATCGACCGCAGCGCGCCGCAAGACTTCACCTTCAACGGCAAGCAGATGCGCGGCTATCTTGGCGATACGCTTGCCGCAGCCCTGCTGGCCAACGACCAGATGCTGATGGGCCGCAGCTTCAAATACCACCGTCCGCGCGGGGTTGTCGGGTCGGGCGTCGAAGAGCCCAACGCGCTTGTCAATCTTGGGCAGGGTGCGCGGCTTGAACCCAATCAGCGCGCGACCACGACCGAACTTTTCAACGGCCTGACAGCGACCAGCCAAAACCACTGGCCCTCGCTCGACTTCGACGTGGGCTTTTTGAACAACTACGCCGCCCGCCTGTTGCCTGCGGGGTTCTACTACAAGACCTTCATCCACCCGCGCGCCTTCTGGAAACACGTGTTCGAGCCGATCATCCGGCAATCCGCCGGCTTGGGCCGCGCGCCGACCGAGATGGACGCCGACCGCTATGAACACGTCTATGCGTTCTGCGACGTGCTGGTTGCAGGCGGCGGCATCGCGGGCCTGCAAGCGGCCCTGACAGCCGCCACCACCGGCCAGCGCGTGATCGTGATGGAACAGACGCCGCACTGGGGCGGTCGCGCGCCGGTGGACGGTGACGTGGTCGACGGCCAGCCCGCCGAAGCGTGGGTCGCAGCCGCTGTGGCCTCTTTGGCCGGGATGCCCAACGTCACCCTGCGCCCCCGCACGACTGTCGCGGGGATCTATGACCACGGCTATGTGCTGGCCGATGAACGGACCGCAGACCATACGCCGGGCGACGGTCGCCCGCGCCAACGCCTGTGGCGGTTGCGCTGCGGACAGATCATCGCCGCAACCGGGGCCATCGAACGGCCCTTGGCCTTTGCTGGCAACGACATTCCGGGCGTGATGCTGGCCTCGGCGGTGCGCGACTATGCGGTGAACTGGGCCGTCTCTTCGGGGGATCGCACGGTTGTGGTCACCAACAACGACGACGCCTACCTGACCGCGATCGCGCTGAAACAGGCGGGGCTCGAAGTGCCGGTGATCCTCGACGCCCGGCCACAGGCTTCTGGCGATCTGCCGTCCCGCGCCCGCGCACTTGGCATCCGGGTTGAAACCGGCAAAGCGATCGCATCGGTCAAGGGCGGCAAACGCGTGACCGGGGTTTCGGTCTGCGTGCAGGCGGGCGAAGGCGCGGTTCTGGAAGAGATCGCCTGCGACGTCGTTGCGATGTCCGGCGGCTGGTCGCCGGTCGTGCATCTTTACAGCCATTGCGGTGGCAAGCTGCTCTGGGATGACGCGCTTGCGGCCTTTGTCCCCGACACCGCTCGCCCGCCGATCAACCACGATGGCCGCCCGATGGTGGTCTGTGTGGGGGCCGCAGCGGGGGTTTTTGGCGCGGATGCAGCGCTGGAACAGGCGAAAGACGTCTGCACAGGGGGTGTACAGGGGGTGTACAGCCAGCAGACAAACGCAATCATGCCGGTCTGGGTCATGCCGCAGGGGGCCGCGACCAAATTGCGGTCCAAGATGTGGCTCGACTATCAGAACGACGTGAAGGTGTCAGACGTGCAACTTGCGGCGCGCGAAGGCTACGAATCGGTCGAACACACCAAGCGCTATACCACGCTGGGCATGGCCACAGATCAAGGAAAACTGAGCAACATCAACGGTCTGGCGGTGCTGGCCGGGGCGCTGAACACCACGATTCCCCAAGTCGGCACCACCACCTTCCGCCCGCCTTATACGCCCGTCACCATTGGGGCGCTGGCAGGCGAGGCGCGCGGCGAGATCTTTCAACCCCTGCGCCGCACACCCATGCATGAAATTCATGAAAAATCAGGGGCTTACTTCGAACCCGTGGGCCTGTGGCGCCGTCCCTACTGCTATCCGCAGCCCGGCGAAAGCCATGCCAACGCTGTCGCACGCGAGGTGAACAACACCCGCCAAGCCCTTGGTATGCTTGACGCATCTACGTTGGGCAAGATCGTGGTCAAGGGGCCGGACGCGGGCCGCTTCCTCGACATGCTCTACACCGGCGTGATGAGCACCCTGCCGATCGGCAAATGCCGCTATGGACTGATGTGCAACGAACAGGGCTTTCTGTCCGACGACGGCGTCGTGGCACGACTGGATGACGATACCTGGCTTTGCCATACCACATCTGGTGGGGCTGACCGCATTCACGGCTGGATGGAAGATTGGCTGCAATGTGAATGGTGGGATTGGCAGGTCTATACCGCCAACCTGACCGAACAATACGCCCAAGTCGCCGTGGTCGGCCCGAATGCAAGGAAACTGCTGCAAGCCCTTGGTGGCATGGACATTTCCCGCGAATCGCTGCCTTTCATGGGCTGGGCGGACGGCATGTTGGCGGGGTTCCCGGTTCGGGTCTACCGGATCAGCTTTTCGGGCGAACTCAGCTATGAAATCGCGGTTCCCGCAAGCCAGGGTGCTGCGTTCTGGCGGGCTTGCGTCGAAGCTGGAAAGTCTTTTGGCGCAATGCCTTACGGGACGGAAGCGCTGCACGTGATGCGTGCCGAAAAGGGCTTCATCATGATCGGCGACGAAACTGATGGCACGGTGATCCCGCAGGATCTTGGGCTGTCTTGGGCGATATCGAAGAAAAAGACTGACTTTCTGGGAAAACGTGGCCAGGAAAGGACTTACCTTGCCAACCTGGATCGCTGGCAACTGGTGGGGTTTGAAACCCTGGATGGTTCGGTTATCCCGGATGGGGCCTATGTTGTGGCGGAAGGCAGCAACGCCAACGGGCAGTGCAATACCATGGGCCGCGTGACGTCCACGTACCACAGCCCGACCCTGAACCGCGGCATCGCAATGGGGCTTTTGCACAATGGTCCCAACCGGTTGGGGGAAGTTGTTGACTTCAACACAGTCGCAGGTGGCACGGTAAAAGCCAAGGTCGTGGACCAGGTGTTCGTCGACAAGAGCGGAGATAAACAGAATGTCTGATCCGGTCACCGCCCTTCAGGGTGCGACGTTTACAGGGTTTGCCACCGTGCGCGAGATCGGTCCGCTGGGAATGATCACCTTGCGCGCAAAGCCGGATGCTCGGGGTTTGCAGTCGGCGATAAGGGATTGCACGGCAACAGAAATTCCGGGTCAGCGGCAGATCCTGCACGTTGGTGGTCGTGCGGCCGGATGGATGGCGCCAGACGAGTATCTGCTGATGCTGCCTTATGCCGAAACCGCAACCGCCCTGTCGTCAATCGCGCAGCACATGGCAATGTCGCATCATTTGGCGGTTGCTGTGTCCGACGCCCGCGCGGTGTTCCGTATCGAAGGCGAGAAAGCCGATCAGGTGCTGGCCAAATTGATCCCGACCGATCTGGCTATTTTGCCGATGGGAGAGTTGCGTCGCACCCGTGCCGCCCAGGTTGCCGCCGCTTTCTGGCGGGAAGGGGATGGGTTTACGCTGGTCTGCTTCCGATCGGTGGCGCGCTATGTATCTGATATCCTTGCGTCCTCGGCTAAAATTGGATCTGAACTTCGTCCGTGAGGGTTTGAGATGTCTTGGTCGGTTCACGCCGACCCTGATTTGCAACCGTCCGGCTTCGCTGCCCGGCTTCGGATCATTTTGGTCATTGTCTGCTTTGGATAGCGGACACTATTGGGTTTTGGGTGGTTCGCATACCGCATCTGCTTTGCAAATATATTGCGGGCGGCGTGCCAAAGGACAACGGTCTTGTTTTTCGAGGGCAGCGTCAGCAGATTGAAAATGGCGCGTGCCTGCGATCCTGGCACTGGGTTTCGGGCGCAAGCGCGCGTTGTGAACCGGAAAGGTGCCCGATGACCGACCGTTTGCCGATTTGTTCAAGGGACGGGCCGCGCGAACGTCCGCTTGGATCACGTCGATTGCCCGCTCGCCCTTGACCTTTCGCGTGCAAGAGCCCTAATTCCATTCATGTTGATTGCAATTCCCTGAAAGGAAAAGTCATGGCTTTCACCCTTCCCGATCTGCCCTATGCGCACGATGCGTTGGCCGCGCTTGGCATGTCGAAAGAGACGCTCGAGTTCCACCACGACATTCACCACAAGGCCTATGTCGACAACGGCAACAAGCTGGCGGCTGGCACCCAGTGGGAGGCGGCTTCGGTCGATGACATTGTGAAGGGCACTTATGCGGCCGGGGCGGTGGCGCAGTCGGGGTTGTTCAACAACGCCAGCCAGTTTTGGAACCACAACCTTTTTTGGGAAGTGATGGGGCCTGCGGGCAAGGCGATGCCGGGGGCTTTGGAAAAGGCGCTTGTCGAGGCGTTCGGGTCGGTGGCGAAGTTCAAGGAAGATTTCGCAGCCGCAGGTGCCGGGCAGTTCGGGTCGGGATGGTGCTGGCTGGTCAAGGATGCCGATGGCAGTCTGAAGATCACCAAGACCGAAAACGGCGTCAACCCGCTTTGCTTTGGGCAAACGGCGTTGCTGGGCTGCGATGTTTGGGAACATTCCTACTACATCGACTTCCGCAACAAGCGCCCGGCTTACCTGACGAACTTTCTGGACAAGCTGGTAAACTGGGAAGCGGTTGCAGCCAAGATGTAGAATCTTGTCTGTTTGGGCATGATCAGCGCCTGTTCGGGGAGACCCGGGCAGGCCTGTGCTTTGGTCCCGGTACACGACCAAATTCCATGAACACTTAGCAGCTACGCAGACGTCACGAAGCCGCGTTTGTCAGAAATTCCAAGAAAAGGGCATCAGACTATCCTGCTGTTCGCGCTTGAGTGCCTTCTTTCAAGGCGTTTTTGAAGCTTGCGACATCGGGCACGACGGTGAACACACAAAGCATAGACGGTGCTGCAAAGCAGTGTTCGACACCGTAATCGAGAAGCGCGATCAGTGGCTCCCGGTACTCGTCGCGGTTCAAGAGCAGGATCGGTTTGGCGTGCAAGGGGATTTGCGTTCAAGTCAGCATCTCGAAAAGTTCATCCAGACTGTCTGTACCGCCGGGAACCAGCACAATCGCGTCGGCATTCATGAACATCACCTTTCTGCGTTGATGCATGTTTTGCGTAATCACCAGCGTGGACAATTCCGCACAGCCCTGTTCGGCACCCCATCAGATGTGTCGGTATCAGCCTCATCGTCGTGGACCCTGCGCAATTGTGACCCGCGCCCCTTCGCCCATCAACCCGACATCCCCCGCGCCGTAAACAAGCCGCCAGCCGGCTTGCGCTATCACCGCCCCGGTGTCTTGGGCGGCCCCAACATGCTCAGGATTTGGCCCGGCCGTGCGCCGCAGAACACTCATACCGAACGAAGGAGCGGCAAGAGGCTTGTCTCCCTTGAAATCTGTCGCTTTGCAGCGTGATATTGGAGTTTGTGACAGACAGGAAGCAGGGGTCGGCAACAGACCCCGCTTTGAAGGGGAAAATTGATGGCGTCTTGGGAACAGACGGGCACTGCGACCCGTGCTGCGATTGGTGTTGGCGGCGCGGTTGCGGTGGCTGCGTTGGTGTGGTGGCTGGCACGCGAGGCGCCGCCCGAAACTGCTGTGCCAGAGCCTGCACCGGCTGCGGCAGCACTAACGCCCAAGGCGGCACCTGCGCCTGAGGTCGTGTCCGAACCCGAACCCGAACCTGAAGCTGTGCCGGACCCGTTTGCCGCTGCCCCAATCCCGCCCAGTTTCGACGTGGTTCGGGTGGAGTCGGATGGTGCGGCACAAATCGCCGGGCGCGGTGAACCGCAGGCGCGCGTCTTGTTGCAAGTTGATGGAGCGCAGGTCGCCGAGGCGGATGTGGCGGGCGATGGAGCGTTCGCATCGCTGTTCACGCTCGCTCCCAATCCTGCGGCCAGCCTGTTGTCTCTGGTGATGGTGATGCCAGATGGCACGCAAATTCCGGGGCGTGAGACAGTCGCTTTGGGGCCGATCTTCGGTCCGGTTGTAGCGAGCGCAGAAGTTGCCCCGAACGCCCCGCCGACTTTGCCTGCTGCACCGCCTGAACCCGCGCCTGTGCCAGAGGCCGTGGCGGAAGATGTGCCTTTGCCTGCTGCTGTGGTGGAGGCTGTGCGCGAGCCGGAATCTGTGGCGGTGGCGGTGGCGCAGTCGCCTGCGGTGCTGCTGCTGACCGATCAGGGGGTAGAAGTCTTGCAGGCCCCGGTTGCAGGCCCGGTGGGGGCGGTCAGCATCGACACGATCAGTTATACGTTGGATGGTCAGGTGCAATTCGGCGGGCGAGGTCAAGCGACCTATATTGTGCGCCTTTACCTCGACAATGCCGCGGTGGCCGAGGTGGCCGTGCCTGCGGGTGGCCAGTGGGGCGTGACCGAGGCCGATATCGCGCCTGGCCTTTACACCTTGCGCGCCGATCAGGTGGACAGCGCGGGCGAGGTTACCTCGCGGTTCGAGACGCCGTTCAAACGAGAAACGATCGCCAAACTGGCGGAGGCTTCGGCCCCAGAGCCTGTGGAACCGACTGTGGTCACCCCTGTGGCTGCCCCTGTGGTCATTACTCCCGTGGTTACTCCCGTCGTTGCTGCACCAGAGACTTCAATGCCAGAGCCTGTCTTGGCCCCTGCGGTAACGGCATCCGATCCGGTAAAGCCGAGTGCTGCCGAGCCCCGTGCTGCGGCGCCAGAGGTTGCAGCCTCTGGCGGTCCTGCGCAGGTTGAAAATCCCGACCCGATGCCCGTCCCGCCCTCTGCCGCAGCATTGCCTGACTTGGCCGGACCGAGCGCGGCACCCGAGGTTGCCTCGGACGCCGTCGCGCAGGCCCCGCAAGCCGCATCGCCACCGGTCGACCCAAGCCTTCCATCAGCCCCCGATGAAGCCCCGGAGGTCGTCGCAGCTTCGCCTGCGGCAACGGCCCCACTTGCCGATTCCGCCCCGGCCCCTGCCGCGTCGCCTGTCAGCATTACAGTGCAGCCGGGCTTTACGCTGTGGGCGATTGCCGAGGCGAATTTTGGCGATGGAGTGCGCTATGTTCAGGTCTTTGAGGCGAACAGAGACAAGATCCGCGACCCCAACCTGATTTATCCCGGTCAGGTGTTTACAGTTCCGGCGGAACCTTAATCGGCTGGTTCCGGGTCGGGTGTTGTGCACAGCTGGCGCGCACCGTGGGGTGGTCGCCGCAACAGTGGTTCAACAGGCATCCGGTGGTTTGTCCGATCTGATTGGCATCGACCGAATAGATCACATGACGCGCAACCCGGCGTGACCGGATCATCCCCGCCTGCTCCAACGCCGCCAGATCGAATGACAGACGCGACACAGAAAGCCCTCAGGGATCGCCCGATATCGCCCGCGGGCAGGTCCTGATCGCCAACCTTAATCAGCAGGCGGAACAGGTCGAGCCGCGCGGCGTGGGCCAGCGCGGACAGGGCCGTCAGGACTTTACTTTGCTCCATCCTTCAACTAATCGCGGAACGTTGAACACTCAGTGTGATACCCCGAAGGCGTGAGCGGATCAACAGCCCACAGCCCCACCCAGAGAGCCTCAGATGAGCAAGCAACCCCAGCCCGCTGCGCAAGACACCGTTATTTCCAGTGCTATTGTGAAAGCCCCAGCCGGGGGTTGGGCCACGATGTCCCGCGTGCGACCTTATCTTTGGCCTGACGGTGAAAACTGGGTGAAGCGGCGGGTGGTGGCGGCGTTGGTGATGCTGCTGGCGGCCAAACTGGTGTCGATCACCACGCCTTATCTTTACAAGGTGGCAGTGGACGGGTTGACTGGGCAGACGCAGGGCGACGCGCTGGTGCTGGGGGCGGTCGCGATGACGGTAGCCTACGGCGTTGCGCGGTGGGGCACGGTGCTGTTTGGCGAACTGCGCGATGCGGTGTTCGTCAAGGTGGGCCAGCGGGCGCTGCGCAAACTGGCGCTGGAGACGTTCACCCATATTCACCGTCTGTCGATGCGCTATCACATCACGCGCAAGACCGGGGGGTTGTCCCGGATCATCGAGCGGGGGGTGAAAGGCGTCGATTTCCTGCTGCGGTTCATGCTGTTGTCGATCGGGCCGCTGATCCTTGAGTTGACCTTGGTCAGTGTGATTTTCGCGTTGTATTTCGGCTGGGAATACATGGTGGTCGTGGTGGCGACCATCGTTTTGTATGTGACGTTCACGTTGAAGGTCACCGAATGGCGGGTGAAGATCCGCCGGGCGATGAATGACAGCGATACAGACGCCAACCAAAAGGCGGTCGATAGTTTGCTGAACTTTGAAACCGTCAAGTATTTCAATGCCGAAGCCTGGGAAGCCCGCCGCTATGACGGGGCTATGGAGACGTATGAGGGCATGGCGGTGCGCACGGGGCTAAGCCTGTCTGCGCTGAACGTGGGGCAGAGTTTCATCATCACCTGCGGGTTGATCGGGGTGATGGTGATGTCGGCGATGGGCGTGCAGCGCGGGCAGTTCACGGTCGGCGATTTCGTGATGGTCAACGCCTACATGATCCAGATTACCATGCCGCTGAATTTTCTGGGCACGGTTTACCGCGAAATCCGACAGTCCTTGGTCGACATGGGCGAGATGTTCGGGTTGCTGGGCCAGCCAGCCGAGGTGCAGGACAAACCGGGCGCACAGGATTTGAAGGTCAGCGGCGGCGAGGTGGTGTTTGACCGGGTCGAGTTCGGCTATGACGCGGCGCGGCCCATCTTGAAGGGCGTGAGCCTGCGCGTGGGGCCAGGGCAGCGGATCGCACTCGTCGGACCTTCGGGGTCCGGCAAATCGACGATCGGGCGGCTGTTGTTCCGGTTTTATGACATCTCTGGCGGGTCGATCCGGATTGACGGGCAGGATGTGCGCGATGTCACGCAGACCAGCCTGCACCAGATGATCGGTGTGGTTCCGCAAGACACCGTGCTGTTCAACGACACGGTCTATTACAACATCGCCTACGGTCGCCCCGATGCCAGCCGCGAAGAAGTCGAGGCGGCGGCGCGTGCGGCCAAGATCCACGATTTCATCCTGTCGTTGCCCGACGGATACAAGACCACCGTGGGCGAGCGGGGATTAAAGCTGTCGGGTGGCGAAAAGCAGCGGGTCGGCATCGCGCGCACGCTGTTGAAGAATCCGCCGATCCTGATTCTGGACGAAGCCACCAGCGCGCTCGACACCCAGACCGAGCGCGACATTCAGGACAGTTTGCTGGAAATGGGGCAGGGGCGGTCGGTCATCACCATTGCGCACCGGCTTTCGACCATCGCTGATGCCGATCTGATCCTTGTGCTCGAAAATGGCCATGTCACCGAACAGGGCACGCACGAGACGTTGCTGGCCGGCGATGGGCGATATGCCGCGATGTGGAACCGGCAGTCGGCGGAAGACGAACAAGAGGCCGCCTGACGTCTGGGAGCGGGGCTTGGCAAACGCGCGTCTTTGCCTGTAAGACAGAGATGCCTACAGGAGAATTTGCGTGAGCAGCCCCGACAGTTTCATTGACGAAGTCACCGAAGAGATCCGCCGCGACCGCCTCTTTGCGGCGTTCCGCAAATACGGCTGGATTGGCGTGGTCATCGTGGTGGGAATAGTGGTCGGTGCTGGCTGGAACGAATGGTCCAAGGCCCAGGCCACGTCACGGGCGCAGGCGTTCGGAGACGGGATTACCGACAGCTTCGATCTGGGCGGCCCGGAAGAGCGGCGCGCGGCATTGGCGGCTTTGCCGGTCGATGGCGGTCAAATTGCCATCCGTCAGTTGCTGCTGGCATCCGACCCGACGCAGGACCGTTCCGGCACGCTGGAAGCACTTGATGCACTGGGCGCCGATGCGACCCAGCCGCAGATATACCGCGATCTGGCCGTGCTTCGCCGGGTGACGCTAGCCGGGGCCGACCAGCCGCTGGCCGACCGCCGCGCGGCATTGGAGCCGTTGACAGCACCTGGCAGGCCGTTCCGCACGCTGGCACTGGAACAGGCGGCGTATCTGCTGATCGAAGAAGCCAAGACCACCGAGGCCATTACCGCGCTGACGTCTTTGTTGCGGGATCAGGAATCGCCCGAAGGTTTGCGCCGCCGCGCAGGCCAGATGGTCATCGCACTTGGGGGCGAGGTGCCGCAAGCGGACCCGATCCCCATGTCGCAGGACGGCTAGGTCTTTGGGGTGCATTTGAACATGAGGGCCATGATTTTGACCGGTGAACGCATCAGACTGGGACGATTTGGGATTCTGGCTCTGGTGGCACTGCTTGCCGCCTGTGAAAAGGACGTCATCCTTGAGGGCGAGCGGTTTCCCGTCCGCACGCCGTTGGAAGATTCGATCCCTGTCGAAGGCGAGCCTGCACCGCAGGCTGAATCTTTGCGCCCCGAAAACCGATCTGTGCCGATTTCCCTGCCAGCCGCACAGGCCAATGCCGATTGGGCGCAGCGTGGCGGCAATGCGCGGCACGCCTCGGGGCATGGCGTGCTGTCTGCGTCGCCGCAACGGGTGTTCACCGTCGATGTGGGCGCCGGCAACAGCCGTGGAAACCGCGTGGCTGCGGCCCCCGTCGTGTCGGGGGGGCGGGTGTTCACGATGGACGCGAAATCTCAGGTCAGTTCCGTGTCCACCGGTGGGGCGTTGCAATGGTCGGCCGAACTTACGGCGGCGTTTGACCGGGGCGGTCAGGTGTCGGGCGGTGGTTTGGCGGCAAGCGGCAACCGGGTCTATGCAACAACCGGCTACGGCGAGGTTGTGGCACTGGATGCGGCAACCGGGACTGCGGTCTGGCGTCAGCGGCTGGATAGCCCGGCCACTGGCGCGCCGATGGTCGAGGGCGATACGGTTTACGTCGTGGGCCGCGACGGCGGCGCATGGGCGCTGGATGCGGCGAACGGTCGGGTGCGGTGGACGTCGCTGGGCGTGCCATCGTCAAGCGCGATGGTCAGCGGGTCTGCGCCAGCAGTTTCTGGTGATGTGGTGCTGTTTCCGCAAGCCAGCGGTGAATTGACCGCCGCGCGCCGCGATACCGGAGATCGGGTCTGGGTTGCAGGCTTGGCCGGGCAGCGGGTGGGCCGGGCCTATGCGCAACTGGTCGGCGACATCACCGGCGATCCGGTGGTGGTGGGCGATACGATCTATGCGGGTACGGCAGCGGGACGCACGGTGGCGCTGAACGCAACATCGGGCGAGACGCTGTGGAACGTAGGCGAGGGCGCGTTGAACCCGCCGCTGGTGGTCGGTGGGTCGGTGTTCGTGGTGAACGACGAAAACCGGCTGGTGCGGCTGGATGCAGGCTCGGGCGAGGTGATTTGGGCGGTGGATATGCCCTATTGGACCACCGAAAAAATCCGCAGACGCAAGGGCATCGTGGCGCAGTTCGGCCCGGTTCTGGCGGGCGGGCGGCTGGTGGTGGTGGGATCGGATGGCCAGATGCGGCTGTTTGACCCGACCAACGGCGCGCTGGTGAGCGGGGCGGATATTCCCGGCGGGGCTGCCAGTTCGGTCGCCTTGGCGGGTGGTGTGTTATATGTCGTGGGCGGCAATGGGCAACTTCACGCTTTCCGTTAGGGACGGGGGCGTGTAAGGCAAGCGCTTGGTTATTCCCGGACTGTTTTGACATGAGCTTTACTCTGGCCATCGTAGGCCGCCCCAATGTGGGCAAATCCACCCTGTTCAACCGGCTCGTAGGCCGCAAACTGGCGCTGGTCGATGACCAGCCCGGTGTCACGCGCGATTTGCGCGAAGGGGATGGCAAGATCTTCGACCTGCGGTTCACGGTCATCGACACGGCAGGGCTGGAGGAAATCACCGACGACAGCCTGCAGGGCCGGATGCGGCGGCTGACCGAACGCGCAGTGGATATGGCGGATGTCAGCCTGTTCCTGATCGACGGGCGGGTCGGAGTCACGCCATCGGATGAGGTTTTTGCCGATATTCTGCGCAAAAAGGGTGCGCGAGTGATCTTGGGCGTGAACAAGGCCGAGGGCAAGGCGGGGGATGCGGGTGCGATCGAAGGCTGGTCGCTGGGCTTGGGCGAGCCGCTGCGGCTGTCTGCCGAACATGGCGAGGGGATCGACGACCTTTACGACGCGCTGAAACCCTATGAGGCCGAGTTTGCCGCGCGCGAGGCGGAAAACGCGCCGCTGGTCGATGTTGATCTGTCCGAGGAGGATGCTGAGGTAGAGGCGGACGCGGCGTCGCACTTTCCCACCTTTGAAAAGCCGCTGCAGATTGCGGTCATTGGTCGACCCAATGCCGGAAAATCGACGCTGATCAATACGATCCTTGGCTATGACCGGATGCTGACCGGACCCGAGCCGGGGATCACCCGCGATGCCATCTCGGTCAAGGCCGACTGGTTCGATACACCGATCCGGATTTTCGACACCGCGGGCATGCGCAAGAAGGCCCGCGTGGTCGAAAAGCTGGAAAAGCTGTCGGTGGCCGACGGGTTGCGCGCGGTGCGGTTTGCCGAGGTCGTGGTCGTGCTGCTGGACGTCGAAATTCCGTTCGAGGTGCAGGACCTGAGGATTGCCGATTATGCCGAAACCGAGGGCCGCGCGGTGGTGGTGGCGGTCAACAAATGGGATCTTGAGGGCGAAAAGCAGGAAAAACTGGCCGAACTGAAAGAGATGTTCGAGAGGTTGTTGCCGCAGTTGCGCGGCGCCCCCCTGGTCACGATTTCGGCCAAGACGGGCCGCGGGATGGACCGGCTGCATGAAGCGATCCGCCGCGCACACGACGTCTGGAACCGCCGCATCACCACGGCGCGGCTCAATTCATGGCTGGGGGCGATGACCGAGGCGCATCCGCCACCGGCACCGGGCGGGCACCGAATCCGTTTGCGCTATATCAGTCAAGTCAAGACGCGTCCGCCCGGCTTTGTCATCATGTGTTCGCGCCCCGATGAGCTGCCCGAAAGCTATAAACGCTATCTGGTCAACGGATTGCGCGAGCATTTTCAGATGCCGGGCACGCCGATCCGGCTGTTTTTCCGCAGTCAGGCGTCGAAGAACCCGTTCAAGGACCGCAAGTTTCACACGCCGAGCAGGTTGCGCAAGCATATCGGCAATCCGGTGAAGAAGGACTGATAGGGCGTTCTTGGTGGCAAGCGGCGGGGGTTTCGCACCCCCGCGCCCCCTCGGGATATTTGTGCCAGTGAGAAAGCGTCAGCGGCGGAACAAACGCAGGACGAGGCTTGCCGCTACGATCACAGCCCCCGCGCAGGCAGCATAGGCTACAGTCGGGTTCGGGGTCCAGTTTACGGCGATGATACCGCCAAGCGCCCAGATCACCGTCAGGCCGTAGACCGGCATTTCCGGGCGGCGGGATTGGGCGATCAGGGTGATTGTCAGCACCAGCGCCAGCATCAAGAGCGTCGAGGTTGTGTCGGACAAAAGCCCGTAGCCCGAAATCACCACACCCAAGGACACGGCTGCGGCGGCGGTCAGCCAACCTGCGAAGATCGCAAGCGGTGCCGATAGCAGCCAGCGGTCATGAGCAGGGTCGGCGCGCAGGAAAGCTGTGAGCGCGGTTGTCTGCATGATCCAGATGCCGACTGTGGCACTGAGAGGCGCGAAGTTGGCGATGGCGAGCCAGATGGCCCCCATGGCAACGGCAATCGTCAGCGGAATCCGGGTGATGTCCCAGGCGGGGTCGGTGCGGCGACGCAGCAGGCCGAACGCGGCATGGACGCCGAGCCATAGGTAGATGACCCCCCAGATCGCAAAGGCATAGCCCGCAGGCTGGATCGAGGGACGCTCGATGCGGACCGGGAACATGCCGGGATCGTAGCCAGAAAAGGGCGGGGTCAGGGCGGGCGCTATGACAAAGGCGAGCGTGGCTATGGCCAGCAGGGTGGGTTTTAGCCATGGGTTTGTTGTGGGGATGTTCATCTAAACCAACGCTCCGTCCGCTGCGATGCGGGTCTTGCCGCCAAGATAGGGGTGAAGGACTGCGGGCAGATCGACCGAGCCATCGGCTTGCTGGCCGTTTTCCAGCACCGCGATCAGGCAGCGCCCAACGGCGAGGCCTGAGCCGTTCAGGGTTGCCAAAAACTCGGGCTTGCCGCCCGGGGCCCTGAAGCGGGCGTTCATCCGGCGGGCCTGAAACGCGCCGCAGGTCGACACCGAACTGATTTCGCGGTAGCGGCCCTGGCCGGGCAACCATGCCTCCAGGTCATGGGTTTTCTGTGCGCCAAAGCCCATGTCGCCAGTGCAAAGCACGAGGGTGCGATAGGGAATTTCCAGCTTTTCAAGGATCGCCTCGGCGCATGCCGTCATCCGGTTGTGTTCGGCCATAGCGGTGTCGGGGGTGCAGATCGTTACCATTTCAACCTTTTCGAACTGGTGTTGGCGCAGCATGCCAGAAGTGTCCTTGCCGGCACTTCCCGCTTCGGACCGGAAGCATTGACTGTGCGCGGTCATCCGCAAAGGCAGGGTGGCCTCGTCCAGAATGTCGCCCGCGACCGAGTTGGTAAGCGTAACCTCGGCCGTGGGGATCAGCCACCAGCCATTGGTCGTCTGATAGCTGTCGTCGGCGAATTTCGGCAACTGGTTTGTGCCATACATCGCCTCGTCCTTGACCAGAACGGGCGTCCAGATCTCTTGCAGGGCGTGGTCGGTGATGTGGGTGTCCAGCATGAACTGCGCCAGCGCGCGGTGGACGCGGGTCACCGCCCCCTTCAGGACCACAAAGCGCGAGCCGGACAGTTTGGCGGCGGTGTCAAAGTCCATCCCTGGCTTGACTGCGGGAATGTCGAAATGCTCGAGCGGTTGAAAATCGAGACGGCGCGGGGTGCCCCAGCGTTTGATCTCGACGTTGCCCTCTTCATCCACGCCGTCGGGGACCTCGGACAGGGGCAGGTTCGGGATTGTCATCAACAGATCGCGCAGGGCCGCATCATATTCGGCGGCCTTGGCAGGCAGCGAGCCCACCAGCGTTTTCAGATCGTTGACCTCGCTGCGCAGAGATTCAAACGTGGCAGTGTCGCCAGCCCCGCGGGCCGATCCGGCAAGTTTGCTGAGGCGATTGATCTCGGCTTGTTTGTGTTCGGCAAGCTGGACCATCGCACGGCGGTCTTCATCCAGTTTCAGGATGTCGGACGACTGGGGCTGGAGACCACGTCTGGCCAGCGATTCATCGAACGCGGCGGGGTTTTCGCGGATTGCGCGGATGTCGTGCATGGCGGACCTCGTCTGGACTATCCCAGTGGTATGCCTGATTGCGCGCACGGGGTGAACCGCAATTTGCGTAGGCCTCGCTGCGGTCGCCGTAATTTTGTCGAACTGCGTTGGTAGTGGGGCGTAGGGATTTGGGGAAGTTGGTTTGGGTTGGTCTATGCGGTATTGGTTCTTTCACACGGCGGTGGCGATCAAGAAGCCGTTTGCGCGTCTTGCGCGAGCGCGGCGGATGCAGCGGTTCTTGCAGGTGATGCAGATAACCGGCGGCGAGCGGATCATTGATCTGGGCGGCACCATCGACTTTTGGCTTCAGGTGTCAGTGCCGTTGGACATCACGGTGCTTAATCTGCCGGGGTCAACCGATCCGGTGGTGCCGCCGACGCATCACACCATCCGGTTCGTACACGGTGATGCCTGTGCGGTGCGCGGCGAGGCGGATGGGCGCTATGACATCGCGTTTTCCAACTCGGTGATCGAACATGTGGGAGACGCCGCCCACCGCGCCGCCGTGGCCGCCGAAGTGCAGCGGTTGGCGCCGGCCTACTGGGTGCAGACGCCGTCGATCTGGTTCCCGATCGAGGCGCACAGCCATATGCCGTTCTGGTGGTTCTATCCGCGGGCCCTGCAGCAGTTTTTCTTCGCGCGCTGGCGGGTCAAACTGCCTGCGTGGTGCGAGATGATCGAGACGACCACTGTTTTGCACCGGGATGAGGTCGAGCGATTGTTCCCAAATGGCCAGGTTTGGACTGAGCGGTTTGTGGGGCTCGCCAAGTCATACGTAGCATCAAGCCGTTAAGGCACTGCTGTTGGGAAAGATGGCTGGGGCGCCAGGGATCGAACCTGGGAATGTCGGTACCAAAAACCGATGCCTTACCGCTTGGCGACGCCCCAACTGGCTCGGTATCTAGCGAAGCTGTTTCGGGGCTGCAAGGGTCTTTTCGATCGATTGTACGGGGATGGATCGCTCTGGGACAGGTTGTGGGGCTTTGCCTGCCGCGCTAGATCGACACCATGACATATGACGTGATCATTTTGGGCGCAGGAGCGGCGGGGTTGTTTTGCGCCATCGAGGCGGCACGGCGCGGGCGACGGGTGCTGGTGATCGACCATGCGAAGGCTGCAGGCGAGAAAATCCGCATCTCGGGCGGTGGGCGTTGCAACTTTACCAACCTGGGGATCGCCCCCGAGCGGTTCTTGTCGAAAAACCCGCGTTTTGCGCTGTCGGCGCTGCGCCGCTATAGCGCGCTCGATTTTCTGGCGCGGATCGAGGCGGCGGGGATCAGCTGGCATGAGAAAACCTTGGGGCAGTTGTTTTGCGACGGTTCTGCCAGCCAGGTGGTGCAGATGCTGTTGCGCGATCTGGCGCAGGCGGGGGGAGAGATTTGGCTCGGCTGTGCCGTTTCGGCGGTCCGGCGGAGTGCAGCGGGCTTTGAGGCAGAGACCGCGCGGGGGCTGGTCCGGGGTGCGTCGGTTGTGGTGGCGACCGGGGGCAAGTCCATCCCGAAAATGGGGGCAAGCGGGTTTGGCTATCAGGTAGCCGAGCAGTTCGGGCTGCCGTTGGTGGAAACCCGGCCCGGCCTGGTGCCGTTGACCTTTGCCGAACAGGAGTTGGCATGGATGGCGCCTCTGGCCGGGGTATCGCTTGCGGGGCGGGTGGGTTGCGGCAAGGTCGGATTTGACGAGGCGCTGCTGTTTACTCATCGCGGATTGTCGGGGCCTGCGGTGCTGCAAATCTCAAGCTACTGGCGCGAGGGGCAGGGGATCGTGCTGAACCTTTTGCCGGGGCGCGATGTGGCTGCGTGGTTGCGCGAGGCAAAGCGGGCGATGGGGCGGGCGGCGCTGTGCACCGTGCTTGGGCAGCATCTGCCCGAGAAATTGGCGCGGCATCTGGAGGTGGCGGCAGGGGGCGCGGTTCCGATGGCCGAGATGTCTGGGGCTGCGGTGGAGCGGATCGCGGGAATGGTTTCGGGCTGGTCGCTGATCCCGGTGGGTTCGGAGGGGTATCGCACGGCAGAGGTGACGCTGGGCGGGGTGGACACCGATGCGCTGGACGGGCGGACGATGGAGGCGCGCGGGGTCAGGGGGCTGTATTTCATCGGCGAAGTGGTGGATGTGACGGGCTGGTTGGGGGGGTATAATTTTCAGTGGGCGTGGTCGAGCGGGTGGGCGGCGGGGCAGGTGGTTTAGAGCGTGTTGCGCTCAATTGGTTTCATATCCTGCAGCAAGGCTTATCCCTTTTAGTCCGGTCGGCCTACATGTTGACGCGGCACAGAACCTCGCGCCTGTGGCTTGAGAGGCGGCCCGGATCAGTCTGAAGCGCTTCGCTGGTTTACGGGTGGCGGCTTTTGTGGGGAACGAGGGCCTTCAGGCCCGCAGTTCAACGAAATCGCGATATGTCGCGGGACCGAGACCAACACCGAT
>Ga0209702_10003034_pt1 | contig 27553 bp, 24 predicted proteins | sample FRY01_FD_187210 | JGI IMG/M metagenome (GOLD analysis project Ga0209702, IMG submission 187210) | Freshwater microbial communities from Lake Fryxell liftoff mats and glacier meltwater in Antarctica - FRY-01 (SPAdes) (version 2) | ecosystem: Environmental > Aquatic > Freshwater > Ice > Glacier... | reverse complement strand
CCTTGGAAGCCGAATCTGTATCCACCCGTTATCATGCTTGAAAGGTAACTGAAAAACAGGAAATCCCGTCCTAAGGTTTTAGAGGCCACCATGCAAAATGAAAAGGTCTATCCTCAAACGCGGATGCCAGTAAAAAACGTTCCGAAGGCACATCCCTAAACGCGGATGCCAGTAAAAAACGTTCCGAAGGCACATCCTCAAACGCGGATGCCAGTAAATATCTTTCTGAAGGCACATCCCTAAATGCGGATGCCAGTAAAAAACGTTCCGAAGGCACATCCCTAAACGCGGATGCTAGTAAAAAACGTTCCGAAGGCACATCCTCAAACGCGGATGCCAGTAAAAAACATTCCGAAGGCACATCCCTAAACGTGGATGCCAGTAAATATCTTTCCGAAGACACATCCCCAAATGCGGATGCCCGTAAATAAAAAAGCCGCCCCAATTTCTTGGAGCGGCTTTCTGAAAGGGCGTGATACATCTAGCCCTAACCGTTTAATCCTTCGGACTAGGAACAGTCATGTTCACCACTTCGATTTCATAAGGCAATTTGCTCAATCCTTCGTAGATCACAGATTTATCGCCTACCACCACAATACCCATTTTGTTGGCATCGATGTATTTCTTGGCCAAGGCGTTCACATCTTCCTTGGTTAGATTTTTCAGGATTTCATTCTGCTTTTCGGTGTAATTGGTCTCCAACCCGAAACGAAGAATGGTGTTAAGGAAACCTGTTTTCTGGTATCCTGCTTCATATTTCAACGCATCCTGCTGTCCTATAGAGCTTTTGAGGAATGTCAGTTCTTCATCGGTGATACCCTTCTCGGCAAAAATCTGGAACTGGTTAATGAACTCAACAATAGAACTATCGGTTGCTTCTCTTTTGAAAGCCCCTCCCGCAACGAAAGGCCCAATGTGCTCGCTACCGTTGAAGTATGTGTAAGAACCGTAAGTCCAACCTTTTTCCTCACGAAGTTTCTGGGTTAAGCGACTATTAAAGTTCCCGCCAAGGTTGAAGTTCATCAACTTGGCTTTGTAGTATTCGCCAGTTGCATCGAATGGTAAGGCAAGGTAACCCAAGCGAATTTCAGATTGCGCAGCATCTGGTTTGTCAATCAAATAGATTTTGGTTTTTGCAGCTGCCGGAGTTGCCGGTTCTTTCGGGTAGGTTATATCGCGTTTCTTCCACGTCTTGAGGAAGCCGAGTTTTCCTAGAACCTCGTCTTTTTCGATATCGCCAACAATAACCAGATTACTGATGTTTGGAGCGAAACGAGCTTTGTAAAAGGCCTCTACATCGGCAAGAGTTACAGCGCCCAATGTTTTTTCTGTTCCTGAGGATGGAATGGCCATGATGTGCCCCTCTCCATAAAGAACTCTGTAGGCTTGGTTATTTGCCAAGGTTGTTGCGTCATTTACTTGATCGGCAATGGATTCCAATTGAGAGAATTTCAATCGTTCAAACTCCTCGGTTGTGAATTTTGGATGCATCATGGCTTGCTCTAAAAGCGCCAATGTGGCATCCAAGTTTTTGGTAAGCGAACTCATGTTTACCACCACTTCTTCATCGCTAGAACTTACACTGATGGAGCTTCCAAGTTTTTCCAGCTCGCCTGCAAATTCTTCCGTGCTGTATTTCTCAGTAGTTCCTGCCATCATAGAGGCGAAAAGCTCAGCAATACCCGCTTTTGCTGGGTCTTCGTATCGGTGTCCTGTCTTGATACCAATTCGGAGGTACGTTTTTGGAATCTCATCGTTTTTGGTGCCAATAGCTTTCAGTCCATTATCGAAAGAAATCTGCCAAGAATCTGGCACTTTTATCACAGGGCTTGGACCAGAAGCAGGCTTCACACTTCGGTCAAAACCATCTTGTTCTTTGGTTGGCTTTACATATTTAAGACCTTCATATTGGGCCATGTTGGCTTTCAGTTTCTTGTCTCTTACGTAGGTGAAATTGTCTTGCTTGGCCACCAATTGCGGTTGTCCTTTTGGATAAACGCTCAGGACAACAGCTTTTTGTCCTTTGATGTAGGTGTTGTAAACGCGCATGATGTCAGCAGCAGTTACAGCCATATATCGCTTCAAATCCTTGTTCACATAATTGGGATTTCCCAACATGAATTGATACTGGGCCAGCATGGTTGCTTTGCCCGACACGGTTTCGAGGCTGCTAATCATTTGGCTTTCCATGGATGATTTGAATCGCTTGAGGTCGTCATCATTTACACCACGTTTTTCAAACTCGGCAAGGGTTGCGTTAACCATATCTTCCATATCTACCAATGTTTTTCCAGGATAAGGAAGAACAGTAAGTTGAAACTGTCCGGCCAATTCTTGGCAAGGGTGGCTTACCGCAGCTTGAATAGCAACCTGACTTTTTTGGAAATTCTTGTAGAAAAGTGAGTTTTCGCTTCCTCCTAGAATATCTGAAAGTATGTCTAACGGAGCCTCATCAGCATGATAGTTTGGAACTGTTGGATAAGAAATCTGTAGCAACGGGAAACGGATGTTATCCTCGTAAGAGATATAACGGTCTTCCGCCAGTACCACGCGCTTTTGTTTATTTGCAACCACTTCCGTTCCGCGAGGGATGGTTCCGTAATATTTCTGAGCCAGTTTGAGCACTTCGCTTGGGTCCACATCACCAGCTACAGTAAGCGCAGCGTTGTTTGGTCCATACCAACGGAGAAAAAAACGCTTGAGGTCATCTACATTGGCGTTGTCCAAATCTTCCAAATACCCGATTGTTGGGAAATTGTAAGGATGAGTTTGCGGATACTGTGCTTGATTCACCTTTTCGCCCACCAAACCGTAAGGTCTGTTGTCGTAGCTCTGTCCGCGCTCGTTTTTAACAGTGGCGCGTTGCACTTCAAATTTCTCTTGCGTAACGGCATCCAACAAGAATCCCATTCTATCGGCTTCTAACCAAAGCGCTCTTTCGAGCTGATTGCTCGGGAGTGTTTCGAAGTAGTTTGTTCTGTCTTTGTTGGTGGTTCCGTTGAGGGTGCCGCCCGATTCTGAAACAGTTTTGAAATGCTCTTCATCTGCTACGTTGTCTGATCCCTGAAACATCATGTGCTCAAAGAAGTGAGCAAAGCCGGACCGGAAAGGCTCTTCGCGGGCCGAACCTACGTGGTAGGTCACATCCACATGAACGATAGGATCGGAATGATCTTCATGAATGATGACTTGAAGCCCATTATCGAGCACATATTTCTCGTAAGGAATGGAAAGGCCATCTTCCAATTTTTCGACCTTTTCTACCAGTTTCGCGCCTGATGGCACTACGGTGGTCTTGTTTTGAGCAAAGCTGAAAACGGTTGTCAGAGCGAAGCCAGCAACAAGGAATAACGGTTTTAATTTCATGTACGGTTTTGGTTTTGAGAACGGCAAATATAGAAAACGCCCGATGCGTGCATTGTAACTGGAGTTGTAAATAGTGTTAAAAGGAAGAGTGGTCAAAGGCTGCTCAGACCCATATCTCCGCGGTTCATTGCGCACGTCAGCGTTGACACAGTTTATTGAACAGACTCTTCTAAAGCCTCTAACACCCACGTTGAAGCATACCAAACAGACAGTGAAGGATACCAAACAGAGAGTGAAGGATACCAAACAGACAGTGAAGGATACCAAACGGACAGTGAAGCATATCAAACGGATGCTAAACAGCATGAAAACCATGCTGAATGCACTCTAGAATCTTCTTGAAACCCCACTTTTAACCTAATATGAGCACAAAAAAGAGGCGGAAAGACCAGCGTATTGCCGACCTAGAAAAGCAACTCAAAGAAATGACCACCCAGCGCGATGTACTGCAACGGGTGGTGGAGGTGTTGCAGGGAAAGTGAAGGGTTTCTGGATATTCCGTTCCTTCGCCTCTTGAAAATCAATAAACGAATGAAGCAGTATTTTTTAGGAGTGATGATGGTGGCCTTCAGCCTTGGGTCAGCAACAGAAGGTTTTGCGCAGCGTAAAACAGGCCGTTCGGACAACTTGGATGTCTATATGGGTTCGTCCATCAAGAAGGAAGCAGACAAGAAAATGACGCAATTCCTTGCCTACAACTCAAATGGCTATGTGACTTATACCTTCTATAACCGTCAGGATATTTTTACGGTGTACGACACCACTTTGCAGCCTATTTCATCCACAAAATTTGACCGTTTGCAGAGCGCTGACGGCTATGTGAACAAGGGTTTTATTCGCCTAAAGGACAAGGCAGTGCTGTTGACCGGAAAGACCTTGAATTATGATAAGGCGAACACGGTCTATCTGTCGGTTTTTGATTCTGAGGCCCTGAAGTTGGAAGACCCCAAAGAAGTGACACGCGTGGAGGGAAACGGTTTTCACTCCAATTTTAACGATTCGCATCTGAACTATGCCGTGTCGGAGGATGGTTCCACATTTGTGGTCTATTTTAAAAAGGCGAAACGGGCAGATAAGAAGGATGATCCGACTCAGACCTTCCGTTTTATGGCGTTTGATGCCAATCTGGACAAAAAATGGCAGCAAGATGTGGAATTCCGTTCGGGAGATGGCGTGTTCCGATTGGGTGGAAGTGATTGGGCGGAGACCGCGCCCGAGGCTTCCGTTGGCATTGCCAATGACGGAACGGTCTATTGCTGGGGAAGAACCGACAAGGGCGATGCTTTTGACAATGATGCGCGCTATCATGTAAAACTTACCAAGGTCAATTCGGAAGGGTTCGAGACCATCGACCTTGCGGGAGATCAAGATAAATTCATCCGTGATTGGACCTTACAAGGAACAGAATCGGGAATGATTATGGCGGCCAATTACATGGATTGGGAAAACACCACCAAAAGCTGGTTGGAGAAGGCTGACGGTTTTGCCTTAGTCAGTTGGACAGGGGCTGTGAAACAACGCCCCGTTTTCAAATACATTCCGTTTGATGATGAGTATATGATTTTGCATCAGTCAAAGTCGATTGTAAAGCGGGTAGAGAAGGATTCTAAAGATGCCGCAGGTGCGTTTGAGGATAATTTTGTCATCAACGGATTCACCAAATTGGGAGGTGATAACTACCTTATTATGGCCGAATCGAGCTTGGATTCCACCAAATTCAACGCGCATTTAGATATTGACATCACCACTTATACGAGACGAGATGCGCAGTTTTTCTCTGTGAATGCCTCAGACGGAAAACTGAATTGGAGCATACGAGTGCCCAAGTTTCAGGAGAACAAAACAGGCAAAGGCCTTGGCTATGTTTGCAAGGTGGTAGGGCGCAAGTTATACGTGCTTTTCAACGACAATTTTGCGAACATCGAAAAGGAATGGAAGGCAGAGGATGGCGTTGCCAAGTTTGACAACATGGACAATCCGATTGTGCTTACGACCATCAATCTAGATGAGCCTACCAAACTAGAAAAGCGCGAAAAACTTTGGACCTCTGAGAAGACCGCGAGCTATTTTGAGGGGTTCAATTTCCTAAGTCTAGACGGTTCTAATGAAGGCATTCTTTACTTGGATGATGAAGTAGGAAAGGAGCAATTTGTAAGGATGGTGTTTAAATAATCGACCTAAATTTTGAAGCAAAAAGAGGCGTTGGAATCTGATTCCAACGCCTCTTTGCCTTTTTAGGAGAATGAATTATTTGTACTCCACTCGGATCATTCGCTGCGTTCCTTTTCCACCTTGAATGTAGATGATGGATTCGTTGTCAAACAACTGATCAATCTTCGATCCCGGTTGGAACATGCCACCTGCCTTTTCGGTTGTCCAAACCTCTTCTCTCGAAACGGCCCCTTCGTTGGCCATATCGCAAACCGCCATCGTTACAGGATTGTCGCCTCCAACGAAACCGTAAACTCTCTTACCATCCCAATCAGATTTCAAGTTTTTGAAGTTGTCGTTAAAAAGGAAGTACAAGCGGTCATTGGTCCAAGCCACTTCATATCCAAGTCCGACATTTGAACGGTTCGACTGGAATTTCGGGATCTTCTTGGACCAAACGATGTTCCCACTCTCATCCACATTGATTACGATAATGTTTCCTCTTACAAAAACCGTGTACGAGTTTTTGCCCGTGGAAACCACGTAGGTATAAGACACTTCGCCCACCAGAATTGCGCCACCATCTTCCTTCTCAATCACGTAATCGAGGTCGTAGTTGTCCATTCCGTAACGCTCCTTGTCCTTGTTCTTCTTTTGCTCCTTCTCGTACTTCTCAACCTTTTTCTCAGACCAATAACTTGTTTTGAATTCTTCGCTGAAATCCTCAAAGCTGATGTGTTCGGCCTCTCCTTTGTCGATGTTCCAGTAGCTCAGGAAAGCACCATCAATCAGGTTGTTTCGTGCGTCCATGTTATTGTTGTGAAATCCGCTGATCATCACCTTTCCGTTTGCGTTGAGACGGATGTTGTAGTCAATGATGCGCTTGCCGCTGAAACCAACGCGTGTGTTCACCATTTTGTCCTTCGTGATCTTGAAAACGTAGGTCTCCAATCGGTCCGGGTGCTCAAATTCTTTGCCTTTATCGTGCACACCCCATGTGATGATCTGACCATCGTTTCCAAGTTGAAAAGCGCGGTAACTACCTGAATTGTACATTCGGAAGAAGAAGCCACCGCCTCCGGCTGCTAACCAGTCCCGTCCGACAACTTTAAAGATCTTATCCTTTTCGATGAAGAATTTCTCAACCCGCTCATAAATCAGGTTGAACTCACGGTCAAACACCATGAATTTGAATCTTCTGTAGCGGTCTTCTTCTTCCGGCAGCTTGAATGCCACGAGGAATTTTGACCCATCAGGAGAGCGGTCAATCTGCGTGAAGGCATTCGCGAAATTCTTGTAGAACTGTTCACCCGCCAGCGTGAAGATCTCCTTGTCGTCCTTATTGTAGCCCATCGTTTCCTTGTTGATGGTGCGTACATAAAGCTTGTTGCTTTTGCCTTTGACATCAGAAATACTGTAGAACTCAAAGATTTGTTCCTCAAGCTCCATGTGCATTTCGGTGTTGCGCAAGATCTTCTCTTTTGGAAGTTCGAGATTGTTCACCTTAATCTTCTTCAGTTGATTGCTGTATTTGCCCAACGAGACCTCGCGCCCTTTACTGAAGAATGTGTAGAAATTCTCATCATCAGCACCTAGAAAGTAATCTACCGAGATGCCGCGTTCCCGATCTTGAAGTGGACCGAAAAACACATCAAACTGTTCGGACGAGTATTTGGCCTTCTGTGCGAAGGCCGAAGTGGCTGCGGCTGCAAAAGCTGCAAAAAGCAATAATTTTTTCATGTGGGTAAATTTAATTGGTTATTGGTTGAGTTTGATTTTCAAAGATTCTTCAATGATCGGGGCAGGAATGGCAAACCCGATGTCATTCACTTTGCGTCCGTTCAACTGGGAGGAAACGACTCCGCAGAGCACACCGTTGCTGCGGATAAGTGCACCTCCGCTGTTTCCCGGACTGATGGACACATCCGTTTGGATCATCTGATGCCCACCGAACTTCCGTTTGCCCGAAATGATGCCTCTACTAACGGTCTGCCCGAGTTCAACATCGGCCGGAGTGCCAATGGCATATACATCTGCTCCCACTTCAATGTCTTCCGTACTTGCCAATTGAAGCGGCATCATATTGGCGGTGTCCAGTTTCAGTAGTGCCAGATCCACAGCCTTATTCATCCGAATGAATTTTAATGGGATCTTCTCATCCACCTTATTGGAAAGAATAGCCTTAATATTCACCGTATCATCTTTCACCACATGGGCATTGGTGATGATGTAGCCATCAGGCGTCACAATACATCCACTTCCGTGGCCATTGTCCGTTACAATAGTGATAACGGCTTTCACCGCATCGCTTACAGAGGTCGCAAACGTGGTTCCCGTAAGGAGTTCAAGTTCCTCAACTTCCCGAAGCGGAATAGGAACCGGGGCGCTCAGAATGCTTTGAACGGTATCCAGCGCCAAAAACTTTTTGAAGGAACCACCCATTGCTTCCATCATCGCGTTTTTGATGGTGTTGAGCTGGGTTACCTCGTCTAAACTGTCTTCCTTAAAATCGACCCATTCCGAATTCCCGTTCATGGTACGGTCATACAGGTATTGCAGCTCGTCAAGGGTTTCGAGTGCCCAAGTGGTTCTTACATCGCAGCGAAGTTTGTCGTCAGCGGTCATGAAAACGATGGAACGTGTCCAACTCTTCGCTCGCAACGAATTGTCAAGTGTAGCTTCTGTAGAGTCAATTCCGTACTCAGCCTCGCGCAGCATTTTTGCCACATCGTCATAGAGTTTCGCTTCTTCTAAAAACTTGAAATTATCAATGGTATCCCTCGCTTCATAGCCATAACCTTTGTTGAACTGCACCATTGTAGGAAAGTCACGAACAGCGATTCCAGATTTACTCAACTTGAATTCGTGCTTTCCGGCAACGATGGTAAGCTGATTCGAGTCTTTGGTTACGATGCGGATGAGCGATGGCAACTCCACAGTTTTCGGATAGAGCCTTTTGGGAGCCGGAATTACCGCACCCCAACCTGCCACACCAATTCCCAAGGCTGTGAACAACATAACGGTCTGTACTGTGCGCAGATTTCCGTTCTGTACATAGTCAGAATTCCTTCCAACGATGAAATGAAGCGGAAGAAATATCGAGACAAAAACATCGGTCGTAATGAGCAGCGCTTTATCAAGCCGTTTGAGCGAATTGATGGAGGTTCTAGAAAGTTCGTAGGTACTGGAAACATAGCCTTCTCTCTCTTGCCTTACCCAGTAGCCTTTCTTGAAATGATTGAGCTTGATGCTCGTCTTGCGGTTGGTGATTTCCTCATATTCTCCATCAACCTTTTCAGAAATGGAAACCGTCACGTTTTCGGTGGGGCAAACAAACTTGGTTCTTCTGGAAAGCGCAATGTAGCTGCACCCTGAATTCATCGTCATTAGCACAATCGAAAGAAACAAAATGATTCTTTTAACGGCAGTTTTCGGCTCGGTCATGAGAAGTTCTAGTCGTTTTTTTGACATGCCTAAAATAACATCAAACTATTAATCACGACACTGAAAAAATAAAAAGGCCGACTTTTCAGCCGGCCTTTAAATACTGTTAGTAACGAAAATCTACTTGAACGCCTTCTTCAACACTTTCGCGTAAAGACTCTTGGCCATTTTCTCAAATGATTCGCCTAGTCGTTTTTCGAAAGTCATTCCTTCTATTGCAGCTACAATTGCCATGCCTGGAATGCTCTTTGCCGCACTAGCACCTTTAATTTGATCCATAGTTAGGGAAGAACTTACATTCTCTGTTCCGGTCTCAACAACTTCAATGATGCCACTCAAATAAGCATCAGATGCACCAGTTCCCACGCTATAGCCTGGGTCCATGTATGTTACCTTTATACGAATGGTGTATTTGGCTTCTTTAAGACCACGCTTAACAGAAGCTTCTTTCCACAATTCGGCCATTTTTATTTCAAAGGCGGGCTCAAATGCACCTGGCTTGGCAGCTTGCCATTTCTTATTCCAGTCATCACCGGTTCCTGCTTCCTTTTCATTCTTTTTGTCAACGATTTTTTTCAGCCATTCAGCTTCAGGCATTGCTTTCCAGTTGGCAAAGGGAGAACCGCCTCTGACTTGAGCTTGTGAATAGTCCCATTCAACGTTCACCTCTTTCTGGTCTTTCAGTTCAGAGAAAGTTCCTTTGGTGATCTTTGTTTTTTGAGCAAACGTGTTGCCCGCCACGGCAACCAAGGCTGCCATTACAAATAGTTTAATTGTTTTCATGATAATTGATTTGGTTAAAATGTTAGGTGACGCAAATGTGAGGAACAGGGTTCCTCTGAAACTAAGTTGATTAGCGTATTCTTTGCGAATTTTTCCATCAATCAATCTCTACATTTGAACCATGAATCAGAATCTAGACCCAACTCCTGAAGGACAATTACCGATTGACAAGGAAACGGAGCGTGCATTACGTCCTGCAGGATTCAGCGAATTCAGCGGGCAGGACAAGGTGGTTGAGAATCTCAAGATATTTGTAAAAGCCGCCAAGCAGCGGGAAGAAGCGTTGGACCACGTGCTGCTCCATGGCCCTCCCGGATTGGGAAAGACCACGTTGGCAAACATTATTGCAAACGATTTGGGTGTAAGCCTCAAACTCACATCAGGCCCAGTATTGGATAAGCCAGGTGATCTTGCTGGTTTGCTTACCAATTTGGAACCAAACGATGTACTGTTCATTGATGAGATTCATCGCCTCAGTCCAGTTGTAGAGGAATATCTCTATTCGGCCATGGAGGATTACCGAATTGATATTATGATTGAAACAGGACCGAACGCTCGTTCGGTACAGATTAATCTTAATCCGTTTACACTCATTGGCGCAACTACTCGTTCTGGCCTCTTGACATCACCGCTTCGTGCACGATTTGGCATCAACGTGCGGTTGGAATATTATGATGCACAAGTTCTATGTGGAATCGTTAAACGCTCAGCAGGAATTCTGGAAGTTCCGATACATGAGAACGCAGCATTTGAAATTGCACGCAGAAGCCGTGGCACACCCCGAATTACGAACGCTTTGCTAAGACGTGTCCGCGATTTTGCGCAGATCAAAGGAGATGGCACCATCAACATGGAAATAACGCAGTATGCCTTGGACGCGCTCAATGTGGACAAGCATGGTTTGGATGAGATGGACAACCGGATTCTGCGCACCATTATCGAAAAATTCCAAGGCGGTCCGGTCGGACTGAGTACCATAGCCACAGCTGTTGGCGAAGAATCGGGCACCATCGAGGAGGTTTACGAACCTTTCCTGATTATGGAAGGTTATCTCTCCCGAACTCCACGTGGCCGCCAAGCCACAGAGCGTGCCTACGAGCATTTGGGAAAAGTCAATCCCGGAAAGGCTGGAACGCTCTTCGAATAGGTTTTCTCGCGTAGCTCGAAAACTATTTCACGCAAAGGCGCAAAGGCGCAAAGGATTATTTTTGGGTTATGAATGAGAATGAAATTGCTGCGCTTGTTGTGAATACTTCGTTCATGATTCATCGTGAATTAGGGCCTGGACTCTTCGAATCGGTTTATGAAGAAGTTTTGGCCTATGAACTCGAAAACCAAGGTTTGGAGGTTGAAAGGCAAAAAACAATTGATATTGAATGGGATGGAATCAAACTCGGAGCAGGATTTAAGGCTGATATTATTGTCAATAATAAAGTGATACTCGAGCTGAAATCGGTTGAAAAAGTTCAACCGATTCATCAAAAGCAGCTTCAATCATATTTGAGACTGACGGGATTAAAATTGGGCCTTCTTATCAATTTCAACGAGCGGCTGATCAAAGATGGAATTCAACGTATCGTCAATGGCCTTTAGTCCAACGTCTGGCCTACTAAGCATCCCGCTCTTTGCGGCTTTGCGGCTTTGCGTGAGCTACCCCGTAGTATCCGTCCAGTTTGGTCAACATTCCCTTTTCTCTTTTCTGCGTGAGTTTGTTCTAAGACTCCCTCCCTTTGCGGCTTTGCGGCTTTGCGTGAAAGAAATCGAAGCACCCGTAACTTTTTTCTCAGCGTGAATAAAGAAACCCTCATAAAACAAGAAGCCAAGCGATTGGGATTTCTGCAATGCGGTATTTCAAAGGCCGGGTTCTTGGAAGAAGAAGCACCCCGATTAGAAAAGTGGCTCAACGCCAACATGCATGGCGAAATGAGCTACATGGCCAATCATTTCGATATGCGATTGGACCCCACCAAACTTGTGGACGGAGCCAAAAGCGTCATCACTGTTTTGCTCAATTATTTTCCTGAAGAAACACAGAAAGACCCGACAGCGCCAAAGATTTCTAAGTACGCCTACGGCAACGATTATCATCATGTGATAAAAGGAAAACTGAAAGAACTTGTCGGGTTCATCAACCAAGAAATTGGTGAAGTAGGAGGTAGGGCGTTTGTAGATAGTGCACCTGTGATGGACAAGGCTTGGGCGGCCAAGTCTGGACTAGGCTGGATTGGAAAGAACGCGAACCTCATCCATCCGAAAAACGGTTCTTTCTTCTTTATCGGAGAGTTGATTCTGGATATTGAATTACAACCTGACCAACCCATCCGCGACCATTGCGGCACCTGCACGGCCTGTATTGATGCGTGCCCGACCGAAGCCATTATAGCGCCTTATGTGGTGGATGGTTCCAAGTGCATTTCCTATTTCACCATTGAGTTGAAAGAGGCCATTCCAACCTCAATGAAAGGCCAGTTTGACGATTGGGCTTTTGGTTGCGATGTGTGTCAAGATGTGTGCCCGTGGAATCGGTTCTCAAAACCACACTCCGAACCGCAGTTCAATCCACATCCCGAAATGCTGGATATGACCAAACGAGATTGGGAAGAACTGACCGAAGATGTTTTTAAAAAGGTGTTTCAGAAATCAGCCGTAAAACGAACGAAATTTGAAGGGCTGAAACGGAATATTGAATTCCTGAAAAAGTAGGTTAGTCGCAGACCTTATCAGGCATACAAACGGGTCCTTCAGAAACTTGCAGTTGTGCAGTAGGGTTTGCTTTTCGCCATTCGGAGAACGATTTCTCAAGCGTTTCTAAAAAGGCTGAAGAATCTTGTGCGCCAGAGACAGCATACTTTCTATCAAAGACAAAAAATGGTACGCCTGTAACTCCCAATTGCTGAGATTCTTTAATATCTGCTTGCACGGCATCCGCATATTTGTCGCTTTCGAGTACAGCTTTTACTTCGTCAGCATTCAACCCGATTTCTGTTCCGAGGCTGATGAGTGTTTCCGAATCATCAATGTTCCTCCCTTCGGTGAAGTAAGCTTTCAATAGCCGCTCTTTCATCTCGTTCTGCTTTCCGTTTGCTTTGGCGAAATGAATAATGCGATGTGCGTTGAACGAGTTGGCAACAATGGCTTTGTCGAAATCCATTGTAATGCCCACCGAATTGGCCATTTCAGCTGCGTGACCGCCCATTGCTTTGGCCTGCTCAACAGGAATACCTTTGCTGTCAGATAAATGCTGATAAACGCTCGTGTTGAGGTCTGTTTTTAAACTTGGATTGAGCTGAAAGCTCTTCCAAATGAGTTCAATATTATTGCGCTCCGCAAATTCCGAAACGGCTGATTCAAACTTCTTTTTACCGATGTAGCAGAACGGGCAGACCACATCACTCCAAACTTCAATTTTCATTTTCTCTCCTTTGTTTTTGGATTCAATTTCCTGCGCACAAACACCACCGCTCAAAAGCAACTGAAGCATGAAACTCGTGGTGAATAGGAAGGTAAACCTCATCCGATTGATTCTTTCAACTCGCTGAACAACGGATAAAGATAAAGAGTTCGTTTGCCTACTTCATCAGGAACCTAATTCAAACTCGCCAATTCCACCTCCATTTCCTTTTTTGTAGTGGCTGCTAGTTTCAAATCTTGCTTCAAACCATTTGAAACCTTAACGGTTCTATTAGCCATAAAGGGCGTTCCGTCCATAATGGAATAGCCCACCAATCGAACCGATTCGCCAACGGGAACATCACGGAAAGTGACCTTTCCATTGCGATGGTCGTATTCGCCACCCATCACCGACTTGATATTATCGAAAACCAACCTCACCGAAGGGCGATAAACCGTATCCACCATCACAATCACGTCTGTTTTTTCCTGCACATCATAAAACTTGTCGCAGTTAATCCATCCAAGCTGGCTGGAAGTCAGCAGGTAGGCATCGGCAGCGGCATCATTGGAGGCTTGCTGTGTCTCAATTGCCTCTAGCCGTTCTCGCTCGGCTTTGCGGTTTTCCCAAGCAGCAATTTTCGCATAATATTCCTCTTGGGTCACTTCTATTTCATTGATGTAAAACTTCTCCTTGGTCACTAGTTCAAACGTCTTGCCCCGTTTCGGAAGCCAATCAAACTTTCCATTCCGACCCACACGACCGTTAAACATCTCCATGCCTTCTTCGGGCGTTTCATTTCCGTACGGGAACTCGAAACCCAACGATTTTCCATTTGCTACCTGCGCTGGCGATCCATTTGTGTTTGCATCAATATGTAATGTTCCGCCAGTTTGCAGCATTTGTCCGCCCGATTGGGTGTGTAAATTGGCTTGCACGATAGTTCCACCACCGTAAACTTCCTTCAGTTCAACGGTCATTTCTGATGGCGTGATACCATTTTTCAATTGAAGAGTGAAAGCTGCAATGTTGATGACCGTTCCGTACTGTCCCGCTAGTCGGTTGTCTTTTCTTGGATTAATGCTAAAGGTCTGCACAGGAAGCGGAAGAAATTCATCGATGGAAGTGAAGGTGGGCGCAATCCAACCTTGCGCTTTGGTCAGCAGCACTTCCAACTGAAACGGTTTAGCGGAAGTCAATTCTGATGGTTTGGTCAGATATGGGTCGGTTACATCTACTATTTCAATCTGATCATTTTCCAATCCGAGTTGTTTGAGCACGGCAGCGATATTATTGGCTCGTTCGGAGGTGATGCGGTTCTTATCGCTCGTGTTATGCGCACTTGAAATGGGGCCTTCAATGCCAAATCGCACCTTATTCCCGGCTGGTATTTTGGAGTATATTGATTCGATTACTTGCCTCGAAGAACTTTTTATCTCGGCTGTGTTCCAAGCAAAATAGACGTTATGTTTTGGAATAGGCTCGTTGGAAAAATAAGCCATCAATAGGGTGGAAACAAGGAAGGCGGTCAGCATTTTCATGGCGCAGATTTTTAGACGTTCAGAGCCTAAACGTCATGTTGCCTCCAGAATTATCTACCGAAACGTATGTGCAAACAATTGAAACAATTGAACTAACGCAAGCTTACGTCTAAAGCTGTTTGCTAAGTGGAACTCCTGGTGCTGCTTCTGAAAATATACCGTTGTCAAACGCTAACTTGCCATTAACAAACGTGTGTGTTATGGCGGAGCGGAAGGTTGTGCCTTCCATTGGCGACCATCCGCATTTGTAAAGAATATTATCCTTTGAAACGGTCCACGGTTTGTTGATGTCAACAATGGTAAGATCGGCAAAGTAGCCTTCTCGTATGTAGCCACGTTTTTCAATCTGATAGAATCTTGCTGGATTGTGGCACATTTTTTCTACCAGTTTTTCGAGCGGTATTTTACCATTTAGATAAAACTCCAGCATGGCGGGTAACGCGTGTTGAACCATTGGCGCACCAGACATTGCTTTGAAATAGGTTTGGTTCTTTTCTTCCCAAGCGTGTGGTGCGTGGTCTGTGGTAATAAAGTCGATTCTATCGTCTAAAAGTGCTGCCAACAGGCCATCATTATCCTTTTTTGATTTGATAGCCGGATTCCACTTAATGCGCGTTCCGAGCCGTTCATAATCCGCATCATTAAACCACATATGTTGTACACACACCTCTGTAGTAATACATTTTTCTTCTAAAGGAATGTCGTTTCGGAAAAGCTCCGTTTCCTTGGCTGTTGTTAGGTGAAGAATATGCAACCTACCGTTGTGCTTTTTTGCCAGCTCAATAGCTCTTTTCGTGGCATCATAGCAAGCGTCTTCACTTCTTATGACGGGGTGAAATTTAATCGGAACATCTTCACCATACATCGCTCTGAATTTTTCCTCATTGGCATCAACCACAGATTCTAATTCGGAATGAATGGCAACAATGCTTTTGCAATTGGCAAACAGTTTTTCGAGCATTTCAGGCTGATCGGCTAGAATGTTTCCCTTGTCTGAGAAGTAAAGACCATCATCTGTAACGGCAAGATGATCTGAAGTATCCATTGCTATTACATCGTCAATGTTCGAACCATTTACACCTAAGAGAAAACAGTAATTGGCCCACGACCTGCCTTTGGCGTTCTCGTATTTATCGTCTAAAATTTGCTGACTCAAAACGTTTGGTCGCGTGTTGGGCATATCGATGTATGAGGTGATGCCACCAGCAATTGCGGCTTTACTCTCTGAAGAAACATCGGCTTTATGCGTTAAACCTGGATCCCGAAAATGAACTTGTCCATCAATAACTCCAGGGAGAAGGAATTTACCGCTGCCATCTATAATAGCGCAATCTGTAGCATTCAAATTTTCACCGATTTTCGCAATCAAACCATTTTCAACTAGCACATCGGCAGTTTGTATCTGAGCTTCATTAACAAGTTGGATGTTTTGAATGAGATAGGATTGAGCCATGTTTTTTCTGGGTTGCGATTCGTGAATTTAGGACTCCGAAGGTAAAGAGCCAGATAACTTCTATCTCTGAAAGGAAAATGAGTTTTCAGCAAACAATCAAGAATCAATTCTCACTCCAACGGTAAGAATTCAGATCAAAACCAGCCAAGTCTAAAACACGGTCAACCACGGTTTTCGCCAAATCCTCAAAGCTTTTCGGGTTGCTGTAAAAAGAGGGGCTTGCTGGCGCGATGATACCGCCCGCCTCTGTAACCGTTTTCATGTTATTGAGGTGGATGAGGCTAAGAGGAGTATCCCTCGGAACTAGAATCAGCTTACGTCTTTCTTTCAGAATAACATCCGCGGCACGCGTCATCAAATCATTGGAAACACCGGAAGCAATTCTGGCCATTGTTCCCATGCTGCACGGACACACAATCATGGTTTCGTATTTGGCAGAACCAGATGCAAACGGAGCCATAAAATCATTAGAGTTGTAAATAGTGAAGGGTATCTTTTCGAAATCCGAATTGCCAAGTTCTAATTTCCAAACTTCTCTAGCGTTGGTACTAAAAACCACACCTACTTCCTCAACTTGGTCTTTCAATTCTACCAAACGGTCAAAAAGCACCTTTGCATAAACAGAACCGCTAGCACCAGTTACGCCTATTACAACCTTTTTTCCTTTTTGATTCATCGTTCCATTTATCATCAAAATCCTCCGTCTCGTTCCTCGACACCTCCTTTTAAAGGAGATACCGCTCATTCAATCTTAATCTCTATTTGACTCTTCTTTTTAGTGGCCTCGATTTTGTCGCTATCTAAAGTGGTCTTAAACCAATATCTAACAGAAAAAGCGAAGACATGGTTCATCCACCACTGTTCCGTCTTTACGGGCATAATAGAATTTGAGTAGCGCATGTTCACTTCAATTTTACCTTTCCAGAAGTAATAACTGAGGCCAGTAGCTCCACTCCATTCAACTTTTCTGTGCGGAATTGCTCCGAGAATTTCACCATTGTTGTTCCGCTCGATGGTGCTTACCAGATACCCAACCTGGGTTCCAACTTCAATGCTCATATTCTTAATACCATACCATCTATACAATACAGGGATTTCGAGGATATTCTGATTGTTGACGTAAAGCATACCGTTGTTTTTAACCGTGGGAGTTTGTCGGCTGCCTTTTTGGATGAAGGAAATCTCGAACTGCAGCGCGGAGCGTGGTGTAAACCTGTAATCGGTAAACGCACCAGCCCAACCACCAACTTTATGGAATCCCACAATGGCATCTCCAGAAACCTGCGAGGTGCTTATTCCACCGTAAATTCCTCCTCCAAAACCTTGTCCGAAGAGAGCGATGGGTGCAAAAAGAAGTAGATATATAAATGTCCGCATCAGCGGAACAAAGTTACTCTTCTATTACGGGTTTGTATTCCGCTTGAATCACTTCCTTGGTGTCATCTCTAAAAATGAACGCCACCACATTGCAGTTGTGATCTACGTATTCCATATCAATTACCAGTGACTTGGAAACGGTTTCGCTGAAACCCGCTGACATTGGGCTACCTCCATTCACCGCATCTCCCCAAGCATTGGTAAAACCATCTCTAAGAGTATGCATGTGAACATAATCTGAGATTTTAGGTGGGTTCATTCTATTATCCGATTGCCAATCGACAACACTATCTTCAGAAAGCAGAACAACCAAGCGATACGGAGCTGCGTTCATATCTATTAAGGCACTAACCTTAATGGATGCAGTTACTTCTCTAGAAGCTTCGTTATATACAACCTCTAAGCCTACCAATGCTTCTGGTGGCAATGCCAAAACATTTGCAACATGGCCTTCCCAAGCATTGTACAGCTGAGGAAAAAGTCCACTATATTCCTTGCGATTAACCAATCCGTTAGGCAGAAATAAACTGTTCCCGAACTCCGAATCGTATGCATTTCCGATGTTGGTTCTAAAATCGGTAGAGAAACTTCCGTCTGGGTTGTTTTGTGGGGATGCAAAAGTTTCACTAACGTGAACAGCTAGCGGTATAACTCTTGTTCCGTATATGCACTGCAATCTTTTCAATTCTTCTGCTGCCTGCGGACAATTAGAGCATCTGAAACCTGTGTAATCCTCCATAAGAACGGTACGAACGCTGTCATATCTACAATGACAGTCTTCAATAAGAGCAAGTGGGTTGTAGTTGGCAGCTGTAGAATCTGTACATCCACGAAGAACAGAAGGGTCAAATTCACAGTTGCCATCATCCAATGTGGCATCTGGATCATAGTTTAAGGCAATGGGATTGGTGCAACCATAGTTCGGAGGTGCAACCTTATCGCAGGCAAACAATGTTAAAATTAGGCCTAGAAGAATGAGAAAATTTGACTTTGTCATCATTTAAAAGCTGGTTGAAATACTAAGCGTAACTCCGTTAGAAGCTGGCACGTTTCTACAGACTCCTCCAACGCAGAATATGCCTGCTCGTTGCCTTCCATATTGGAGCGTTACACGGGTAGCATCTTTAATGTATCCGACCTGCACCGTTGGGTAAAAAATACGTTGCGTTGGATTGGGATTAGAATAATTGTATTGTCCTATGAAGGCCAAGAAAAAATGCGGAGACCAGGTATATTCTAGAACGACTGCAGCCCAATCTTTAAAGTGTTGTTTGGTAAAAAGGCCCTGAAGCTCCCACCTAATGGCGTGTTTACTGGCTAGCTTATGAGTCATTTCTGCAATGATGATGTTTGCCTTAACTGGCTCTGAACCCGTAAGTCCTTGAACAACCTCAATGTCAAAAAACAAGTTGATGTATTTCAGCGTAAGCTTATGGTTCTGATTTAGCTTCTTGTTTACTTCAAAATTGATGTCTTGGAAGTATAATTGACCCAGCTCGAAGAATTCAGTTCGATAACCGGTTCCATTCTCGTCAATCATTTGATTAAGACCGTGGATTCGAGAATAATTGGCCGAGAGAGCCATACCATATTTTCCCCCAAGTGCAGACTTTCCAGGAATCTTATAACTGACATCTGCCTGAATTGCCCACTCGCCATTAGGTTGAGTAGCGTACGGATATAGGCTGGCTGCTAATAAATAGGTATGCTGATTGGTGAGCGCTGGCAAAAAGTTAATGTTGAGGTCGAAAAGGGTAGCGGTTCTATCAGAACGGAAGTTCATGTTGTCCGTTCTTTTTGCACTAACAACTATACCAAGACCTTTTTGTGAGTACGAACCAGTGAGGAGAAGTGCATCTCCCATGTTGTAGTTTGGTCTAATGTTTCCATTGTCTAGAATAAGCTCGTTGGAGGCTTGCGGGTCTTGGCCTCGACTAACGTATTCTCCGCTCAGGTTAAAACCACCATAAAGGAGGTTAAATCTTGCCGCCCAAGCACCCACATTTTCTGGAAGCTCAAGGTCAGAATCACTATCTTTTTGGTATTTGCTTACAAACGAACCGCCAAGCGTAAGTCGTGTTTTCTTTTCTGCCAACGCCTTGAAGGTTTCGTTCAAGGAAATTTCTGCGTCAAAAGCACGCACCAGTCCTTCTCCGTGCTGAAAAAAGAAACGCTGCTTTCCTACTAGGGCTTTCAAATAAACGCCACCAAGAATGTGTGATTTAACCCTCGCTCCTTCAATAAACGTATCAAAGCCCAGCCCTCGTTCTTCATAGGCACGTAGAATCATACCAGAGCCGAACTGCTCGTAAAAACCACCCACGGTGATGGTTAGAAAATCTGCATCAAAAGTTGCAAATCGATACGGAATTCCTTGCCCATCATACCGTGTATCGAAACCCTGAAGAACGTTGTAATAACCTTCGTAACGAAGACCTGCCGTGAACTTACCTTTTGTGTAAATCAAATCGGCATAACCATTCATCAGGAATTCCTCTGGAACGGGTGGCGCACCAATGGCCGAATCTGGGTTGTAGTACTGCGCATCAAATTGAACACTACCATGAATTTCGCCCCACTTGCCTTTGGTTTGCGAATCGTCAGTTTGCCCAAACAGGGTTACTGGACCCAGTAGAATTATACAAAAAATGACTCGGTAGAAAAATGACATCATCTAAAGAGCGATGATTGATTATTTAGTGATTTGTTCCAATATCTTTTCATACAGCTCTTGCTCATCGCCCGGACTGTACGAATTGTGAGAGTAGACAACTTGTCTGTCTGCGTCTAAGAGAAACGTGTGTGGAACGTTGAGTACATTCATCAATCGCTTCATATCTCCGTTCGGGTCCACGTAAACCTCGTATTCCCAACCTTTTCCATTTATAAACGGTGCTACCTTTTGCATGTTTCGGGCATCATCAATAGAAATAGCCACAAGTTTAACGCCTGTTTCAGCTTGCCAATCTGCGTATTCATCAGCAATAGTATTTAGCTCTTTCACGCACGGATTACACCATGTTGCCCAAAAACTTACTATGATGGGTTTACCATCATTTTGGATTTCACTTGTATTGAAATTTCGTCCATCAACCGTTTTAATATCTACGGAAGGGAACTCTCGGTTTTTCTTGGCAATTTGGGCCTGAGAAATGAATAAACCGGAGAAGCAAAAGGAAATAGTCAGAACTAACCTCATTTTTTTTGAAAGTATAGGTTAATTAAAGGCCACGAATCAATAATCATTCCTATTGATTCGTGGCCCTAAATTAACGTGTGCGAATTATTTTTCTACAGACAGTCTTTTAGTAATCACACTGTCATTCACGTAAACATTCACCAAATAGATACCGCTGCTAAGACCAGATGTGGCCAAAGGAATCATCTGAGTTCCTGCATTCATGGTTCCAAATGATTTTGACATGACACGAGCACCAACTGCATTGATAACCTCGATAGCAATGTTTGACTTTTCAGCGGTGTTGAATGTAATCATTGCATTGTCTACCGCAGGGTTAGGGTAAACTGACATTGATTGAGCAAGCTCAGTTTCCTCGATACCAGAAGTTGCAGTCGTCTGCATTCCACCTTTTACTTCATCAGTGAAATCGCCATCTTGTGAAAGTAGAATGCCGCCCCAGCTAGCTCTAATTTTGTATCCCCAAGCAAGTGCGCTTCCGCCTCCTGTGTAAGACATACCGTCACCATACGAGTCATACAACCACATGGTGTAGCACTCATTAACTGGAAGAGTAACGTTATGTGTATGGGTCATGCTGGCGTCAGCACCGCCACCACCAAACTGATCGGCAGTTCCTTCTACGTACTCGCCTTCCGCTACTGTAGTTCCATTTGAGTTCGTAATCTCCCAGCTTGTTTCGCCCGGATAATAATCTGTAGTCACATCCACAGTGATGTCAAGTGTAACCACCGGAGCGTCTATCAATTGAACAGGGTAAGAATTGTTTGCAGCATTATCATCTGTAGAAGTAATCTTCACTTGGTAATTACCTGGTGCGATGGTTACAGAACCGAAATCAACTTCAGCATACGCATAGCTTGCCAATTGACCAGTCCAGTTTACGCTGGCAAGTTCGTTAGAACCATTCATTACTTTAACTGTAGCACCTGTAAGTGTACTAAGTCCTGCATTGTAGATGATGGCAGACATCGGAACATCGCCACAAGCAATATCCTCACCAGTGTAAGCGATGATTGACCCATCGTTGTTGTCAGAAGCAGCGGCTCCACATGCAGACGCAGCAGCATAGTGCTGGGCAACCGTAATCTGACTTACTTCAGTTACTCTACGATTTGGGCAAACAAGTACAATAGTTGGATAGTATTCTAAGTTGAAAGCATTTGCAATGGTATTGCTATTAGCCATTGGGTATTCAATACCATCTAGCCAATCCCAACCGTTCGTGGATCCAACTCCACCGCTAATTGCTGTTATTGGTGTGCCTGGATCTGATTCAACTCCGAATACCATCAACTCATTTGTTCCTGAAGGACCGTAATTTGTGTAAAGCGTTTCGAGTGTTCCTCCTGTGTGATAAGACCAACATGGACCACACCATTCAGCATAAAGGTCAAGAATTACCGACTTTCCTTCATCAAGAATGTCATAAAGTCTGTAAGAATTTCCATCCAAATCAACGATTGTGATGTCTGGACATATGCCATAATCAGGAACCTGTGCTTTTGCAAGGCTCACTGTAAGTACAGCGACAAATAAGAGTAGAAGTTTTTTCATGATTTTTTTTTTAGTTTTTATCGATGACGAATATAAGTGTGAATTATGAATAACAAATATCAATTCTGAGATAAGCATCAGTGTATCTGTAAAGACAAAGACGAGGTTTTTTATGCTATTCGTTCACGTCTATGTCCGTTTTGTTTACTTTGCAGTCTCAAATATTTCAACACTTGAATCGCATGATTTTTAGAACGCTACTCGTTATTTCTCTGGCTTTAATTATGACAATGAACCTTTCGGCTCAGTCGTTATCCGTCACGGATTATGAAAGCCACGTGGTAGGATTACCTAGTGACGTTATACTTCAAACACACGGTACTGTAACAAACACTTCATCGGCTGCTATAGATGTGTTGGTTAAGTTCAATTTGATTTCGTCAGTTCCTGCGGGAGCTGGACATTATTTTTGCTGGGCGGTATGCTATGCAGAAGGTGCGGTTTATGACGGATTTCAAGCGCCAGCAAACCATTCTATTAATATTGAGCCTGGGGCGTCAGTAACTAATTTCTATGCAGATTATAAACCACACAACAGCGTTGGAGTTGCCACGTTTGAGTATTGTTTCTTTGATGAGAACAATACTTCTGATGAAACCTGTATTCAGATAACGTTCGACACTCAGAATGTGGGTATCGAGGATGTTTTTAGCGCAGAAGGTTCCGGAATCTCAGAATCCTACCCAAATCCAGCCACTTCTAACGTTCGTATAAACTATTCCTTGAAGCAAGGTTGGGAAAAAGCTAACATCGAAGTTTATAGCATGCTTGGTTCGCGGGTAAGAACAATGGCCCTTAACCAGAATTCTGGAACAGCCAACATGGATGTTGTTTCGCTACCTGCTGGTATGTATTTCTACACGCTTAATGTTGATGGAAAAAACATCAGCACTAGAAAAATGCTGGTTACAAAGTAATTTCTCCTTTTAGTAAGGATTGAACAAGCCGAGGCATTGCTGCTCCGGCTTTTTCATTTATGGGAGTAATGGAATTGGGATAAACCAACGCATCAGCCTTTGGGTCAATAATCCAAATGGGACAATTGGTTTTGGCAAATTGATACAAGCTAGCCGCTGGATATACATTCAGAGAAGTGCCGACAATAATAACAGCATCCGATTCGGAAACAATCTGAGCAGCAATAGGAAGATTCGGAACTTCCTCCCCAAACCAAACGATGTGTGGTCTGAGTTGATGACCGTTTTCGCAACTATCGCCCATGAGCAATTCCCAACCATCAAGGTCGTAAATAGTATAAGGATAAGCTGTGCTTCTCACTTTTTTGAGTTCACCGTGGAGGTGAAGCACGTTTTCGTTTCCAGCACGTTCGTGCAGGTCATCCACATTCTGTGTAATCACCTGAACATCAAACTTGGATTGCAACTGCGTTATGGCAAAGTGAGCCGCGTTCGGTTCCACCTCCATCAGTTGTTTTCGCCTCAGGTTGTAGAATTGTAATACCAATTTAGGATTGCGATGCCAAGCTTCTGGAGTGGCCACATCTTCAATGCGGTGCTTCTCCCACAGTCCGTCCGAATCTCGGAAAGTACTAATGCCACTTTCGGCACTTATTCCGGCACCGGAGAGGATTGTTATTCGTTTTTTAATCAGCGTGGCCATTACTTGTGATGCCACAAAGAACGCTGACCATACCTTTATTCTTTCACAAACTTCTTTACCGCCCTTCTGCCATCTTGGTCTGTCATCTCTAACAGATAAACACCTGATGGAATACCATTCAGATTGATGGTTTGTCTGTCCGAAGCAACGTCTGCTGCAAACAGGCTGCGCCCACGCATATCTAACAGCCGCAACCCTGCCATGGGCATTTTGCTTTGGATGTTAAGCACATCTGTAGCAGGGCTGGGGAAGACCGTAAAACCAAGTTCTTCCACTTCGTCTATACCCACCCCACTTGGCACACTATCCAACGCCACAACCGATACATCATCAATATAGTAGTACGATTTATCCTCTAAACCTGAAATAGTATCAATCAAACTAATACAACTGGACGTGTCTGTTTCAAAATTCCCTATGATAAGCCAGCTTGCTCCGTCAATTCGGGTCACAAAAGTGTCTTGAATTAAAGTCCAATCATTTTTACTGCTATAGATGATATTAGTGGGACTCTGAACCTGCGGTTCAAAATCTAATGGCATCCAATTGTTTGTGATAACCTTGTTTGGAGAAAAAAACGCACCGAAAGAACAGATTGCATACCGAAATTGATCAGCAAGACTCACGTAGAAACTAACTCGATAACGAACACTAGGCATTATTGGTTCTAGTAGTTGAACCTGAATATATTCTCGAAGTTCAGACAATACGGGACCGTTGTAGACAAATATTCCAGCGTAGCCATCACCAGAATGTGGCTCCTGCCATCCTCTGATGTTATCGGGAACTCCCACATAAGGTAATGTGTCGGGTGGAAGAATCAAATCTGCACCACATTGATGAAAATAGTCTGGAGAACCTGGACCACTAACATCAATCCACGGTTCAGCGTTTGAAATTTGACTAAGCAGCCAAGGACACTCCAAGTGATCTTCAAAACCACTATTGGGAACGAGATTCTGCTGGGCGTGAATGTTCACGCACAGGAAAACGCTTAATCCGTAAAACAGTACGGTCCTCATGGATTGACGATTGAAATCTGTTCTGAAAGTTTCGTGTCTCCATTTACGGCAATTCTCAGGAGATACAGACCAGATGATACATGGCTCAACCCCAGTTTGGTTAGGTTCGCATCTGCAATCAAAGTGGAATGATGCACGCAACGACCTGATAGGTCGAAAAGCTGTGCTGTGCCGACATCTGTTAATCCCAAGGAATATTCAATTGTAAGAATCCCATTACTTGGGTTGGGGTAAACCTTAAAACCATATTCTCTTCCTACCTCGTCTATACCCACCCCGCTTGGCACACTATCCAACGCCACAACATACACATCGTCTATGTAATAGTATGCAAACGTAGTAGGAGAACCGTAAATCGGTGGCTGGTTAGGGTTGAACCGTACCGTATCACTCTCACCATCTAAATGAAAATTACCTATCGTGAGATAGCGTTCTCCTCCCGTTGCCAATATCGTATCGCAAATCAAGACCCATTTGGCTGTATCAATAATTGGAATGCGTGTATCGAGCATAACCTGGGGTACCGCGTCTACCATGCCGTTCGGCCAATCAACGGTTATTACCTGAGGTGGTTCGGTGGTTAGTGCTACACCTAAGGTGCTTATCGCGTATTGAGCCCTGTTTGCGGCAGATACATAAAGACTTACCACGTATCGAATGCCCCATTCTAAGGGGTCTTTCAATTCGGTTGATAAGAACTCTCTAGCTTCGGGATTTTGAACTCCAAATGCCGAAATCCCTACGTACGCTGCACCGCTAACTGGGGTTTGATAGCCCATGATGTTTCTTGGAGAATTCGCAGAATAATTGGCATTTTCAGGTGCACAAGCATGAAAGTAATCAGGAGTGAATGTGATTGTTTCCCACCCCGAGACAGTCCACTGCCCTACTGATTGAGGACAATCTGAGTATTCCTCGAAACTTGGATTAAGAACAAGATTTTCCTGCGCCATGCAGAGCATGGGCAGGAAAATCATTATTGCAAGAAGAAACCTCATTATTTCAAGATACTTAACCGTTCAGCAAAACGCACTTCACCGTTCACCTCTAAGCTTATCAGGTATAGACCAGTGCTTAATTCAGAGAGGTTCATATTTACCATCTTAGCTTCTCCGCTTACTGTTTGTGCAAAGACTTGCTTGCCAACCATGTCAAACATTCGGATTTCGCCCGTTTCCATCTCATTCATCTGGTATGCAAGTGTAAACTGTCCATTACTAGGGTTAGGATAGATGGAAAATTCACTCACATCTTCTGAAGCAATGGTCTTGTTTCGTTGTTCATCAGGGCTTTGTAGCAACTCACAATCGTTGTGATAATTCCTTGGCAGCGTATCCAATTTAAGCAAGGCACTTCTCGCCATATATACACCGAATCCATCATCTAACGGGCATCGCCTAGCAATTTCTCGCAGTTGTTCCGTGGTTTCTTCCGAAAGTGTTCGCAGGTCGGCTGCATTGGAATAAAGGACGGTCAACACGTCTTTCAGCGTCCGTTCTACACTATTTGTTGGTTGAATGCTGTTCAGCTCGGCAGCTTCCTGCTGCCCAATACCAACCTCGGTTTGGCTGAAACCGGCAATGGCACGCTCTCTTTCCACCTCATCTATGCCCACCCCACTTGGTACGCTGTCCAATGCTACTACTGATAGATTATCAATAAAGTAGTAAGCAAGTTCCGATAACTGCGCATTGGGGTTAAACAGTAGGGTATCGCTGTCTCCGTCAGCAAAGAAATTGCCAATTGTCAGAAACCGCTCATTATCTCCTCTACTTACTATGGTGTCCGTAATCAGAATCCAGTTAATGGTATCAGTCAATGGTGGCCCTTGATACAAAACCTGAGGGTCTGCATTCAGTCTCAGGCCACCGTCCAATGTATCTGGTGATTCTGCGGTAAGTGCAGCACCCATTGTGGAGATTGCATAGCCTCCCATATGTTCTGCTAAACTTACGTAGAACCGAACTTCATACCTGACACCCGGATAAAGAGGTTGTATTAGCTGTGTCTGAATATATTCTCTAGCCTCAGGGTGGTATTTACTAAAGGCCCAGATACCAGCATAACCATCACCTGTTCTTGGTTCTTGACATCCACGCCAATTGCAAGGAACCGCCAAAGGGTCGATTGTTACACACGTATGAAAATGATCTGGTGTACCGACCTCCGTACCTGAAACCCAACCCATTGCTGATGCAGCAAACGAGACACTTGCGCTAGGACAGTTCGGAGGATTTTCAAACCCTCCGTTAACCACTAAGTTCTGTTGGGCTTCAGCTTGGAAACTCAACAGAACGAACAATCCTATATTCATGCAGCAGCGCATTACTTTACGATGTTTAATTTTGGCCGGTGATTGTAATTTATTGGCTAATTTGTTCCTGCGTGTTCCTGCGTGTTCCATTTCCTTTAGGTTTAATGGATTAGATTGGTGTAAAGGTAGTCTGGAAATCGACTTGTTATAACACCGAATAGTTAAATGTTCGGCAACATTTAGGTCGTTTATTACTTTTCTAAGGATGCTGCATGTTAAGCATTGAGGTCAGGATTTGAATTTAGGTTTAGGTACGATTAAAGACAAAGCACTGTATTGTGATAAATTACATTTCTAAGCCGTTTCCAATGGCGTATTTGATGGATACGGGAAGT
>Ga0209702_10003030_pt1 | contig 27581 bp, 18 predicted proteins | sample FRY01_FD_187210 | JGI IMG/M metagenome (GOLD analysis project Ga0209702, IMG submission 187210) | Freshwater microbial communities from Lake Fryxell liftoff mats and glacier meltwater in Antarctica - FRY-01 (SPAdes) (version 2) | ecosystem: Environmental > Aquatic > Freshwater > Ice > Glacier... | reverse complement strand
ATATTTTTGAGTTTTGGCATTATCCGCATTGGTATAGCCAAATTTCTCACAGATTTCCTGCATCGATCTGTTCTGTATATAATAATCTTCTATTATGGTTTTACAAGGCTCTCCTAATTGATTGAGCGCTAATTCCATCATTTCAAACTGTCTGTCCTTTTCTTCATGCTTTTCCAAATCATCTTCAACTGCGATGATATCAGAAAAGTCCTGAATGTTTCTTCTTGTCTTGCTTTGCTCATTTAAGCGCTTTAGCCATAATCTTCGACAAACAGAATATAGAAAAGTTTTAAGCTTACTGTTCAGCTCAAAGTTTCCACCTTTAACTTTATTGTAAAGAACTATAATCGATTCCTGAAATACATCTTTAGCGTCATCTTCATTTCCATTATTTTTAAGTACTAATTGAAGTACCATCGGAAAATATGAAGTATATAAACGGCTAAGAGTTTCCTTCGAATCATTCAGTATCCCTAACACAATCTCACTATCTGCTGGAGCTGAACTTTTTAACTCTTTTTTCACTATTAATACTTTTTGTTAGGAATTGTAACCCAATGATAGGAAAATAATTTTTTATTTTTTGTTGATTAGCAAGGGTTACCTTTTTTATTAACGGGTATTAAGAGTAATTATTTATAAATAAATTAAAACACTAAACAATGAAAAATCTTTTCAAATTCGGTTTCTTAGCTTTAGCTATCTCTTTATCAGTTGCTGCCTGTAACTCAAACAAAACTGAAGAAGTTGCTACTGATTCGGTTGCTGTAATGGACACAACTATTGTTGTAGATTCAGTTACTGTTGATTCTGCTGCACTTGATACTGCTGCTGCTCAATAATTAAACCAAAAATTACAATTGGCCATCTTGGATTAAATCCTAGATGGCTTTTTTTTATTTCTAAAATCTGTGTCAAGATAGAAATCGAAAACCAATTCTTTTCCTTCTGAAAGCAAAATAGAATAATCATTCAAGAATTAGTTCTAGACTGCTTATGGCTTCTTTTTAAACCAGCCTTTTATTCGTTTTGAATTAGAATCTCCTATTAATAACATACATGGCACTAGAATCAGAGTAAGGAAAGTTGCAAAACCTAAACCAAATATCATGGTCCATGATAATGGACCCCAGAAAGCTACGTTATCTCCACCAAAATAAAGATTTGCGTCAAATTCAGTAAATAGAGTAACGAAATCCATATTCAGACCAACGGCAAGAGGAATTAATCCCAGCATTGTTGCTGTAGCCGTAAGTAATACCGGAGTCATCCTAGTTCTACCCGCTTCTATGATCGCATCCTTTATATCCATCCCCTGCTCGATCATTACTTCAGTAAATTCAACCAACAGAATACCATTTCTTACCACGATACCGGCAAGAGCAATAATACCCACTCCAGACATCACGATAGACATTTCCATTCTGAATATGGTAACGCCAAGTAATACCCCAATTATACTGAATAGGATCTCACTCAGGATGATCAATGGCTTGGTAATTGAATTAAACTGAGTTACCAGTATGATAAGAATAAGTCCCAAAGAAATCATTAATGCAGTACCAAGGAAAAGCATGGTTTCCTGCTGTTCTTCCTGTTCACCTGCCATATTGACTTCAACCCCTGTCAGTGATTTAAACTGGTCAATTTCACGTTGTATATTAGCCACTACCTCATTCGGATTGTATTCACCTAGAACATTGGATGAAAGAATGATGATTCTCTTTTCTTGTTTACGTTTGATTCCTCCGTAAGTATTCACATAATCTATAGATGCAAAGGAAGAAAGCGGTACCTGACGGATAATTCCACCCATACCCATATCGCGGTAAGTAACTTTCATATTCCGTAAAGCATTCAGATTGTTTCTCTGGCTTTCATTTGCCCTGAGGTTGATCTCATAATCTTCATTGACATCACGGAATTTGGAAACTTCCTTTCCAAAAATAGCCGTACGCAAATCCATTCCAATTTGTGCACTGGAAATTCCCTCACGATTAGCGCGCTCACGATCAATATCGAAAATAATTTCAGGTTTGTTGTTTTGAAAATCTGATTTCAACTCTTCAACACCTGCAATTTGACGGCTATCAAGGTATTGTTTCAAGTTTTCAGAAACTTTTACCAGTGAATCAAGGTTATCTCCTGTTATCTCAATACTAATCGGCTTGGCTGTTGGCGGACCTGATTGCTCCTGAGCCACAGTAATTTCAGCCCCAGGAATTCCTTTAACTGCGTCCCTTATCCTATCTAAGTATACCGAAGTGCTTTCACCTGTACGCTTTCCAAAACTCACAAATGCAACCGTGACCTTTCCCATATTGGAATACTGTCCCTGATCTTCACTCTGTGGGTCAGTTACCCCTATTGTAACATTAGATAGTATTGAGGATACATCTTTATTGTCCCTCCCTACTACTTTAGTGACATTTTCTTCAACCTTTTTTACGACGACATTGGTATATGCCTGATCTGTACCTACCGGTAACTGGATATAGACATAAACAAAATTTGGATCTGCCTTTGGAAAGAATACGATTTTTGGAGGCACTACCGAAATAAGCACAAGTGTTAGGAAAAATAATCCAACGGTACCCCATAATATCATCCTAGGTCTCAAAATTGCCCATTTTAGAAGCGAAACATATTTATTTTGAAAGCCTGGCCAAATATTAGTTTGGAAATTTCGGACAGCCCTATTCAGATAAAAATGATTTAGCAGATAGAGAAACCCTACGAAAACCACCAGATTTCCAATTCCAAAATTGATTAAATAGCCCAAAATAGCAACTCCTAAAAATATCAGAAGATTCTTCCTAACACTTTTATCGAACCTTGGTTTTGTTACAGAATGATCTTCCGGAACCATAAAATCCACTGCAAACACTGGATTAATTATATAAGCTACCACTAGCGAAGCAAGAAGAGTAATGATCAATGTCATTGGTAAGAAGAACATAAATTCACCAATTACACCCGGCCAGAATAATAAAGGAACAAATGGAGCCAAAGTAGTCAGAGTACCTGAAAGCACTGGCAAAAACACCTCTGCAGCAGCAATTTTGGCTGCTTTTTTTATTGGAACTTTTCCATTATCAAAAATACGATGCGTATTTTCTATAACTACAATTGCATCATCCACAACAATTCCAAGACCTAAAAGGAAAGAGAATAAAACCATCATATTCATGGTAAAGCTGAAGCCCATTATTCCACCAAGGGCAGGCATAGCCATAAAAGCAATGAACATGGATAATGGTACCGACAGCGCCACGAACAAAGCATTGGTAATTCCCATGAAGAACATCAGGATAACAGTGACCAGAATGAAACCTATGATAATCGTATTAATTAGGTCGTGCAAAGTAATACGGGTTCGATCCGATTGATCTCCGGTTACCGTAATGTTAAGATTCTTAGGTAATGAAGTTGCTTTCATTTCTTTTATCAATACATTGATTTTATCAGATGCATCAATCAGATTTTCGCCACTTCTCTTTTTAATATTTAAGGTAATTACATTTTTTCCATATAAACGAGCATAACTTTCCTGTTCCTTAAATGAGTCTTTCACCTCGGCAACATCTCTAAGATAAATAGATGAACCTGTTGGAGTTTTAATAATCAGATTAGATAATTCCTGAGCACTGACAAACTCTTTTTTTACGTTAAGCGTTCTGCGAACTCCATCCATTTTAATAGTTCCACCAGAAATAGTAAGGTTCTCATATCCAACTGCACGTTCAATATCTCCAAATGAGATCTGAGCAGCTGCCATCTTATTCAAGTCAGCGTTGATCTGTACCTCCTGTTCTAGGGCTCCAATAATGTCGACCCCAGAAATTTCTTTCAGGCTTTCAACCTGATCCTGAACATCCTCGGCGTATTTCTTAAGACTCTTGAGATCATAGTCGCCAGAAATATTCAAGTACATAATCGGCAGATCCGAAAGATTAATGTCCATAACATTAGGTTCATTCGGAAGGTCTGACGGAAGATCCTGTCTTGCCTTATCAACTGCATCTTTTACCCTTTGTTTGGCATCTTTTGTTTCAACATTAGTATTAAACTCAGCTGTAATTATCGAAAAATCCTGATAAGAATTGGAAGTTATCCGTTTTAATCCTGAAGCAGACTTCAATTGTTTTTCGATCTGTTTGGTTACCAGATTCTCCATATTGGCAGGAGACGTTCCCGGATAAATAGTCTGAATAAATATTTTAGGGATAACAACTTCGGGGAAATTCTCCTTCGGCAATCCCAAATATGAAAAATACCCAATCACTGCAATGATAACAGTTAGCACATAAATTGCTGTTCTGTTTTCTATTGCCCAACTGGATGGTTTAAATTCTTTGTTAGGGTCTTCCATCTGATTTTATATTATGATGTTTTCTTTAAAGGGTAAATAGAATTAATTGGCTTTCACAATATCTCCCGGACTTAAACCATTAGTACCAGCAACTATTACCTTATCTCCTACCTTAAGTCCAGAGATAATTTCTGCCTGTCCTTCAGAAATTTTACCTACCTGTATATTAACCCTCTTTGCTTTTCCTCCATCTTCTAAATAAACATAATCACCGTTCTCAGCCTTCTGTATGGAGTTTACAGGAATAACAAGTGCCTTAAGATTTTGGTAATCAATTATTTTAAGAATGGAAAGCATATTAGGACGATACCTACTATTTGAAGGAAGCTTAATTTCTACGGTAAAGCTCCTGGAAACCGGATCTATGGTCTTGGATGCGAATGCTATTTTTGTTGAAACTGTGTCAGGAACATCAGGTAAAATAACCTGAACATTATCACCCTGATTAACTCTGCTTGAATATGACTCAGCAACTAAAGCTTTAGCTTTCAATTTACTGGCATTAATAACTCTGATCCCTGACATTCCGGGAGAAACTGCTTGCCCGACTTTGAGATCCATCGCATCGATTGTTCCTGAAATCGGAGATTTAATCTTAAACATGCTAAGTTGGGTCTTTACTGTCGAAATACGACGCTGGGCTGCATCACGCTGAGTTTTTGCATTCAAAAACTGGACTTCAGTCCCGATCTTTTGATCCCAAAGACTCTTTTGACGCTCAAAAAGGGTTGTTGCTAGATCAAGTTGATTTTCAAGTTCAGAAATATTTTGACGCAAAACCTGATCATCTATTTGTGCTAAAACCTGTCCCTTACTTATATTTTGTCCAATAACTGCGTAAACAGCAGTTACCACTCCGGGCACTTCAGGATTTACCATAAGATTCTCTTCAGCATCAATTTTACCCTGAACTTCTAGATAGTTTTTAAATGCTGTCTCTTTTAATTCTAAAACAGAAACATCTTTCACATCAGCAGTAGCAACACTTCCAACTTCAGCTTCAAGCTTTTCGATTTTTGAATTCAATTCAACACGCTCCTTCTTCAGCGCTTCAAGTTCAGATTTTTTATCGCTTGGTTTCCCTCCACAGGATGCCAGAAAAATAATAGTTGAGATTAATAGTATTCTTTTCATTTGAATAGTTTTTGTTTTTATAATGATCCGCAGAAGGCGGTTTGGTTTGCTGTATTATTAACATTGTCTAAAAACCAGATTTAGATTCTTTTTCTTTAATAAACGATCTTACCCAATGCCTTATCCATGTTAACCCTGTTGATAAGAAGTTCATATAATGCGTTGATATAATTATTTTGAGCTTCTTTGAGAGAGGTTTCTGCAGAAGTTACTTCAATGCTTGAACCAACACCCTGCTCATATTTGATCTTTGTAACTCTTAAAACTTCCTGAGCAAGCTCCATATTTCGGTTTTGATTTTCGAGTGATTTCAAGCCATTTAAATAAGTTGTTTGAGCCTGTTCAACCTCAAGACTAATTCCATTTTTGAGATTGATCAGATTATTCTGAGTTTTAAGAATTTCCAGTTTAGCATTCCGAACCTGATAGAGTTTAATGCCACCAGAAATTATTGGAACCGCTAGTCTAAAACCAATAACCGTAGCAGGGAAACTTCTATCGAACAAAGTTCCAAAATTATTAGATTGTAGGCTTTGCGATGTACTACCAAATGCTGACATTGAGGGTAAAAACTGGCTTTTGTACCGCTTTAAATCAAGTTCATTCAGTTTTTTCTGTGTTTCAAGTAATGAATATTCTATCCTATTTTTGTATGAACTTGTATCGGAAACAGCAAAAGTTTGGACAACCTGAAGTCCGGCAATAGTGTCTTTTAAAGTCAATTTACTTTGGATACTCATACCCATCTGAAACTTTAATAAATTAACATTCAAATCAAGTAGCCTGATTACATTTTCACGTTCGGTTTCAAGATTATTATTAAGCACTGTCAGTCGATCTACATCTATCTTTTCCACAAATCCATTTGCATACAGGGCTTTTGTATCATTTAACGATTTTTTTAAACGAACTAAATTAGCATCCAAAAGACTCAACTGCTCATTACTTACAAGTACTGAATAATAAGCTTTGCTTACCGAAACAGCTGTTTCAATGCGGCTCCTCCTCAAACTCTTACTCGACAATTCCTTATACGTCTTAGAAGCCTGTAAGCCTACGAGATAGGTTCCGTCAAATAATAACTGATTCAGTTCAAGTCCGAAGGAAGATTGATATTTAACACCAAACCTCACAGGTACCTGTGTTCCCGGTTGTCCAAAAAACTCACCTGGCAATAAATTGGTGGGTATTGTTAAGAAATCGTTAAAATTCAAATTTCCATTCAGTTGAGGCAAACCAATTCCGATTGTTTGCTTAACTGTATTGCTTGCGATTTCTTCATCAATTTTTGCATTCTGAATAGAACTTTGATTTCTCTGAGCATAGTCAACAGCTTCTTGTAGACTAAAATGAGCAACAGTATCAGCTAATTGTGCCTTTGCATTTACAATACTGAAAAGGCAAAGGATAAGTGTTAGGTATTTGTATTTCATGTGAGTTCTATTCTTCTTCTATTATCTCTTTATACTTATTAATTAATTTATGCCCCTTAAGGGTACATATGCCATATAAAAAGTGTTCTGTTAATTCAGACATTACCTGAACAATTCCATATTTGCCACTTGTATAAGCTGAATTCCCACTAAAGATTAGATCAATTTGTTCTAATCTCATCTGAGTTAGGATATCCGGTTTAATATGTTCACGAAAATAACCTTCTCTAATCCCACGCAATAAATTTTCATGAATCGTAGAATAAAGGTGTTTTTCTCTGAACTCTTTAAAATATAACCAGGCTTTGGGGTGATATTTTTGTAGGTCATAGAAAAAAGTCGGGTTTATATTAGATAAAACCTCTTTCATATTTGTTACAGCAAAAAATACTTCATGAACAGCATTCTCTGCACTTTCAACATTCTCTTTAAGCAGACATTTCTGACAATTCAACTTTATATCAATAACAATATTTACAAGTTCATCTTTATCACTAAAATGAGTGTAAATTGTCTTTTTAGACATCCCAAGGTGTTTGGCAATATCATCCATCGTGACACTTTTTAAACCATACTGGCAGAAAAGATTATCCGACGCAGAAATTATATACTCTCTTACTTCCAATTCAACTGTTTTAATTCGAGTACAAAACTATGGAAACATTTATAAATTCCAAAGTTTCCATTAAATTTAATTTTATCTTTCCGAAGGATAGTTTTTACTTATTCTTATCAGCTAAAAAAGTTTTATGGGAATCTTACTAATGACCTTGGATTCTTGACATTTTTTCAACAAAAAGTACCAAAACCCGAAATTTCGACTGTGGCTTTAGTAGCATCGGCCAAGAGTTGATAAAATTAAATAAATAGCTATCCCACCAAGCAATTTTTTGTCATTCTTAGGTCTATCTTATTAGGTCTATCTCTTTCAAAATCCTTAACTTCGCATAAATCTAAAAAATATGAATTTGTCGCCATTATTTGCCATTTCTCCCATCGATGGACGCTATCATAACTCTACCAAGGAATTATCCGCTTACTTCTCTGAAGCAGCATTAATCAAATTCAGGGTATATGTTGAAGTGGAGTATTTTATCTCATTATGTGAGTTGCCTTTACCGCAATTAATAAATATCGATAAAAGTAAATTCGAAGCTTTAAGAGGGATTTATTTAAATTTTTCTGAGATTGATGCTGAGGCTGTCAAATTAATTGAAAAAACTACCAATCATGACGTGAAAGCGGTTGAATATTTTATAAAAGACAAATTCAACGAATTAGGCTTAAATGAGTTTAAAGAATTTATCCATTTTGGCCTTACTTCACAGGATATCAATAATACTGCTATACCTCACTCATTTAAACTATCTGTCAACTTATCCTATCTTCCTGCATTGAACGAACTGTTGGATTTTTTAAAGGGCAGAGTTTCAGAATGGTACACAATACCTATGCTTGCTCATACTCACGGTCAACCTGCATCCCCAACTTTATTGGGAAAAGAATTGCAGGTATTTGTTGAGCGAATTGAAGTCCAGCTTGAGCAACTAAAATCGATTCCATTTTCTGCTAAATTCGGTGGTGCTACAGGTAATTTTAATGCACATCATGTAGCTTACCCTAACATTAACTGGACTAATTTTGCAAATGATTTTGTGAATGAACGATTGAAATTAAACCGTTCTCAGTATACCACACAAATCGAACACTACGATAATTTTGCGGCACATTGTGACGCCATGAAACGGATAAACAGCATTCTGATAGATTTGAACAGAGATATCTGGTCGTATATTTCGATGAATTACTTCAAGCAGCAAATCAAAGCGGGGGAAGTAGGTTCATCTGCGATGCCACATAAGGTTAATCCGATCGACTTTGAAAATTCTGAAGGTAACTTGGGTCTTGCGAATGCCATATTTGAACATCTTTCGGCGAAACTACCAATTTCCAGACTACAGCGCGACCTGACTGACTCGACTGTTCTCAGAAATATTGGCGTTCCACTTGCACATACACTTATTGCAATAAAATCGACCTTGAGAGGGTTTAAAAAACTATTACTAAATGAACAAGGTATTCAAGCTGATCTTGAATCAAACTGGGCAGTAGTTGCTGAAGCAATTCAAACCATTTTGCGTCGTGAAGCTTATCCAAATCCATATGAAGCACTGAAAGACCTTACTCGCACAAATCAACAAATTAATAAGAATACCATTGCTGAATTTGTTGATAAACTAGAAGTATCTGATGAGGTAAAAAAAGAACTGAAGGCAATTTCACCCTCCAATTATACCGGTGTTCAAGCAGTCATTCATGTGTCATAACTTTATTTCAGCATTTTAAGAATTTAAAAATTAGTAAATTTACATACAAACACATTAATATGAGTACTGCAACTTCAACCACAACCGTATATACAGAAATTACCCCCAATCCTGCTACCCGTAAGTTTCTGGTAAATAAGTTACTTACAAATAATAGCATTGACTTTCCAAATAGGGAAAGTGCTGAGAAATCACATTTTGCACGCGAACTCTTTAAGTTCAATTTTGTTACCGGCGTATTTTTTGCAAGTAATTTCGTGACTATTACGAAATCTGAAACAGCCGACTGGCAGGATATTGAGCCAATACTGAAAGAATTTGTCAAAGGTGCAATTGAATCTGAACTTAATATCGTTGAGAAGGAAGAAGCCTTGGCAAATTTTGAAGGTTCAGAAACTGAAATTAAAATACAGCAGATATTGCATGATTATGTTCGTCCGGCAGTTGAGCAAGATGGTGGTGCAATCAGCTACAGATCATTTAAAGAAGGTATTGTTACTGTTGAATTACGAGGATCATGCAGTGGTTGCCCTTCATCTGCAATAACATTGAAATCAGGAATTGAGAACCTATTAAAACGCATGGTACCTGAAGTAACTGAAGTAGTTTCAGAAGCTTTATAAAAAACTATATCAACATAAAAATGCCATCTAAGAAATTATTTCTTAGATGGCATTTTTTTAATGTTTCAATTTTATATTAGGCAGAACCCGTGCCCTTACTTCTTCCCACCATTTCGACAATTCAGCGCGCTACACATCAGACAAGTCGGCATTCCTAAATATCATTAGGACTTTAGAAAGCCGATTGATTCTTTTTAGGCTTAAATAACTGTATAACAATAAATACCGCTAAGAGTGATAAAAGGATTTTTATTGTTGTGGTCATATTGTGTCTTATTTAATTATTGAGTTGGCTGTGGAAAAAAGGGAATCAAAAATGGGGCAAAGGAAATAGGGAAATTGGGAATTGGCATTTAAGTAAAATGATTTCTCGATTAAGTTATTTTAATTAAATTTCTTTTCTAATATCAGTAGTAGTTCTGTAGAAATAAGCCCATTTGTTGCTACCATTTCCCTTCGTTCAATACTGTTATTTCCGCCAGAAAAATCGCACACCTGCCCTCCTGCTTCCCTTACTAAAACGATTCCTGCAGCAACATCGTATGAATTAAGATTAAACTCAAAATACCCATCAAATCTTCCGCAGGCTACGTAGGCAAGATCAATGGCAGCCGACCCAATTCTTCTAACACCATGGCATCGCTGCATCAATTCTTTCAAAACGGCCAGATATGCATCAAGTTTACCAAATTCATAATAAGGGAAGCCGGTAGCAAGTAGAGTATTTTCAATCTGGGATGCCTTTGAAACCACAATTCGTTTATTATTGAGGTATGCGCCACCATTTTTCCAAGCAGAAAAGCACTCATCTCTGTTTATCTCATAAACCACACCCAGAATGAGTTCATTACCACATTGAAGGGCTATACTGATAGAATAAGTTGGAAGTCCGTGTATAAAGTTCGTAGTACCGTCGAGCGGGTCAATGATCCAATTATACTTTTCACCAGTTACAGTAGTAGTTTTTTCTTCAGTAACAAACCCGGCTTCCGGAAGCAAAGACCTGAGACCTTTAACTATTCTTATTTCAGCGGTTTTATCAACATATGAAACCATATCATGAAGTCCCTTATACTCTACATGCTTTCGCTCGAATACTTGGGCCTCTTTCCGAATAAATTCACCAACTTCTTTGGATAAGGAAACTACACCGTCCGTGAGTTTTGAAAGCTCCATAGATCAGGATTTTACAGGGGTAGAATATTTATTGGCGTGTTTCAAGGACCAGAAGATACCGGCAATTCCCAGCAATACAAGAATAGTGGATATCATCTCGGCCTGAGTAAAAGCAATTCCAAATGCATGATATTGAGAGTTTACGCGGATTGTTTCAATCAGAAACCGTTCTACACCATTAAATATCAAGTAAAATGACCACATGAGGCCCGGTGTTTTAATTTTATGTCTGAATCCCCACAAAAGTGCAAATATGAACAAGCCCATAACTACCTCATAAAAAGGTGTTGGGAAGACGGGTAATGGAAGCTCATTACAAAACGACCCAGTACAGCCAGGTATCGGAACACCGCTGTTAACTACATTATGCGGATACTTAAAGGCCCATACCCAATCAGGGGCCCAGCTTAACCAAGACGGTTTAGAGGCTAGGTTTTCAATTCCCCAATCACCATCACCTGAAAGTTGACAACCTATCCTCCCAACCGCGTAGGCAAGCATCATCCCGGGACCAGAGATATCGAGCATGTGTATCCATTTGATACCATATTTATTGGCATGATAAATCACAGCAGCTCCACCCATAATTAAACCACCATAAAAGGTCAAGCCACTAAAGGACAACAGCCCACCTATCGGATCCTGAATAAAATCATCCCAATATTCCAGATTATGAAAAATTTTAGCACCAAGAAAACCCCAAATAGCAGCCCACATTAGCAATGTGCCCATAATCTGGTAAGGATGAACCAGTTCTTTTACAATTTTTGGCTGACTAAGCTGCTCTTTCTTTTTTTCTGTATATGCCAAGTAGATAAATAAACCACCTAATATTAGTCCGCCAAGGAAACTACCTCTAGAAGATAAAATGAAGCTCTGTGGATCGGCCACAAAGGCAGTATAATTTAACAAGCCATCTAGAAGTTTATAACCCACCAAAAAGCCAAAAATGCCATTAAGTACTAGTTCTTGTATTGAGGCTGGTTGACCCACTTTAACTTCACGTGTAAAAGGCAGAACAAGTCCGAGCTTTTCTTTTCTCTTAAATTCTTGAGAAAGTGCCCAATAACCGGCCGCGAAAGCTACAGCAACAAAAAATCCGAAGGTTTGAATTGGCAACGGTATGTTAATACCGGTTAAATATTCAATGAGATAGGTTATGGTTGGAAACATAGGCTAAATATACAATCTTGTTCTAATTTACAATGTTAATAAAAGCTAAAGAAATAAATCAGGATTAGAAGAAACCCTTTAGAAAATCTAAATGTTTAATGAAGCAATATTTCTGCTAGTTCAGAAATCTCCATATCACCATCAGTGGCAATGTTTTCTAGTCTTACTAAACGCATTTCATTGACCAGCAGTGGATCATATGGAGCCTTTACCTTCACATAATTACGGCTAAACCCATGCATGAAACCATTTTTATGATCAGCTTCAAAAAGAACCTCTACCGTTTTCCCTATTTGATTTTCGTAGAATGCACGACGCTTTTTTTCAGAAAGGATATGAAGCATTTTACTTCGATCGGCTCTTTGGGAACCGGGAACAGAATCCTTCATTTCTACTGCTAATGTATTTTCACGTTCTGAATAAGTAAAGACATGCAAATAAGAAATATCAAGCTCATTGAGAAAATTATAGGCATCAAGAAAGTCTTCCCTGCTTTCACCGGGAAAGCCAACAATCACGTCAACGCCGATGCAACAATCCGGCATTAATCTTTTAATTTCTGCAATCCTATCAGAATATAATTCGCGTCTATATCTACGACGCATCAAAGCAAGTATTTTATTGCTGCCGGATTGAAGCGGAATGTGAAAATGGGGAACAAACTTATTTGATAAAGAAACAAATTCAATAATCTCATTGCTAAGAAGATTTGGTTCAATGGAAGATATCCGAATCCGATCTATGCCCTCAACCTGATCCAGAGCCTGAACTAGATCATAAAATTTATCCTCTCTTTGGCCGTTTCTAACTCCGAAATCCCCAAGGTTAACACCCGTCAGCACAATTTCTTTCACACCGGAGCGGGCAATTTCATGTGCCTGTTCAATTACATTAGCGATCGTGTCGCTTCTGCTCGCCCCCCGGGCAAGTGGTATGGTACAAAAGGAACAGGTATAATCGCAACCATCCTGAACCTTTAGAAAGGTACGGGTTCTGTCTCCGATTGAATAAGAAGGAATAAAATCTTTGGTTTCGCTGATATTTTGGCTGAATATCTGTGTTTTCTCCTGCTTCGTCAAATCGCTGATAAATTCAATGATCCTGAACTTCTCCGCTGCTCCCAGCACAATATCAACCCCGGGAATTTCAGAAATTTCCTGCGGTTTTAGCTGGGCATAACAACCAACAATGGCGATGTAAGCATTTGGAGAATGTTTTAATGCCTCTTTGACAACTTTTCTGCACTTTTTATCAGCATGATCAGTAACTGAACAAGTATTAATCAGGTACACATCAGCTTTATCAGTAAAAGAAACGGTTTCAAAACCGGCGTCATTAAACTGACGCCCGATTGCCGAACTTTCTGAAAAATTGAGCTTACAGCCAAGTGTATAAAATGCAACCTTTTTATTCATATGAGGATGTAAAGATAGGGAATGTGACTGAAATGGTCAATTCTCAACTATCAACTCTCAATTGAATCCATCCCCCACTTATAAGATTCATGATCAAAACCTGCCAAATCAATCACCCTGTTAATCACGGTTTCTGCGATTTCTTCTACAGTTTTTGGGAGACTGTAAAATGATGGTGTTGCCGGACAAATAATGCCTCCAGCTTCAGTGACTGTTTTCATATTATTGATGTGGATCAGACTGTAAGGAGTTTCTCTAACTACCATGATCAATTTTCGTCTTTCTTTTAAGATAACATCCGCAGAACGTGTGATCAAATCATCAGAAACCCCGGTTGCGACACGACCAAGCGTCCCCATGGAGCAAGGGCAAACGATCATAGTGCCAAAACCCGCTGAGCCGGAAGCAAAGGGCGCCATAAAATCACGTTTGTCAAAAAACCTGAATTTGTAAGAAGAATATTCTTTATTCCCAAGTTCATGTAACCAAACATCCTTAGCATTATCAGACATGATGATTCCAATTTCAGAAATCTGATCCTGCAAACCCTGCAATTTATCAAACAAAACTTTTGCATAAATAGAACCACTTGCTCCTGTTACTGCAACAACGACTTTTTTCTTATTCATTGGATCTTTTAGCTATAATGTTCCCTATAAAACCACCTTTGACAGAGAATATATCTACTTAAATTTAAGGTTCGGATTATGTTTCAAATATCCATCAATTTTGTGGGAAAAATATAAGAAACACAACATTCACATCCAGAAACTGCCATCAGGAGGTAAAAATTCGAAATTTCATCTAAAATTCCTGATCCATGAGCTTAGTACTATTAGCTATAAATAATTAAAAATGTGTCAAAAAATGTGCAGGTATTAATCATTTGTTTAATAGATTATCTTCCATCCATCGCATAAAGTATTATTTCCGGAATTTACTTCAGAAATAAGGGATTTGAATATTTTTCATTAGCATGCCGAAGCGCTGAGGATAAATAGGCTACCTGTTCTTAAATTTCATTTTTGCCTTTTCCCTTGAACTGTAATTATAATCTTTAGCATTACTTTCTTTTTTAGCATGAAAAGCTGCTCCGCTCAATGTTTCAGTATCTTGGATCTGCTTGCTAGTTTTGATAGCCTTTTTGGGCTTATCTTTTTCGATGATTAGATCTTCCGGAAGTTCTGCAAGCGGAAGTGTTTTACCAATAGCTAGTTCAATCTTTTTGATCAGGCCAAGCTCTATATCCGTTGAAAAACTGAGTGCCAGTGTATCATTTGAAATTTCTGAATTGTTCTTCACTATCCTACCTACAAAAGTTTCCACATCGGCAGGTATCTCCAAATGGAAAATAAAAGGGATCCCTTCCAGACTCATTGATTCTTTTAGATCATCTGCAATAAGGAGAATTCTGGCATCTTCAGTTTGTTTAAAATCATCAATATGATCAAAACCCGGATGATCAAAGAACAATGGTTTATAAATGGCAATATCTTTATCAAGGTATTTGAAGAGGTTTTTGAATACCTTTTCAGCCGTGAGCCTGGTATTAACAAATACAACAACCTTACTAAATATATCCTTGTCTTTGAGAAGTAGATTAAGCAAATTCACTTTTGTGTTAAAATCAGGGACTTTATAAAGCAGCTGATCAATTGTTTCTAATTTGGATTCACCAAGATCATTTACTTCAATCAAAGCCGGCTGATTCATGAATTGATCGATCAATAAATGTAATTTATCGTGAAGAACCTCTGTAAATATCAAATGCTGACATTTTACAATGCTTCTGGCCAATTCTGCGACAGGTAATTGCATACCACGTTTCACGATCTCTGCGGCATCATCCACAATAAACATAATAATCTTATTCAGATTCAATCCGAGTTTCAGATAGATTGCTCTTGCTCTATCGGGAGTTGCTACAACAATATCAGCTCCGTCTGCAAGTACATCCATCTGAGCTTCCATTCCACCTTCAGGATATAATCCAATTATCCGAATGGTCACATTCTTATTCAATAACTCAAATCGCTCAATTACTGCTAATACATGGTCTTTATCAGGAACTAAAACCAAAGCACGAGGTGCTTCTTCCAGTCCATATTTTAGACGCATCAGGGATCCCAGAACATAGGCAGTTGTCTTTCCGGAACCTTCGGGTGCTACAGAGATCACATCTTGGCCACCTAAAATGCGAGACATCGTTCTAAGCTGAATTTCTTTGGGACCTAAATAACCCGCATCAGTCATCGCTCTCAACAACGGCTTACTCAACTTCAATTTCTCTAACAACACCATGCAAACAGATTTTTAATTTTGAAATGCAAAAATAGGGAATTGTATTAGTACTTAATAGTTAGTACAAAGTATTTAGATATCACAGCTAATAATTAAATTGAATGAATACAATAGAAAATTTTTACTGGTAAGTTTAAAATCTTGAATATAATACGGTATCTTAAAATAATTTTTAGAATATGAGCTATAGGTCAAGATACCAAAGAACCACTATGAGCGGATAAGGTGTATCCATATCTTAATCAGCGTTTATATTTTGTATTGCAAAATGACCCTCGAGGGGTCAAATGTTTATAGTAAATTCCGTTTAACCTTTTTCCCGACCCCGAAGGTGGTCGTATGTATTCAAAGTTTCCACATACAACCACCGGGGTCGGACGAACAAACGTATTTTTCTATAAACATTCGACCCATTCAGGGATATGAAATTTTTGATTATGTGGAGAAGTGTACCGGATCAAGCCCGGCATGACAGGGTAATGGTGAGAGTTTAAGAAGAATACTCCTCTAAGGCCGGAATCTACTCATTTCTCAACTATTTAGCTGTCATTGTGGCGAATGCCACGACTTCAATTTAAATAGCATTTATGCTAATTTTTTTTCTTAATGACATTGCCCTTCAAGGTCGGTTGATAAAAATTAAATTGAGGTAAACTATAGCTCCTGTCAAAAGGATTCCTCTGGCGATAGAAATAGCAATGTACTTAAGAGATTTCAGTTAATTTGATAAGAATTTAATAATATTTGATTTCCTCCTATAAGGTTCATTCTACGTCGGCTTGTCTGCCGAAAAAAGGGATGGCAATTACTTGGTAATTTAGAGTTTATGGTAAAATTTGATAATTAGTAATAAATTATAGACAACAGGTAACAGACAACTGGCAACTCATAAAAACCCTACTCCAGCAACAAAGTTTCATCTTCATCCGTTAGGCTAAGAGAAATCGTATCTGCACCTGCGATGCCTTCAATAGACCCCTTAATGCTTGAAGCATTAAGAAGCACCTTATCGAGTTGCTTTTCACGCATTTTCCACATTTTCTCCATTGCATCACGCTCTCTGTGAATGGATAAACGCATACCCATATAACCTTCACGAATGGCCTTCCATTGTTCTGAGAACTCTGTTCCAGTCAGAAAATCATAAAGCATATGCATCTTATCGCCCCTATTTTCCTGTGATTTGGAAGAATTATAAAGTCTCAAAATACCATCTCTTAAAACGTAAGCTACAGCCTTTACTTCCTCAAAAGAGCAAATCCAAACACCATCCCGCTCTCCGAAACAGTTCATACCCTTTGGATACGATTGAGTAACGATAACCGCAATGTCAACTCCCTCCTTGCGCATATCTTTCTTGAGTTTATCGATCCAGTCATTAGCAAAATCCTTTGTGCGTTTACTTTCATAAATGATCTTACCACAATCCTGACCAAATTTATTCCTGACAATCTGAATACAATCGGCACCACGAACTCCTTTACCTACCTCGCCAATCTGGTCAAATGGAAAGGTAACCCTTAATACTTCTTCCAGAATCAATTCTTGAACTTCTCCCTGCAACTGCATGGATCCCTGCTCGGCTTTTCGGCGCATTTCATCGACCAACTTTTTTTGGTCTTCTAATTTTATTTCATATTCCTTTATGCGCAACTGATACTCTGTATCTTTCAGCTGATTTTTTTCAAGTTCCTGTTTTTTGATCTGCTCAACAATCTGATCCCGCTCAGCCTGCATTTTTCTCTGTATCTCAATCTCCATCTCTTCTGCCCTAGTCTTAAGCTCCTGCTCTTTCTTTAAATATTCGAGTTCCTTCTGCCCTGCCAGTTTCAGCTTTTCCTGATTCTCCTTATTTGAATTCTCTAAAAAGCTTAATTTGTTCTCAAAATCAATGGCAATACTTTTACGTGCAGCCTCCTCGAGATTGATCTTTTCTTGGACCAATTGCTGTTCATATTGAAGCGAAAGCGCCTTTTGTTGAACCTTAAAATCCTCTTCCTTTTTCAGAAATTCCTCGTCCTTCTTCTTTTGCCAGGCGATCATCTTATCGCGCAATTCCTGTTCGTATTCTTTACCAATGGCTTCCTCAAGTGGAAACGAGTGACCGCAGGATGGACATTTTACTTCTGTTGACATAAATTAAATTTAAAATTCAAAGGCATAAATCTTACCCTTAGGTATTTATATTGCAATATACTAATATTATTAGTAATATTATATGTTGGCACGCAAAATATGGTAATGGTAATACTATCTTTTAAAATTGAACAAAATTTTATTGAGAACAGTTCATAAGAAGTATTTTTATCTAAAATTATAAAAAATTGACGAGGTCAATATTATGAATCAATTTTTTACTGATTAATTCAGAGACCATTATTAATGGATATATACGGCCAGGCATTATCAGATCAATATCGGGGTAAACTTAAAAGCAAATTATGGCTTTATAATAGTTACGGCCATCCTGAGAATATGCCTGTTGATATTTTTTTCAGACCTAAGGCAGAAATGCCCGAAATGGAAACAATTGCTATGGAAATGTGTAAAGCTAAAACTTTAGATATTGGAGCTGGGGTTGGAAGCCATGCTCTAATTTTGCAGTCCAGAGGAATTGACATCACCGCGCTAGAAATCTCTGAAAAAGCCTGTAAAATAATGAATCAAAGAGGAGTAAAAAGGGTGGTAAATGCAGATATTCTGCAATATGATTCTGAAAAATACGATACCATTTTATTACTAATGAATGGTATCGGACTTTGTGGGGATTTAGCCGGACTTCAATATTTTCTAGAATACGTCAAAAAATTATTGTTGCCATTAGGTCAGCTTATTTTTGATTCATCCGACATCGCCTATCTCTATAAGCCTGATGAATTTATTTCTAGTAATTATTATGGTGAAATTTCATATCAATATGAATATCAAAAAGTTAAGGGTAATTGGTTTAAGTGGTTATATGTAGATTTCGACACATTAAAGGCATTAGCAGAAAAATGTGGATGGCAATGTGAAATGATTTATGAAGATGAGATGGATCAGTATCTTGTACGTATGGTTCTGCTTAATGAGATCAATGAAAACAAATGATAGGCTTATATTTAGCTTGCATTAACTATCCCATTTTTAAAAGCGAATGGCAGGTGTTTAATAAACCCGATAGAAGCGGCAGCTCTCGCCCCTTCGCGGGACTAAAGCGGATAGCGGGGTTAACGTTAATCAGAAAATGAGGTTCAGCCTTTCTAAAAAATCTTATTCTTTAATTTTGAAATGCAAATTACTGTGCCTTTCGGTTATTTTAGCCCCGCTTTGCGTTCCAAGCTCCGGTGAAGAACCGGAGGCTTTACACTTCAATCGGGTTTATTTAACTTATTGCAGTATTTTATGGACAGAATTTAATAAACTATGGCAATACGTACATTTAGATTCTTTTAGAAATAAATACATAATCCAAAAGATTATAATTATTATTAATGAAATCTACTTTTTAAATATAATTTCCGGGATAAATTATAGTCCGGTATTTTTGTAATAAAACTTAAGATTATCTTCATACTGCTTTAATCTCAAACTGGATTAAATGGCTTAGTTTTATATTTTAAAGACCAAACTAAATTTTATGATTTTAAAATCTCTAACAAACTGTTTTAAGATATATTTGAAAGCATATTTTACTTTGATAGTTCAGGTACTATTAGCAGGAACACTTTTTGCCCAATTTCCTAATCACGTAATCTCAGCTCCTTCAGGAGAAGAATATGTCACAATCAAAAAGGAAGGAAAGACTGTTATTCCGAATGGCCGTTATATAAGTCCTGTAGGAAAAACGCATATGGTTGCACCCCACCCCTACGGACTAGCGATCAGCAGTGACGGAAATATTGCAATTACCGCAAATTCAGGAACCAACCCGATTTCCATCAATATCCTAAAAAATATTCTTTCTGAAAATACACAGATCATGCAAATCCCTGAATCTCCCAAAGGTGACACCGGAATTCTGGAATCGGTTTTTATGGGACTTGCAATCTCAGCAGATAATAAAATTGTTTATGTAGCAGGAGGGCAAAGCAATAAGGTTTACAAGTTTGATATTGCGAGCGGAAAAGCTTTGGGGACAATCAATTGTAGTTTTAAAAACAGTAAGGTTGATTATTCACATGGATATATTGGTGATATGGTCATGTCAAAAGATGGGCGTTTTCTTTATGCTGTGGATCAGATTGGTTTCAGAATGATTACCATCGACCTACTTGAAGAAAAGTTGATTTCGTCTACTCCTGTTGGACGATATCCCTTTGGGATATGCCTTTCAAAAGACGAAAAAACTGTTTATGTTGCTAATGTTGGAATGTTTGAATATAGCTATGTAAAAAAGAGAGTTAATGGAGAGTGGAAAAGAGGATCAATAGATGTTCCTGGTTTCGCTTATGATACTCCCGAAGCTGAAAAAGGTATTGAGACTGATACGGTTCAAATACCGGGGCTTGGCCCTATAAATTCAGAAAAGGCATTTTCTGTGTGGGCTTTGCAGGTTAAAGACCAATTAAAACCTGTGGTTATAGCCAAAATTAAGACCGGAAATATGGTAGGACAAATGGTTGACGGAATTCCGGCAGTTGGTGGTTCAAGCCCAAATTCAATGGTAGTGGCAGGTAATTATGTGTTCATTAGCAACGGAAATAATGATAACATCACTGTACTCGACAGCAAAAAACAGAAGATCGTGAGTCATATTAAACTTTTACCGGAAGAACGATTGAGTAAACTAAGAGGAATTATTCCGTTCGGACTTGCAGTCTCACCGGATGAAAAGCGTGTATATGTTGCTGAATCTGGAATTAATGCCATAGCCGTTATTGATGTACCCACTTTAAAAGTGATAGGGCATATTCCTGCAGGATGGTTCCCTGCAAAATTAAAAGTGTCACCCGATAACAAAAAACTGATCATATCTAATGCTAAAGGATTCGGAAGCGGCCCCAATGGAGGTGTATCCTTTAAAAGTGGACCTGCAGGCTCATATATCGGCAGTCTGATGAACGGTTCAGTACAGGTTTTCGATATCCCAGATGATGAAGCTCTGAGAGATTTAACCAAGACAGTTATTGAGAATAACTTTATGATCAGACCATCATCCGACTCTTCATTTTCATGGAGAAAAGAAAATCCAATTCCTCTTTTTCCAGGCCAAAAACAATCACCAATTAAACATATTGTCTTTATTTCTAAGGAGAACCGAACCTATGATGAAGTTTTTGGTCAGTTAACTAATGGCAGGGGTGATCCTTCCATTGCCAGATATGGTGAAGGAGTAAGTTTCAGCAATAGTAAGGGTACTGCTACCGTTGAATCGGCTTCGGTCATGCCAAATCATCTAAAACTTGCCAGAACTTTTTCCTTCAGTGATAACTTTTATGTAGATGCTGATGTATCTGCCGACGGGCACCGCTGGCTGGTAAATACCTATCCTAACCAATGGGTTGAGGCAACAACTCCGGCCGGTTACGGCTCAAACCGAACTTACCAAAGTGATTCAAACGCTCCGGGAAATCTTGGAATTAACGGATCTGCTGGTGCAATTTACCCAGAGGATTATAATGAGGCCGGTTCAATGTGGGAACATATGACCAGAAATAAGATTAGCTATTTCAATTTTGGGTTTGGCGTTATGTTTGAGCCCGGCGATTATAAGGATCATTATAAATATGGCGGAATAAAACACATAGCCAATTACCCCATGCCCAAACCTTTGTACTCACGTACATCTTATACTTATCCAACCTATAACATGGCAATTCCTGATCAATTCAGAGTAAGTGTTTTTGAAAAAGAATTTAATGAAAAATGGGGAAAAGACAAAGAAATTTTGCCTTCTGTGTTAACTGTTATTTTACCAATGGATCATGGAGCGGATGAACGCCCGGAGGCAGGATATTCTTTTAGAGAAAGTTATATGGCCGACAATGATCTTGCTGTTGGTCGCATTGTGGAGTTCTTATCAAACACTCCTTATTGGAAGAATATGCTCATTATCGTTACAGAAGATGATGCTCAAAATGGTGTTGATCATATCGATGCCCACCGGAGCATTTTAATGGCTATTTCACCATATTCCCGAAAAAACTATGCTAGTCATACCCATACAAGCTTTGGGAGTATATTTAAAACCTTCTGGAATATTTTAGGAATTCCATACCTCAATCAATATGATGCAGGTGCCAGCGATCTTGCTGATATGTTCAGTAATGAGCCAGATTTTACTCCTTTCAAGGCTATACCGTCTGACAACAGGTTCTTTGATCCACAAAAAGCACTTGACCCTTTTGATGAGAAATTCGACTGGAAAGCCCTAAAAGAAGGTCCAGAAATAGATGATATGAAGGATATGATTCGCGAAAGTAGAAAACGCGACAAAGAAAAGTCATCAAAGAAAGAATAGATTAAAATTAATGCTCAATCTCCTTAGCAAACAAAATAATATTTAATTTATTCCGATTGTAAAACTACATTCAAAAATCTGAGCAATATCTAGGCTTTGAATACCCGCCTTTTCTGAAAACTCTTTAAGCTCAGCTGCATGATCTGCATAACCAAGCCAGGGTTCGATACACACAAATGGAGCACCCGAAGAAGCCCATATCCCCAACGAATTGAAATCAGCGTAAGAAACCGAAATAAAATTAGGTGATTGATGATTTCTGATCAACACCTCCTTCGATTTGATATCCTTAAAAACGAGAGCACCATTGGAGAATAAATGTTTGCTGAGATTCAGCCTCCTACTTTCCAGATATAAATTTTCAGTTTCACCGGTAAAAAATCCGGAATCATTAAATAAGTGCTTAATCAATACTTCATCCTTATCGAATTCAATATAATAATCATCGTATGCCCCAATCTTTGAAAAAGGAATATTGAAAGCAGGATGTGCTCCAACAGAAAACAAGATAGGCTTATCATCTTTATTTATAACCTTATAAATTACTTTGATCTCAGTATCCAATAAATGATAACATACCTGAAATGAGAATTTATATGGATAAACAGCTAAAGTATCATCAGAATATTCTAGTGTGAAAACAGCATAATTTGCTGATTTTTCAGTTAGGGCAAAATTGGAATGCCTCGCAAAGCCATGCCTTTGCATAGGATAATTTACGCCATCAATCTGAATCTGGTTATTTACACAATTTCCAATAACCGGAAAAAGATTGGGAGCATAAAATGCCCAAACTGAAGGATCAGCCTGCCACAAGTACTCCAGACCATTAATTTTATAGAAAATGGACGATAACTCAGCTCCTTTGGGATGGATACCTACAGACAAAAATTCGTTCTCTAGAACATGCATGTCATTAAAGATTTGATATAAAAATAAGGAGTATCCCTGTTAAACCCAACAAATCTTATGAAAAACCTGAATTATGCGTGTTTCCTGTTTACCCAAACTTTTTTATTATTCCTACCACTTCGGTGATTTCCAGCACCCGACGGCCTCTTCATTCCGGGGCTATAAGTAGGTCCTTCTCCTAATTCTTCTGGTAAAGTCATTCTGGGGATTTCCTTGCCAATCAGATTTTCAATGAATGAAAATTTACGCTGATCCTTTTCGTTAACAAAAGTTATTGCGGTACCGGTAGTTTCTGCCCTGGCGGTTCTACCGATCCGGTGAATATAATCTTCAGGATCTGGTGGGACGTCAAAATTAATAACAAGGCTAATTCCTTCCACATCAATTCCACGACTTAATACATCAGTACCAATGATCACGGGCAATGTCCGGCTTTTAAAGGCTCTTAAGACTGTTTCACGCTGCTCCTGCTCCAAATCTGAATGGAATGCCTCCGACTTTATCCCCTCTTTTCTAAGCGTTCTATTAAGATCCTTAACAGTTTCCTTTCTGGAACAAAAAATAAGCACGCTTTTAAATTCTCCACCCTTCAGCAAGGAGTTGATCAGTTTAATCTTTTGGTTATCATAAACCATATAAACCTGCTGGAAAATACCTTTAGCAGGTTGAGAGAGTGCAATATTGATCTGCTCTGGGTTCTTTAATATGGTATTTGCTAATGTTCTAATCTTAGGAGGCATTGTTGCAGAGAAAAGCAGGGTTTGCCTTTCTGTTGGTAGATTGCTGATAATTCTTAAAATATCTTCATAGAATCCCATATCTAACATACGGTCGGCTTCATCCAATATCAAATACTGAAGATGATCCAATTTAATTACACCAGAAGCCAAATGAGCAATCAATCGTCCTGGGGTTGCAATCACGATATCAACACCATCCATCATTGCACGGCGCTGCTGTTCGTAGGCCATGCCATCACCACCGCCATAAACAGCAATGGAACTTATACCTGCAAAATAAGCTAAACCTTCAACTTGCTGATCAATCTGTTGTGCCAGCTCACGGGTTGGTGCCAATATCAGCGCTTTGGTATATTTCTTTTCTGAGACACTTATGTGCTGTAAAACAGGTAATAAATAGGATGCAGTTTTACCGGTTCCGGTTTGAGCACAGGCGATAAGATCTTTGTGATCTAGAATTAAGGGAATCGCCTGGGATTGAATTGGGGTGGGTTTTACATAACCCATGCTTTGAAGTCCCTCAAATAGCTGAGGATCAAAATTAAAATCGCTGAATGTCAAGTTGAAATATTAATATTTAAATAAATGCAAAAATAGGGAAAAGAATTGAATTCCATTTATTAACACCACCCAATTTCTCAACAAATAACACAATTATCAAAAATTATCTTACTTTTGAATCCCGTACAAAACGATGTTTTTTATTAGCTGAAACAGGGTTCAAACCATTCAAGTAATAAATTCATTCTTAGCAAATCCTTCAGATATTATGACCAAATACATTTTTGTTACGGGCGGCGTTACATCGTCGTTAGGAAAAGGTATTATTTCCGCTTCTCTGGCTAAACTTCTTCAATCAAGAGGTTACCGGGTAACTATCCAAAAGTTCGATCCTTATATTAACATTGACCCTGGAACTTTAAATCCTTATGAACATGGCGAATGTTATGTCACTGAAGATGGCGCTGAGACAGACCTTGATCTGGGACATTATGAACGATTTTTGAATGTCCCAACCTCAAAGGCTAATAATATTACAACCGGAAGGATTTATCAGAATGTAATCAATAAGGAACGTGAGGGAGCTTATCTGGGCAAAACAGTACAGGTAGTCCCGCATATCACCGATGAGATCAAGCGCAATATGAAAATATTGGGTGAAACAGGAGATTTTGATATAATCATCACAGAATTGGGTGGAACTGTTGGGGATATCGAATCACTTCCCTTTATTGAGGCGGTTCGCCAACTGCGCTGGGAGCTTGGTTCGGGAAATTCATTGGTTATTCACCTCACGCTTGTTCCATACTTGGCTGCTGCTGGAGAATTAAAATCAAAACCTACTCAGCATTCTGTTAAAATGTTACTTGAATATGGAATTCAGCCTGATATTCTGGTTTGCCGTACCGAGCACCATATCCCTCAGGAATTACGTAAAAAAATCGCACTTTTCTGTAATGTGAATATCAATGCGGTAATTGAGTCAATTGATGCAACAACTATCTATGATGTTCCACTATTGATGCTGAAAGAACAGCTTGACAAGACCGTACTTAGTAAGTTAAAACTCGCTAATAAAAATGAACCCGATCTTGAAAACTGGAAAGATTTTCTTGGTCGCCTTAAAAATCCAACAGCGGAAATCAACATCGGATTAGTAGGTAAATATGTGGAACTTCCTGATGCATACAAATCGATCACCGAGTCATTTATTCATGCAGGTGCTAAAAATGAATGTAAAGTCAGAGTCAAATCCATTCATTCCGAAAATATCAGCCCTGAAAATGTTGCTGAAAAATTAAAGGGGCTTGATGGAGTTCTGGTTGCACCAGGTTTTGGAAGCCGTGGGATTGATGGAAAAATAGAGGCCATAAAATATGTCAGGGAGCATAAAATTCCTTTCTTTGGGATTTGCCTAGGCATGCAGTGTGCTGTAATTGAATTTGCCCGCAATGTTTTGGGACTTAAGGATGCGCATAGTATTGAAATGAACGAGGATACCAAGGATCCGGTAATCTCGATGATGGAAGAACAGAAAAAGATTAAAAATAAGGGCGGCACAATGCGGCTAGGATCCTATAATTGTGATGTAAAAAAGGGAAGTAAAGCAGCGGCAATTTATGGAAAAACCAGGATCACCGAACGTCATCGTCATCGATATGAGTTTAATAATTCTTATTTACCACAATTTGAAAAGGCTGGAATGATTGCATCCGGAATTAATCCTGAGAATAATCTGGTTGAAATAGTTGAGTTAAAAGATCATCCTTTTTTTATTGGTGGCCAATTCCACCCTGAATTAAAATCAACAGTTGATAATCCTCATCCACTTTTTGTTAACTTTGTCGCCGCTGCTTTAAGCTATTCGAAAAAGAAGTAAGCATTCTAGCAATAAAGACTGAAAACATAATGGATAGAAATACTTTCACAGGCCTATTTTTGATATTAATCATATTAGTTGGGTCTACTTATTTGATGCAACCCTCTAGTGAGGATATCAAAAGAGAAAAAACCAAACAAACTCAGGATTCATTAGCGAGACTTACAAAAAACAAATCGGCATTACCAGTTACAATGCCCGATACGGCCAAAGCTGTTAAAGCAGTGGCAATTGATTCAACCCTGATAAAAACTGGGCCATTTGGATCGGCACAATCTGGAAGTAATGAGCCAGTAATTCTTGAAAACGAATTCCTAAAGGTTAAGATCAGTCCGAGAGGCGGTAGAATTGCCTCAGTGCAGTTAAAGAACTTCAAAACCTATACTCAGGAGCCTTTGATCATGTTCGAAGGGGAAGGAAACAAATTCGGTTTAATGTTTGGCTCTGCAGGCCAAAATATTAACACAAATGAGCTATATTTTGTTCCTTCAAGCAAAACATTAAGTGTTACAAAATCTGATTCGTCTTCTTTGACGATGCGATTAACTCATTCCGCAGGAAAATACATTGATTATATCTATACCCTGAAAGGTGAAAGTTATAATGTTGGGCTGAACATAGCCACAACAGGAATGCAGGATGTGGTAGCTCCTACCCAGCAACATATTACACTGAGCTGGGAATCCGTCCTAAAACAAAAGGAAAAGGATCTGCCTAGTGAACAAAAATATTCAAGCGCCTATTATAAACAGGGTGATGAAAGTGTTGACTATTTAAGCCTTTCAGAATCCGAAAGTAAAGAGTTAAAGGAAGGCAAAATCAAATGGTTATCGTTCAAGCAACATTTTTTCTCCAATGTACTAATAGCTAAAAATAGTTTTGATAGTGGAGAATTAGCGGTTAACACAAGCCCTGATGCAGGTATTGTAAAGAGTTTTGCAGCCAAAATGCAAATCCCATTTCAGAGAATGGAAAGCACTTCCTTTCCTATGAAATTCTATTTCGGCCCCAATCAGTTAAATATCTTGGAAAAACAGGGCTTTGATATTGAAAAGCAAATAGATTTGGGATATTGGCCATTGAAGTACATTAATAGATGGGTTGTATTACCTGTTTTTAACTTCCTAGAAGGATTTGGATGGGGTTACGGACT
>Ga0209702_10003026_pt1 | contig 27597 bp, 27 predicted proteins | sample FRY01_FD_187210 | JGI IMG/M metagenome (GOLD analysis project Ga0209702, IMG submission 187210) | Freshwater microbial communities from Lake Fryxell liftoff mats and glacier meltwater in Antarctica - FRY-01 (SPAdes) (version 2) | ecosystem: Environmental > Aquatic > Freshwater > Ice > Glacier... | reverse complement strand
AAATATAGATAATATATAAAAGTAATAAATATCAGTATAAGTTCAATACTGGTACTAGTATTGAATTTTGACTTAGGCTTTGAAAGAGGTTGGAAGAGATCAAAAGAAGATTAATCTTAATTAAAAAAAGATTAAAATAAATTTATTTTAATTTTACACATACATATACTGAAATATCTCTACCTTTTTACGATTCTTTTCTAAAGTAACAACACATTCTCCCTTAGTTCTATCTCCTTCTGATCGATTAAAATAGAAAATAGTTTCTCCTTCTGAAGAAGAAATAATAAATGAATCTTTCTCAACCGGAATAAGTTTAAAAATTTCATCCAACCCTCCATAAATTTTTTGACACATTTTCTTCATATCCTTTTCAGACGAAGTATGACGAAATTCTTTCAAAATAGGAGGGACATCTCCAGTATGAATTCTCTTTAGTAATGAAAATACTTCTTTTTGTTTTCCATCCTCAGTTGAAAAATACCAACCATTGGTTCCATTCCAAACACCATCTATTTCATCCAAGTATCTACCAAAAGCAGTATTGAATTTATCCCCGCCACATAAAAGTATTCTATCATCCAGTTGAGTATAAATAATTACACGATGTTGATCAACCCCATCAATTTTTATATTATAAGTATGATCCCAATGAACTGTTGTCATATCTGTTTTCATTGATATTATCTTAAACAATTAATTAAATTCTTGTATTTAAAATGGAAATAACTGATGTCTGTAAAAAACAAATTGTACCCCCAAAAACTGATTTAAAGAAATTAAGTATTGTAACTGATTTTGGAAAATCTCTTTATAAATATCCTCAACCAAGACCTCACCAAAATTTCGAAGTATTTTATGGAAATAATAATAAGAACATGATTAAAGAAATCGGAAGAGGTGGAAATGGAATAATATATATGGTCAGTTGGAATAAGGATAAAATTATTTTAAAATATCCTATCTCTGAACCCGATTATGAACCTGATCGCGTTGTTGATGTTTTAAAAGGATATCACCATCATATTATTCCATATAAATTAATCCATGATCAATATGGTAATCCGTTTATGGTTATGCAACAGGCGAATGGAGATGTGTTTGATTTACTTCGTTATGATCTCGCTTCTGATTTTAGAAATAAAATGGTTAGTTATTATGCTAGAGCAATTAGACAATTATGGAGAAAGAGGATTGTTTTTACAGATATGAAACCTGAAAATTTATTATATCAATGTGATATACATCCAGAAAACGGAGGTTTAACTTTATATTTTGGAGATATCGGGGCTTTTTCCAATGAAGGCGAAAAAGAATATGATTATGAAGTAGAACCTCCTGAATCAAAAGGAGTAATTGATAAAAATTTTTGTCTTTTTACTCTCGGTTTGATGGTAATCGGAATATATAGTTTTCGTTATGAGAGAGTGAAACCTGGAGATAGTAAGAATTTTGTAACTAAATTTTATAATCCTCTGAAGGAACAGATATTATCTAAGATTAAAAACAAGGATATTCAGAAAATAACTCTTCGTCTCCTTTCTCCGTACAGAGAGGATCGGGATAATTTGTCGGTTAATGAAGCAGTGAGTTATCTAGAATAATTATTTTTCCTTAATAAATTTAAGGAAAAAAGAATGGTCGAACCAATTCATCCAATGGAATTAAGAGAGAAAGGAGAAAGGAGAAAACGTTTGATTATAGAAAGTGATGATGAAGATGATAACTTCATTGATCGTTTAGAAATGAAATATAGACTTAGAGAATTGGAGAGGGAAAGGAAAAAGGAATTGGGGGAATTTATTTCTGATGACGAATCTATAGATTTGAAACATCTTGGAGAAGACGAAGAAGATGACGAATCTGAAGAAGATGAAGAAGTTATTTATTCTTCAATTATTTCCAACTTTCCAATGGATCAAGAAAGTAAATCAAGACTCTTAACCTTAGTTTCAGATTATCATAAAGGAGATATGGATGGTTCTGATAGATATAAAATTAAAAAATATTTAGATGGAATTATTAAAGTTCCATTTGGAAAATATCATTCTGAACAAATATCTCGAGATGATACCTTTGATAAAAAAAGGAATTTTTTAGAGAAAATCAGACTTAATATGAACAAATTTATATTTGGTCAGCAACATGCCAAGAATACGATTATTGAAATTATTTCTAAAAAAATTAATAATCCTACTGGTCTTGGAAATATCATCGCTTTATCGGGGCCTCCTGGGGTTGGAAAAACATCCTTGATTAGAGATGGTCTATCAAAGGCGTATGGGGCTCCCTTTAATTTTGTGTCTCTCGGAGGAATGGGAAAAGGAAGTGGGAGTTTGAGAGGAAGTGATTTCAGCTTTATTGGTTCTGGGTGGGGTAGAATAGTCGATATTTTAATGAGAAGTGGTTGTATGGATCCAATTATTTTCTTTGACGAACTGGATAAAATCTCAATGAGCGAGGATGGAACAGATATTATTTCTTGTCTTATTCATCTGACTGATCCTAGTCAAAATAAAGAATGGGAAGATGGATATTATACTGGAATTCCATTCGATTTATCCAGAACCACTGTTATTTTCTCAATGAATGACGAGGATATGATCCCAGATGTTCTTAAGGATCGAATTACAATTATAAGATTGAAAGGTTTCGACGAAAATCAAAAACTTGAGATTTCAACAAAATATTCTCTTCCTAAACTTTTTAGAGATGTTGGTTTTGAATCAACCGATATTATAATCCCAACCGATACTATCAAAATGTTGATTAAAAGATATTGTCATGAGGATGGGGTCAGGAAATTGGAAAAATGTCTTAGAATGTTGATAATGAAGTTTAATTATTTTAATATGATTGAACTTGGAGATGACAGATATAAGGAATTTTTGCCGTACAAAATAGATCCTTACGAGGCTAGAATAATTTTAGATCAAGTATTTCAACCAGGGAATTCTTAAAAGTATATATAATTAAAATGAAATTAACCGAGATTCCAGATGATATATGGAGTTATATTTTTAGGAAAAATTTTTTAGGTATTGAAGATTTAAAAACTTTATCTGAAGTCTGTACTCATTTATATAAAATTGCTCATCAGATTCAAACTTTTAAATATTTTACACATAACCCATTTGATCCTCCTTCAGAAATGATATTATCTCCATTTAAAAAAGTATGTGTTAAAGCTTGGAATAATGTAGCTTCTATGAGATATATTCCAACACCTGATATGATCAAACCTGATTTTCATTATATTTTTCATACTTGGAGTGATTGTCCAAATGTCTATTTTCATTTATTTTCTACAAAATGGACTAATTTTGAAAATATAATTGAAAAATTAAATGATCGAATTTATTGTTATCATTGTCCTGGTGAACTAATTCCAAATAATATTAGTATTCCTTATTTTTCTTTTTCTGGAAAAATATCAAAAAACTTTAATGTTGGAAAAAAAGTTAAAATTATAAGTATTGGTTTTTCCAATATCAGAGATTTAACTATGTTTAAAAATTTAAAAGAATTAATTATTAAATTTTCAAATGATATAGATCTTTCTACTTTGAAAGGTTCGAAATTAGACAAGATTGATATTTCAGATTGTGATATTACTTCTATTAATGGAATAGAAGGAATTAAAAATGTGATTATTAGTGGTAGGAATAGAGTAACAGATATGAGTCCTGTATCAAGAACTCCTTTTTTAACTCTTCATAATAGTTATATACATGATTTAGATTTTATCAAAGAAGTAGTAAATTTAGATATTTCCGAAAGTGTTAATATAACGGATGTTTTCCATCTCTTGGATGTAAGAACTTTAAAAAGAGTTACTGCTTGGAGATGTCGTTGGATGGTTGGTTTTTCAGAATTAAGAGAGAAGGGAGTCGAAGTAATCAGATGAAATTTAATGTTATTTGTATATAAAATAACATTTTATATATTATGTATGGTGTAGCAATATTTATGTTTTTATTGTTAGTTATTATTTTCACACTCCTAGGAACACTAGTATATGGTAAAAATAATGCTCCTCATCAATGGGTAGCTGTTGGAACTGGAGATGTAGCCCTAGCTATTTCAAGCGATGGGAAGAATTGGGATGGGATAGAGGGTGTTTTCGGAGAAACAACAGTTGGAACTGGAAATGATGTGTTTAGAATCCCAGATGGACGATGGGTAGTTGTAGGAGATGATGAGACAGATAATAATATTTGGTGGAGTGATAATGGAGAAGATTGGAGTTCAGCATCCGGTCCTTACGGTTCTGGTTATATTAATAGTGTTTCAAATTGGTCAGGAATCTGGGTGATTACTGGTAAAGATGAAAATAACGAAGGGACTATCTGGTGGAGTTATGACGCTGAAGAATGGACTGAAGTAGAAATTGTGGCCTTTGAACAGGAAGGTAAAATAGTAATAAATATAGGAGGAACTTGGTTGGCGGGAGGAACCATGAATGGGAGTAATGGAGAAATAATTCTTAGAAGTGAAGATGGAATAGTCTGGGATTTAATAGATTTTCCAGAAACTGAGGATGATTCCTATATAAATATTTTTTACCAACACATAGCAGGGGGTATTGTTTTAGCTGGAGGTAATGATATTTGGTATAGTATGGATAAAGGTTTGACATGGAATGATACATCTGGAAATGGATTAACAAATATAGAAAAAATATTATTCCTCAACAAGCGATATTATGCATTCGGTGATAATGGGAGTACTAAATTAATATTCTCTTCTTGTGACGGAATTAATTGGACGGAGGAAAATATACCAACTTCGATCACATCTAGTTCTCAGATAAATAGTGTTAAAATAATTAATGAAGATTTTTATGCAGTTGGTCAAATTAATGGAGATGGAGGATATTTAGTCGGAACTCCTTCTGATGATATTATTGCTTGGTCTAGAGGAACTGATGAAAATTTTTCATCAGTTGATACTTTTAAAAGTATCGATAAACAAAGAAATGGGTCTTATGTATTAGGCGGATCTGACAGTGATATATCTTTAATTTATTCTGATTCTGGAAATAGTGATAGCTGGATACCAGTTGAGGATAACCCGTTTGGAGATCAATCTTCGGTGTTAAAAGTATTATATAGTTAAATATAAATATAATTATAAATAATAGTTATGAAAATTTGTCTCAATATGATTGTTAAAAATGAGGAGAAAATAATCGAAAGATGTCTTAAATCAGTTATTCCTTTTATAGATTTCTTCGTTATTATGGACACTGGAAGTAAAGATAATACTGTTAAAATAATTAAAAAAATATTTTCAAAAACTACGATTAAAGGTATTATTTGTAAAGGGGAATTCAGGAATTTCTCATATGTTAGAAATTTATCCCTATCAGTTGCTTACGGAAAAAGTGAATGTGATTATATTTTATTTTTAGACGCTGATCATATACTCCATATTTCAACTCCGTCAAATCTTAATTTAGATAAATCTATAGGATCATATTACATCACTCAATGTGATGGAAAATTAGAATATAAAAATACTAGATTGATTAAGAATAATAGAAATTATTATTATAAGGGTTATACTCATGAAGTTTTACTTTCGTTTGAAAAAGATCTCAAAATTACTCTTCCAAAAAAAGATATTTATATCGAAGATATTGGAGATGGAGGTTCTAAAAATGATAAAAGTGAACGAGATGAAAGATTACTTATCCAAGAAATTAAAGAAGATCCAAATTATTCTCGACCATATTTCTATCTAGCTAATACCTATTTCGGAAAAAAAGATTTTGAATCTGCTGAAAAATATTATCGAAAACGTATATCTTTTGGAGGTTGGAAAGAGGAATTATGGTATTGTTATTATCATTTAGCGTTAATCAAAGTTTTACAAAAAAATGCTCCAGAAGCTATTTATTTCTTACTAAGTGCCATTGAAACAAATTATAAAAGATTAGAAGCATATTTTCATCTTTTGAATATCTTTAAGGACTTAAAGATGGATAATAATTTTGATATCTATCTTGAGAGATCTAAGAATATTTACGATTCAAAATTTCCGACTCAAGATTTTTTATTTTACGAAAAAGAAATTTGTGAAGTTGAGTTTAATATATTTACAAAAAAGAATCAGATGTAATCAGTATAATTTCCAGTCGTTGAGACTCCAGTCTCAACGACTGGAGCGGGGAATAACAATCGAGATTGTCAACTTCAGATAAATCATCGATTATCTTATAGATATTCCCTGGTTTAATTGTAATTATAATCTGTGACAAGATGTTATATTAGAAAATAGTTCTAACTATTGTTTGGCTCAGTGGGGTCTTCAAAGACCCCTCTAAGACTTGGCTCAGTGGGGTCTTTGAAGACCCCTCTAAGACTTGGGTAAAATTATATTCTAATATATTCCATGTTTGGGATAGTTGGTCTACAATCATTTAAACTAGTTTAATATAAATATATTTATATTTATATTTCTTCTTCTCTACTTCTCTTCTTCTCTACTTCTCTTCTTCTCTACATACTCACAAATAATAAATTTTTCTTAATAAACAATGATTTCAATATTTCACAAAGTTTATATTTTCTAACTTTTTCATCCAAACTATTTTTATATTCTCCTTCATCATCTAAATATCTAACCAACGGTTTTAAATTATCTACTACACCAGAAGTACAAGTTAAACCTTTATTTCTAGTATTAGTATTATCGACAATACGGAAAAAGTTTCGTTCTCTTGTTACAATATCTTTTTCAGTTTCACCTCCTCTCATAATATAAGATCCATAATATTTAGCTTCTCTAAATCTTTTCATAATTTGATCATATTTTCGATCGAATAAATAATTATAAACAAAATTTTCAGCAGTATCAGCATCTCTAAATTTATCTCCCTTATCTAAAACTCTAATTTTTCTATCTCTTCCTTCGAGAATAGAAGTAATTCCAAAACCAGTTTTTTCGGATGGTCGATAAAAATGGAGATAAATCTTTTTTCCTCCATCGGAAGGAGATAAAAGATCGCTATCTACATCTTCCTCATACTCAGGGTCAATCCCATCTAAATTAATATATTTTAAACCAGCTACTGATTCATCTCCTCTAGATCTCCCTTGAATACTTCTACTACTTCCTTTTAAAGCGTCTCTAGCGATTTGAAGATAATTGTGAGGAATTTTAGTTTCTAAAGTATAATTATCCAAGAGAGATAAGATTAGTTCAAAAATAATTTCATCCCCATCTCTTAATCTGATAAGAGAATCTTCTAAAAGATCTTGGAAAAGTTGGTAATTTTGTGTATTGATATAATAACTAATTACTTGTTCTTTAGTTTCAAGACCTTCTACTTCTTTATAAATATCTGTAACTCGTTCATCTTTTTCTTTCAAAGTACGATAAGAAAAATCGAAATAAATATTTCTTTCAGTCGAAACTCTTTCTGAAGTATGGAAATTAAATCTTTTTAAGTGAAGTATATTGCCACTGATAGCTAAAACATAATCAATAATATTTCTACTGTCGCTAATAATTTCTTTACTTTCAATCATATCTTGAATAGCCCCATAAAAAGTATAATCGTTAGAAATGATTTTCTTATCAATTAATTGTTTTTTGAACTCTTCAATATTAATTACTCCTTTATTTCTAAAAATATTTTTAATTTCTTTCTTAACTTCTCTAATAACTTCTTCAGAATATAATATATTATATGTGGTGTAAATAATATCATGTTCGTTGGGACCTTGGTTAAGAGCTAAACCTTTTCTAGTTGGTTTTGGAAGATCCACCCTCCCAGAAGGTGGATCTTCGGCGCCCCAAATCTTATAATATTTTGACGTATAATCAGCCTGAGGAGATCCATCTATGTCAGACGGAAGAACATTTCTTGTATAATTTAGATAAGCATCAATAGCTGTTTGTTTCATTTTTCGAAACATTAATTTATCCTTAATATCTTTTTCTTCAGCTCTGATATAATTTTTAATATCAATAGGAGCAGATTCATAATTTATATTTTGTTCATCAAAATCGGGAGGAACTGAAACCAGACGATATGTTCTTACTCTAATCTTTTCCCCTTCTCGAAGAAACATATTCTTATGCGAAACAGCTCTTTTATATCTGTTTTCGGCTTGATGCATTCCAGCTTGATGCCAAAGACCGTTCATCATCCATCCTCTAACAACGTCATTTAAAGAAACAGAATCTCTAACCACACTTGAACCAATGATGATCTGAATATATTCCCCATCTATATTATCTGAAGAATTAAACGCATTAATAATAGATTGAATATCTGGAGTCTCAGCAGTTAGAATAGCAAATCTCTTTTTCTTTTTAATTCCTATAATTCGATCATTTTTCACATCATGAATATTTCCAACATTTTTTAATTCTTCAAAACCAAATATTTTAAGTAATAAACCCAATAAGTTAGCACCTGCTCCTGATACATATTGGATATAACAAAAACTTTTTCCAGGTGAAGAAGGAGAGGAGGTAGCAAATTCCAATTCTGTCGAAATAAATTTATGAAATTTACAGCTCATCATCTTAAGATTGTCAAGAGATTCTTGTAATTTTTTCTTATTAAAGTAAGTTTCTAAACTCTTTTTCTCGATTGATTTTCCACCCTTCCAGGTTCTAATTATTTTATTTCCATCTTGATCAATATAATTACCTGGATTAAAAATTAAATTCTTTTTATCGTCAATGGAGAGGTAAGTTTTCTCAGCTTCACCTCCAGTAGATCCATCTGGGAAAACAAATAATGAGGCTTGGATAGAATAATAATCAAAATTTTTTCTAATTTTAGAATATTTCTGATATGTTTTATTTTGATGTTTACTCATCTCTAACATTACAAACTTTACAAATGACGGAATTTTAAGAATCTTAGTTTTTCCTTCACGATGAGGAGGAGATTCTACTACTTTAATTTTATTATTTATTATCTCCTTGATAACTGGTTTAATTTCGGGAGAATTACCTTTAGAATCAGAAGCGACTTCGATAGTATGAATAAAATTTTCCAAGTTAGTTCCCATATCAACTGGGATAATATATTTGTTATCAAAACGAATAAAAGTAAATAAACCTCTAAAATAAGGTTCTAGTTGATCCAATGTAACCTTGTCATAATTAATATATTCTGGAAGTTGACGATCAGCGGGAAGAAGTAAATTAATCAAGGGAACAAAATCAGAAGTGGAATTAAACATTGGTGTAGCAGTGGCAATAATAACTTTAATTCTCTTAGCGGTGTGAAAAATTTTCCAAAAATAATTATAAACTTCTTCTTTTTCTTTAATACTTGTATCATCACCAACACTAACAGCACCGGTATTTCTAAACCAATGAGCTTCATCTAAGAAAAAAATAGAATCAGAATAATATTGCTCAATTTGTTCGGATGAATAATTTTCTTTTGCAAATATTTTATAACTTTCTATTGAATACCACTCGTTAATTAAACGATTAATATTATTTTTAACAGAACGTTGACCTCCTTCTACTCCCATAGCTTTGATTACCTTTTCATTTACATATTCACCTGGATCAGATAGAGTTTTTACCTGTTCTTTAAATGAATCTTTTGTGGAGCTACCTGATTGAATCACAAATATTTTTTTAATACCGTAGTTATTCTTCTTATAAAATTCGGCTAGATTAATAATTCCACCACTCTTACCAGTACCAGTGGCTTGAATATTAAAAACTCTATCATATTGCATTGCATAACGAAGGAGAAATTCTTGATGATTAAAAAAACGACCCCTTTTCTCCTTATCTCCATCTGAGGTTGAGACTAATTCATAAAACTCTTTCCGTTCAGCTACTTTCCATTGGATATCTTCATCATATTGAGATGGATAATCTTCTATAAATTCGTGAATTTGGAAATCCTTGGACATATCAATCTTTTAACTTAGTAAAAGATGTCATCTAACATAAATCAAAAAAAAATAAGTGATAAAATTATAGATGACCCTCTAGAAGTAGCTAATCATTTTCAGCATTATTCGTTATCTATTATGGCTATTTTATTGGTTTTAATGTTATTAATTGGAGCAACTTTATTTTTTATGTATGATTTTTCTAATAAATTCTATAAGATAGTTAGTAGCGGTCAAGATAAGTTATGTAATTTTTATACGTGTTCTGGTCCCGGAGATTGCGATCATTATCCTAAATTGCTTCTTCCTGACGGTTCTCAGGTTTGTATCCCAGCATAAATATTTCTATATTTAAAATGGAATCTCCTGTTTTGTTTGGAATGGTCTTAATATTTCTATTTACATTAATTCTTTGTGGAACCGCCCTGGGTACTTTATATTGGAAATATTTAGCTAAAGTAGCTTCCACACAACAAATCGCTTGCCCTCTTAATAAGTTCTGCCCAGCTGGAACAGATAGTCAAGGTTATTCGGCAGGGGTTCAGGTAATTCTTCCAACTGATTATGATGATTTAACTGATAATGAATATTTAACCTTCCCATATTATGATAGTTTTAACCCAACTCTTTTAACCTTAACCGTTGGTTTCGATACGTCAACCACACCTATTCCTGGAACTGCAACTAGTTATCTAGGTATTACTGGGGTAGGGTACAGCGAATATGACAATCTACTTACTCCAAATATCACAGTTTATGTTAGCGGATTGAGCGGTTACTCAAATGTAAGCCCTATTTTATCAGCTATTTTTCAAGAAGCATTAACTCAATCCACATCTCCCACAAAAAAGAAAGCCTTTATTGAGGTAAATACTGGTCAACGAGGAGGAAATAATTTTTTTAGTTATCAAATTAAAGTTAATACTTTTACTGAGAGTATTGGGGCATTAACTGTAACTAGCAGTGTTAGTTCAAGTAGTATTTTATCTGGAACCAACACACTTACATTTGCTCAAGCACCAATGATTAACCCTGAACATTTGGTAGATGTATATCAAGATATGAATGTAAGAAATGTTCTACAAATAGCTCCATCTCTCGACGGAACTGGTCCTAATCAATGTGTGGAACCCAGTTTCAACGCAGAACCATGCGCGAATAAAGTATACAGTACCGAATACGGTGTTTGGTTAGATCCTAATTGGGATCCTACATCTGCTTCTTCTCCTCCCACCATAACTGATAACTGGGATGATTTTGATGACAGTACACCAGCTCCTTCTGTTTATTTTTGCGCTCCTAATCTGGATAAAACCATTGCTAATAGTAGTAGTTCCGGTGGTGTTGCTGGAGGAAATGGAACGGCTGGTTTAGGTGGTTACCAACAAGTTCAGACTGCTCCTAATGTTACTAATGCTATTAGTGCTGACGGTACTTTTGCAGGAAACTATGTTAATCCACAGGATAGTTCTACACTCAATAAGACTAATTTTTACAATCAAGGATTGGTTTTTTGTGGTGGCGCAACACCATCTCTTACTAATACTACTGATAAAAACACAGGTTTAACCAGTGGCACTGATCCAAATCCTTTACAACCATATTCTTCTACATATCCAAACCCTGATACTGGTCCAAATTATACTAATTTGGGATGGTCTAGTTAAACATTTATATATATATATATAAATATATAAATAGGGTTGGTAATTTACAACCAACAAAAGGAAAAATCTTTCTCCTCCATCAATTCTCCTCCATCTCCACTGTCTCCTCCATCTCCATTATCTTGGTAGAAATCTTTGATAGTTTCCAGAGCTGAACAAGAATGATGTCTGGCCAATTCTCTCGTGATATCTCTCTGAGAAACTTGACGAGCCGTCGTATCTGATATGTTCTAAAGAACATATCAGATGGCCTGATAAAGTTGAGAAAATTGTTCTCTCAATTGATCAGATGAATCTGGAAAGACATGATGGAAAAGAGACTTTCTCCAATCACAATCAGCATATCCCATATAGTATGGAGTAAAACGAGATTTGATATCCGCATCCAATTCAGTGTTATTACAACACATGAAATAGAGACACTCTTTCGGTAAGTTGACTGTTCCGTCCATGACTGTTTTGATAACTGATTTCATTGATTTTCCTGATCTTCTTCTTCCTCTTTGAGGTACATAGATCTCAGGTTCATCGTTATCTATATCATCGAATAAAACAATACTTCCTGGTTGTAAAGTTTCCATCATTTTTCCAAAAATATCCTCTCGGAGATCATTCTGAGCAATCACAAACAAATTCATCTTATAAGTGACAGCAATCAGTTTGACTAGACTTGTTTTGAAAGTTCCATGAGGACCCCAAAGTAAAAAACACCCATTGTTGCATTGGGAAATGAAGGGGTTATTCTTCTTTTCCCAATTTTCAACGCATCGTTTGGTCTCATCAAGTACTCTATTTCCATCCAAATAGGTTTTGAGATGAATTTGTTCCGACCTTTTCCAGGTTTCCATAGTTGAACATTGATACTTGATCAATTTTTCCGGCTTTATGGCCACAACATTAATCAGGTTTATCAATCTTGAACGACCAGGTCGAATTCCAATAATTGTCAACTCGCCAGTAGCCCAACCTGATGTATAATTGGCGTACCAACTAATCCAGAAAAAACAACCTCCATCTTGAAGAACAAAAGTATGATTCTTAATATCAGTTGTTTTTTCTCCTGGAGTATTTTGAGAAATTCTAGCTTTCCATCCTTGAAAAAAAGTTTGGTTGTTGAGAATATGCTGGTAAAGCCTGGAAACAACTACCGGTTCGGCTGAATCTGTTCTGTCCTCATCGACAGAGAGTTGAAAGAAAATGATTGAGACCAAATAATCCATAAGTTTTTGCCCCAGACTAATAGCGATACTAGCAAACGCTGTAACCATTGACCCAAGGAAAAACATCATCCGAGTATTCTCGGAAGGGGTGGTCTGTGTGGCATTCATGATGGTGATTATTCAATTTCGGGTATCTAGATGACAGTCTATAATTTTGTTTTATGTAAATAAAATAACGCACTGCTACTCCCATTAAGTACAGCCATTTTATATAATTCAGTTCCCTTATTTTTATTTTTCTTTACACCTATTCCAGCCATATATAGTCTTGCTAATTCATTCATACAATTTGTTTGTCCTTTTTCGATCCCAGTTTTAAAAATTTTAATGGCCGTTGGAATATCCTTGACACATCCTTTTCCATCCATATATAATGTTCCAAGCAAGTAATATCCTCGATTACATCCTTTCATAATAGAACTAACTAGTAAAGAATATGCTTGATATGTAGGTTCATCTTTATTACTTAAAATTAGACCAGCTAAATATACTTTGATATTTTCAATATTTCTTCCTTGACTATTATAAACTATATCTTTTAATTTTCTAATTCTAATTGATACATCTCGTTCATATTTTTCATTACAAGTTGGACATTTTGCAACGGTCAATCTTTTAAAACAAAATTGACACACCATATTTCCACATGTTTCACACACCATAGAACCTTCTCCATTATCAGGATTAGCGATACAAACTGGACATTTATTTTCTATTCTTTCTTCTCTTTCTAAAACAGAAACAGTTCTATATTTTTCGGCTAGTGTATAGAATAAATCTGCCATAAAAGAAGATTTTTTAATCCCAATTCCCTTGGCATAATAAACTCCAACTCTGGAAATATCAAGATTATCTCGATTATTATATACTTCATCTATAAAAGATTCCCATGCTTTATAATAACTACAATTTCTTGAGAATCTTGATGAGAAATTATTTTTGAGTAGTTGACGATAAATCTCGGAACAAAGTGTTTTCCTTAAAAAATATAAATAGTAGAATATATTTTCAACAGGTGTTAAATTAAAATGAGGTCTAGTACATTTTGGATTAATACATTTTTTCAGTGAAGAATCTGGTTTTGGAGTTCCATCAAATTTATGACAAAGTTCGCATGTGTCCATTTTAATTTTCCTTTAAACATTTAAAATTAGAATTTCAATAAAAACCAAGATAATATATAATCCCCAAACTCGAAAAAATCGTAATTAACTCATTAGTAGCAAAAATCTCATCATCGATAAAAGTTTTTCTTTTAGTCTCAAATACCCCATACACATTAACCAAAATAAACGCAGCCAATAAAATCACAATTAAACCGTCAAAAAGATAAGTGTGAAGATCTGGCTCATTCTTCAAATACCCCCTGAATAAATGAGCAGTTATCAAAATAAAAAACAGGTTGGCAATAAACATCACACCAGCCATGTTAAAATGCATTTCCTCGTTATAATATTTAGTCACATAAATAATAGTAATTAAGAGAGCAAAGAAAATAGTTATTAATAAACTTCTAATCTCAATAAATTTCATGGGCCCCCTTTCCCAAATAAGTAAAAGCATAGAGATATACGTTACAATAAAACTAATAATCATTAATTCTCTACAGCCAAAAGCTAAGGCCTGAGAAACTGTAAATTCATCTCTCATAATTTTATCCTTTCCAATAGACACAGCATATGCCCCTACCGCTAATCCAGTTAAATAACTAAAAATAGTTAAAGATGATAGTACTTTGGTTTTTTGAGTTGGGAGAGTTGGATAGTTATAATTCTTGATCATCTTTTATATTTAAAAAAGATGATCAAATTGATTTTCTAAATATAAAATTTAGAAAAAAAGAAATATGAGAAATATGAGAAATATAGCTAAAAAAAGATTTAAATCTTTTCATCTTTGTGTGAAAGTAGAATTTAAAAAAAGAATAGAAAAGATATTTCCATTGATTTCAGATGATCAAATCCGTGATTTTTCTAGTATAGCTACCTGGGAAATAGTTCAAGCTAATCCGGATAAAGATTGGAATTGGTGGTATCTTTCTGAGAATCCTAATATTACCTGGGAAATAGTTCAAGCTAATTTGGATAAAGATTGGGATTGGAGTTATCTTGCTGTTAATCCTAATATTACCTGGGAGATAGTTGAAGCTAATTTGGATAAAAACTGGAGTTGGTATTTTCTTTCTGCTAATCCTAATATTACCTGGGAAATAGTTCAAGCTAATTTGGATAAAGAATGGTCTTGGAGTTTGCTTTCTAAAAATCCTAATATTACCTGGGAAATAGTTCAAGCTAATTTGGATAAAGAATGGGATTGGTATTGTCTTTCTATGAATCCAAATATTACCTGGGAAATAATTCAAGCTAATTTGGATAAACCTTGGAATGGGCGTTGGCTTTTGGCTGTAGAGAATCCAAATATTACCTGGGAAATAGTTCAAGCTAATTTGGATAAAAATTGGGATTGGGGCAGTCTTTATAAAATTTTATACAACTCTCTAGAAGTAGAATATGGAAGAAAACATATGTCTTCTTTCTTAATTCAAAATAGATGGAAAAATATCTGTGTTGATCCTACAGATCCAATTGGTAAACAAGTGATAAGGAGAAGATTTGAACAAATAAGAGAATAAGAGAATAAGAGAATAAGAGAATAAGAAGAATAATTTCCAAAAATGATTTTTTAATGTTAAAAAATATCGTAGAAATATGTCAGAAATATGTCAGAAAAAATACATCAATTATTTTTATCTCTCAACGACGATCAAATATATGATTTTACTAAAATAGTTCCTTGGGAATATTAGGATTTCTAGAAATCCTAATATTCCCTGGGAAATAGTTCAAGATAATTTAGACAAAAATTGGGACTGGTTTTATCTTTCTGACAAACCTGGTCTTACCTGGGATATAATACTTTCTATTCCAAATAAAAATTGGGATTGGGTTAAAGTTAAGAATTATTCTAAAATATTTTAGAATAATTCTACCGTCTCAGCGCCATCTAAGGATGCATATTTTTCAATCAATAACTGATATAAATTATCTAAATCTTCTTCCCTTGTTGGACTAAGTTGTTCTAAATAATAGCCAACTGGTTTAAATTCCATGTTTTCTGTTGCATATACTTTCTTATATTCATCAATAGAACCATCAAATAAATCGAAAACTATCTCTAAAAAATAATATTTATTTTCTAAATTCTCATCCATTAAATAAATTAATTTAACATAATCTCTAATATCTCTGATAGTAAACAATGAAAGTATTACTCTAGTTTGATCTGATGTATAAAAAGCTCCATCCTCAGGAAATAGATATTCTCCTATAGTTTGATCTGTAAATACTCTCTTGATCAGAGTGAGATAATTTTTGGTCAACGGAAAATAAATAGATGATTGAATTAGAAATCTAGAAAAATCATTTTTATCAATATTAATCAAACTCATATAATTTTTAAAAAGCTTATCACTTACCATAAGAGAATGATACAAAATAGAATAATACATAATAGTAATAACTACCATACCCATATAAAATTTATGTGTTTGAATATAAGGTTCAATTGAACGTGGCATTTCTATCATATATTTAAGATTTTCAATTTGTAAATTATCAGGGGAACAATATTTATAATTCCAAAATCTATAATCTACATATAAATGTTTATAATCGTGTTTCTTAACAAGAGCAATTAAATTCTCCTCGCTATATTTTTCAAACTTAAGAATATGTGGTTTCTTTCCTTTTATCCCAGTAGCTACTATCGAGTTAAGTTGATCACCAGGAAGTTTATATCTTACTCTATCTCCTAATAATTCTCTAATTTTAGAAGTATAAATATAAATAGACATCTTTTCTTTTAATAGTAAAAAGTATCTAAACATGTTAGATTCGGAAGTGAAAAGAATTAACAGAATATGGGAAACTGAGGGGAAAAAGAAAAAATTATTCCCTCCTAAGATTCCATTAGCCTTTGATAAAAACAAAGAACAATATTTTGTTTATGAGGATCATTCTACTATTCTACGGTTATACTTAAATAAAAGTAGTATCGCATTTGTAATTCCCAAAAAATATACTACTGTTGTAGATGGAAAATATTTTATAAAAGATATTTTCGAATTACATCCAATCTCTTGTCCTAAGAAGAATGAATACCAGAGATTTGTACAGGAATACTTGGTGGTTTAACCAAAAGGTTAACCAACTATAACCTGATAATCATTCCCCGACGTTTTTCTAATCATAATAGAAGTAACCCCCTGACCCCTAGCTGTTGGAGTATAAACAAAACTCATTCTGGTTTGATCATCACTATCTATAGCTAAGGTAACTGTATTACTTCCAGACTCATTAACTAAATAAAATTCAACCATTCTTCCTGGGTTAAAACTTTTTAATCCATCCAAAACAGAAACTCTTGGAAGTGTAATCGAGGTATTACTCCCTGGATCAATGGTATAAATTTTTCCTCCACCGTCAAATGAAACCATAGTTTCTCCCCCTACAATTGGGATAATATCAGTTTGTTGATAAAATTTTCCATTAACTCCTAAGGTCTTTTTTACATTTACAGCTCCAAGTTCTCGTGTAGGAAGATTCTGTTGTTTACCGGCATATACATATAAAGCCATAGTTACGAACATACCTATTACTAATAAAATTGTAAAAATAAATACTTTTCGTTCTAATTTCTTATCCATCATTCTTTTTATATTGCAAAAAGAATGAAAGTTTGTCTTAATCATAACAAAAAACAAATAGATTTATATTTCATTTTCCAAAACAAGTTATTTGTCCAAAGAAGAGACAATTAAAATGTCCCTCCTTTCTCTTGATTATAAGATAAAAGAATGGGAAGATGAGAATGAAAGAATATTTGAACAACTAAAAAAAAGAGATAATATTATTTATATTAATAAATTTGAACATAATAGATGTTATACACGAGATCTATTTGAATTCAAATATCAAAAATGTGGTAGATGTAAATATTTATATAATCATTTATTGTATCATTCAGAGAATAATAGTCATTGTATTATTCCATCTGGAAAAAGAAAAGGTCGAAAAATGGAGATTGTTTCAGAAAAAGGAACAGATCAATATTTTTTAGTAGAGGAAGCTGGAGTAAAAAATAATACAATTGGTCGTAAAATATTTGATTTCTATAAGGATGAATTTTTTTGTATCACTAATGTCAATTATTATTCTACGAGAGATATTTTAACCAATATTTCAATCATATTATTAATCTTAAGATTATATTCTATTAAGAAAAATTTCCCTCTTTATATAGATTTTATTTATTTTTATAATTGTACCGATACTAATTTTTTGATTTATCTATTTCAAGAATTTGAATCAATTGAAGAATTTAATCTAGATCCTAATTATAATAATTCTTTTTCTCCAATCGCTCAAAAAAGAAAAGTAAGTGAATTTTCATTTGATACTGTTAAGGATATTATTTTTCAAACTGTTATAACTCTTAAATTTTATGGAAATTTATTTTTTACTCATAATGAATTAGATTACACTAAGTTAAGATTTTCTTCTAAACCTATTCATGTTCAGTATGATAAGAAAATATATATTTCTCCTTTCAGATGTTTTATTTTTCCTTCAGCTTATTCATCTATTTGTGTTTATAATTCAAAAGAAAAATGGTGGAATAGATTTTTTCATCAAAAAACTCAATTTTCAAAAGATGAAAGATTTGAAATTCCATTTGAAGATGTTTTATTTGAAATGAATGGAACTAAAAATTATTATAATCATGATATAGTCAATATTTCTCAATATATATCATCTCCTGAAAATTATCTTCAACATAGGATATTTTTCTATCGTCTTAATAATAAGATGAATTATTTTCTAAAATTAAGAAGGACAAATGGTTCTGTTTTCTTACTTAACTCATTTGATATAATTACATTATTGTGTTCTTTGATGACGCTTCCTTATTTTTATGATTCTTTATTAAAAAATCCAGATCTTTCTAGGATTTGGTATGGGTTATGGAGAAAAAGTGAGGGGCAAAAAATAACTCAACTATTGATTAATCAACATCATCCATTAAAATTTGATGATGTGTGTTTAATTATTAAGAAATTTTATATTAGGTTTGATGGGTTGGAATATTTGTACCGAGAATTAGATAATTTATGAATAATCTAATTCTCGGTATAGATAATTTATGAATAATCTAATTCTCGGTATAGATAATTTATGAATAATCTAATTCTCGGTATAGATAATTCTCGGTTTAGATAATTTATTTTTGTATATTTTTTATACAAAAGTAATATTTCTATTTTCTATCTTAATAGGAAGAATATATTTATCTATAGAGGAAGGTCTGAACCCTTCTATAACTGGTCTAATTATACAATCAACAGAAGAAATATATCCTAATATCGAACAAGGATAAATCGTACAACAAAAAATTCTTTCATGTCTTTCAATTCGAAAACAAAATTGATAAGCGGTTCCATTTTCAAAAGTTCTAGTTACTAAAGAATATATATAATCTCTAAATAAATCCTTATTTTTAGTTACCGAAAACAGAGTAATCTCAACTAGATCTTCTTTTTTCATTTTAAAAACTTCAATTAACCCACCAGAAGCACATAAAATAGATTTGTTTTTTAATATTTTAAGGTACATATATTCTTTATGACTTGGAAAGAATTCCTCAAAATGTATTCTTTCATATTCTATTAAGATAATCGATTCTTCTTCTGATTCATCAATAGGTTCTGGGGATGGAGAAGGGGATGGAGAAGGGGATGGAGAAGGGGATGGAGAAGGGGATGGAGATTTGGTTTTTGGTTTACACGAACATAACGCCCCAAGATTTAAATTAGGAAAACAATTTAGGTTAAAGGACATGTTCTTTTTAAATCGAATATTTATATAAATTCTTTTAAGCAAAACGGATATAAAACGATGACTGAACTTGGCAAAATTTTATTCTCATTAGATGATATCGGAGAATGGAAAGAAGAATTTCTCAAAGAACGTGAAAAAATAGAAAGAATTTTTGAGAAAATAGAAAGTAGAGGAAGTTATTATTATCCTTATAAAGAAAATGTATTCAAAGCTTTCCAATTAACTCCGTTAGAAACAGTAAAAGTGGTTATATGGGGACAAGATCCTTACCCTACCTTACTAGATAAAGATACTCCTCGAGCACAAGGATATGCGTTCGGTGTTTCTAAAGACGATGTAATTCCAAAAAGTTTAATTAATATTTATAAAGAAATTAAACAAGAATATCCAAAGAAATTTAAAGCTCCAAAACATGGAGATCTAACTTATATTGCAAAACAAGGAGTTTTATTTTTAAACAGTGCTCTTACTTATTGTCCTGATGAGAAAAAAGATAAAAAATATAGTCATATTAACCTATGGGCTAGGTTTATGAAAATTATAGTTACCATTATTAATAGAAGAGTTAATAAATGTATCCATGTGTTTTGGGGAGAAAAGAGTAAAACTATGAAAGGAGAAGTCCCAGAGGCTAATACTTTAACTGCTTCTCACCCATCACCTCTTTCCGCTTATCGAGGTTTTTTTGGGTGTGATCACTTTATTAAAATTAATATTAGTCTAGATATTTTAGGAAAAAAACAGATTAACTGGAATGAAGATTGTTCTATTCCTCCCACATTTGTAAAAAAATCAGTATAAAAAAGAGAGGAGAGGAGATATGGAAAAAAGAAAACCAATTATTTCAAAGAAAGATTGGTTGGGCTTACAAATAGCTTTAATGATATTAGTTTTTGGGTTTAGTTTAGTTATAAATATAATGATAGCTTCTGATTTATCGTGAGATAAATCTAAGATGGAATCTAAGATGGAATCTAAGATAAATCTAAGATGGAATCAGAAATTGAATATCTTTTAAATAAAGATATTAATCAAAACAATAATGACTGAAAAATCTTTAGGCATTATCGATAATCTTTTGGACGGTCGAGGTTATGTCAGTGTTGAAATGGTTTCTCCCTATACTGCTCCAGAAGGTCGTAGTCAGGATTTTTTTATTGCGAAAGCTGCCAGAGCATCGACAGGAATGGACTTGAAAACAGAAAAAGAGGATAAGAGTTTAATCGAATATTTAGTCCGTAATAAGCATACATCCCCACTTGAAATGTGTAGTATTACTTACTGTATCAAGTGCCCGATTTCGATTGGAAGACAATTTCTTCGTCATCGAACTGGAAAATTTAACGAGTTTTCTCAACGATATTCGGAAGTAGATGAGGACATGGGATGGTATAAGCCAATACTTGACGAACATTCTATTAGAGGTCAGTCTAAAATGAATGCTCAATCATCTGAAAATAATCTTACCCCAGAAACAAAGGAAAAAATTCAGGATAAAATGATGGAAATGGAAATGTTGAGTAATGAATTATTTAAAGGATATAAAGAATTATTGGAATTGGGGTTAACTCGAGAAGTAGCTCGTTTTTATCTTACACAGGCTACCTATACAGTCTTCTATATTCAGTTGGATTTGAATAATTTGATGAAATTTTTAACTCTTCGATGTGCTCCAGATGCCCAGTATGAAATTCAGGTATATGCTAATGCTATGAAGGAACTGGCTAGGAAATTTTTTCCAGTTGTAATTGATCAACTTGACCAAGAAACAAATAAAGTTGTATTGGATAAATGGGCAATCAAAATGATTAAAGAGAAAAAGATTCCAGACGAAGTTAAGAGTAAAAGTCTTAGGAAAAAATTGGAAGATTTAGCAATTAGTCTAAATATTACAACAATTTATCATCCTCGTAAATCATAAAATCGTGACTGAACTACCATTATAAAAATATAGTTCAGTATCGCTGTGATAAATGAAAACATTATTTGTAATATTATTTTCATTTATTATTTTTCCTAAACATTTTTTATTTGTAAGATTAATATACGTATCCCCATATGTTAAAAATATATTATTAACATATTATAGCTTTTATTTATTTTTAAATCTGTTGTTTTCCCATTTCTCATTATTAATATTCCGGGAATTTCACAACAATATAAATTTTTGTCAAATTTAATTGTATATTTATCTATTTGAATTTTTACTAAATATCTTTCTTTATGAGTCTTAATTTTTATATCTTTCTTTACTGGAAGATGTCTAAAATCTTCGTAATTAGAAGTTCATATTTTTAAAGAGAAATTATTTCTAAAGGAAATAATTTTTATAAAGGAAAAAGTAATGGGGAACTCAGATTCAAAACCTATACCCATTGTTCTAGATGGGTGGTCTCTATTAGAAAGCGAGGTTAATTTCTGGGGTCATCATAATTATATTTTCTATGACAAAGTAGGTGAAGAAAATTTAAATATATTAATTGATCCTCGAAAAGCTGGAAATTATCGTGTTACAGTTAGTAGTAGTAATGATAATTATTTGGTAAAAACAACTATGACTGGTGGTATTGATATGATTAAACAATTTCTTCAAAAGAGATATGGGAAAGCTTGTCCATCAGATCAAATGGAACAAATTCCTCTTGACGTATAATATATCTAACCATATCTAACTTCCAATAAAGTATTACTAGTACCTGATCCAAAAATACTATCACTCTCAGTCCAAGTAATACGATCATTCGTGTAGTAAACATTATCACTTCCAGTAGCCTTTCCAACTCCGACAGTTCGACCAGACCAACTGTTAACAAAATCTTGAATATCTCCACCGTCGAAAAAATTATTGGTTATAACAGTCCAATCCTTTCCGTTTAAAGAATAATATCCAAGACTATCAGAACTAGTTGCTCCGCCAGCAATCCAACGATTCGTTTTGTTGCTCGGTGGGAGTATTTTATTTAATCGATAACCCGACGAAAGTGTTCCAAGTCCAGTTCCAGCCACCCAGGTATCGCCATCTGTTGACCAAGCAGAAATAGTTCCGTCCGATACATATGATCCTGCAACCACAAACATACCGCCATAAAATACGGCACTGCGAGTCGAAGCAGTTGTGACTGTAGTAAATGGATTAACGGTAGCTTCAGACCATGTTTGGCCATCAGTAGATCGCCATAAACTACCATTTTCATTGCTTCCTCCAACAGCAACATAGACACCATTTCCATATAAAACTTCATCTGGATTAGATCCGACATTTGTACCAAATGGGGTTCCGTCTGCGGGTGTCCAGTTAATTCCATCAGAAGATGACCATATTTTAACTACAGCTCCAGTACTTCCCTTCCCACAAAGGAACCATTTATCGTTGGTATGAGAAATTCCTCCTACTGTTCCAGAGCCAGTTCCAAAAGGTTGATCATTAACAGCCGACCAGTTCTTGCCATCATTTGAATAAACAACAATGTTTTGATCAGCTACAGTTGGAGACCCACCAGCAACCCATCTTCCTCCTGCGAATAAGAAGAAACGAGCAAAGGCATTAGAGTTAGAACCAAATTGTTCTCCAGTGCTATCATTCCAAGTCTTACCACTATCGTCTGACCAGATCAGTTGCCTAGTTCTATCTCCAGCAGGTTTACCTCCTGCCACCCAAATTTTGTTTCCTTTGTTAAGATAATACGCAATACCTCCAGTCCCAAAAGGAAGACCTCCTTCAACATGAGTTCCAGCAGTCCAGGTGATTCCATCTTCAGACCAACCAATTTGAACTTCGTTATCTCCACATGTTAAGAAAACACCATCAGGATTTTTATTCCCCCAGTAAAGAGTTCCTAGAAGAGTAAACAAAATTACTAAACCAAATAAAATTAGTAAACCGAGCATTCTTCTTTGTTTTAATAATTAAAAAAAATATAATTAGAAACTTTCTTCATTGAAAAGATCTATAATTCCTCCAGAACCAAGAGTCCAACCAGCCCATTTTCGGTCGGGAAAATTAACTGCATCGGTATTTAAAAACACATATGCTAAAAGTTTTTCAGCTTCTAAGCTACCTTTTTTCATCGCTTGATGAAAGATCTTAACTGATAGCTTGGGTCTTTTATCTCCTCCATAACCAAATAACAACATCCAACCAACGTATATAGAAGATTTTAAATCTCCTCGTTGATTATAATTTTTGATAAAAATTTGAGATGCAATATCGTATAATCCTATTTTAAACATAGTAACGCCATATTTTCGATAATAAATTTTAGTTAATTCGTCTGTCATGTTTAAAAATAATAAAATTAAATTATGGATTCGATTTTGTGAAAATCGAATCTAAAGAATAATCTATTTAAAATAAATTATTCAAGATGGATCAACTTCTAAAAAAAGATTCGCAAGATTTAAGTATTAAAGAATTAGAAGAAGTAATAGATTATCTTAACAAATTATATCGTTATGGAACCGAAGCTGTCGATGATGAATTGTTTGATGAATATATCGATATATTAAGAGAAAAGAAACCAGAATCTAGATTTTTAAGAGAAATTGGAGCTCCTGTTAGAGATGATCTTGTGAAAGTTAAGCTCCCGTATTGGATGGGAAGCTTAGACAAAGTAAAACCCGACTCTAAAGAATTAGATAGATGGCTTGGAAAATATAATGGATCGTATTTCTGCAGTGCTAAACTAGACGGAATGTCGTGTTTGTATGGAAAAGATGTTTTATATACTCGAGGAGATGGAAATGTGGGTCAAGATATTTCATATCTTCTCCCATATCTTAACCTTCCAGAAATAGAAAATATTTTTGTGAGAGGAGAATTAATTATGAAAAAAGATATTTTTGAGAAAAAATATTCCAAAGATTTTCCCAAGGCTCGATCAGTTGTAGCCGGATTAATTAATTCTAAAAAACCAAATATTGAAATTTTGAAAGATGTTAATTTTGTAGCCTTTGAATTGATTGATGATAAAAAATCTAGAAAGGCTTCCAGACAATTATCTATTCTTAAGGAATATGGTTTTGATATTCCATATCATGTCGAGATAACTGATGATATAATCGATTTATTGATTCCTCTACTTCAAGAAATGAAACAAAATTCTCCTTATGAGGCAGATGGAATTGTTATTGTGGATAATAATATTCATTCTAGAAATATCAGTGGTAATCCAAAATTTGCAGTAGCTTTCAAAGTCAATTCTAAGGGTATTAGAACTACTATTGAGGATGTTTTATGGGAACCTAGTATGTATGGATTTTTGAAACCAAAAATTCATTTTAAAACAGTTATTATTGACGGAGATGAAGTCTCTTATGCTACTGCTTTTAACGCCAAATATGTTAAAGATAATCATCTTCGTCGAGGAGTAGATGTTAAAATTGTTAAAAGCGGGGATGTAATTCCTTATATTATTGAGGTAATAAATTCGGATATTATAAGTGGAAGAAAATCAGACATGCCTCATGAGGAAGATGTTGGTGAATATAAATGGGATGAGAATGAAATAGAGTTGAAATTAATTCAACCTCTTCAAAATCCAATTGTTAGAAGAAAAAGATTTGTTCATTTCTTCAAGAGTCTCGATATTAAATATATTTCAGATGGAATTGTTAAAAAATTTATCCAAGGAGGATTTGAAACACCAAAAGATATATACGACGCCAGTGTGGAAGATCTGATGGAATTAGACGGAATTAAAGAAAAAAGCGCTCAAAAATTTTATGATTCTATTCATTCAGTCTTGGATAATCCTATTCCAATTGAATTAGTTATGAAGGCTAGTTTAGTTTTAGGAAAAGGATTTGGAAAGAAAAAATTATATCCGTTAATTTTAGGGGTAGAAATGGTGTCTGGAGAAAAAGGGAATTATGAATTTAGAAAACCATCCATTGAACAAATTATTGAAATAGACGGATTTTCTTATAAGTCTGGGCGACAATTTATTAAGAATTTCCCGGAGTTTGTTAAATTTATGAAAGAAAATAAATATATTGAGTTGGAAATTCCAACTGACGAAGATGAGGGAGATGATGAAAATCTTCCATTAAACGGGAAACATATTCTTTTTACTGGAGTTAGAAACAAAGAATTAGCTACTAAATTAGAGAAATTAGGAGCTAAAATAGAAGGTAATTTTACCAAAAAAGTTAATGTTCTAGTGGTTAAAGATAAAACTATTAATAATGAAAAAACAAAAAAGGCTGATAAACTAGGAATTCCAGTTTATGTTGTGGATGAAGTAGAGAAAAAATTAATAATTTTCCGAAATTGATTTACTCATTCAAAAAAAGTAATTATGAAACATCAATCACTTATACCTTATATTAAAAATTATTCTCAAAAATGGGAAGACGAGGAAGTGGATTTTCGGAATATGCCTAGATAAGATTTGGTATGGAATTGAAAACGATGGAGAAGAAAGTTGGTATAGCGAAGGAAATGAAAAAGAAGTTATTCCTCTTTTTATCAACCCCGAGACTATGGACGAAGTAATTAAGAAAAAAACGGATGGATATATAATGTTTGACCAACTAGGTACATATGAATTTATGAATTTATGAATTTATGAATTTATGAATTTATGAATCCAACTGTTTCAAAATTCGATCCAGAAGATGTACATACCGTTGAGATGTATGAACTAGGTGAACAATTTGCATCAATGGTTATAAATCCAGAAAGTTGGACAATCTTGTGAAAAATTGAATATCTAATTATAAAAATTAGATAAAATGAATCGCAAAGATTTTGTTGCCTCAATAATTCAAAGATGGTGGAAAAGAACTCCAAAATTTGTCGAACCTTTAATTCAAAATTATATTCATCAAATTCAGACTAATTATTGTCATAGATTAGAACTCTTTTTATATGCTATTAAAACAAAGAAAAATGGTTATGTTGAAATCCCAGAATATCTATATTCTAATCTTAAGTTTAAAGAATTAATTGATTTAATTTTTACAAATATTAAGATCATACCAGGACTTGATTATCAGTATCATGAAAAATATATCAATAATTATATAGCCAATGTTAAATTGGATGGTACTCTGATATTTAGAAGTTCTAAGAATCTTAACCGAATTATTTTTATTGCTCGAAAAGATAGTCAAAAACGTAGAATTTCTAACGAACAACAAGTTATTGATTTTCTAATGGATAGAATTCCAACATTAGAAGTTGTTTATTTTGACGGTGAAAGCAGTGCTATTGAACAGGCTGTAATGTTCAGTGATTGTAGATGTTTGATAGGACTTCATGGAGCTGGTTTGGCTAATCTATTTTGGATGATTTATCCACAACTTATAAAGAGTTATGTTTATGAAATCACTCCTAAAGATCATTATTTTCATGATTTTAAGAAAAAAGCTGAAAATCATGATTTAAATCATAGATATATAGAAGTTGAAAATTATGAAAAAAGTGAAGAATGTTCAGTTTATCCAAGAGATTGTATCTTGACGATGAGTTTAGAAGAGATGAAAAAAATGGAAGATACACTTATAGAAGATGGATTAAATTAAATTATATAATGGTTTCTTGATCAGGCTTCGAACGACTGTTCCCAATAATTATTGGGAGATCGAAATAAGTACGCTGATACTTTCCGAGCAATGTCTGGAAGCAATGTCTGGAAGCAATGTCTGGAAGCAATGTCTGGAAGCAATGTCTGGAAGCAATGTCTGGAAGCAATGTCTGGCTCTTCGGTGAGCAATTTCCAAGCACCATCTTCATCCATCTCGATGAAGATATGTAGTACGTTCTCTTCACCATACTCTGTATCGGATGATTCGATACAAACCCAAACATCTGTGTCGAGCGAAACCTTGACGTGTAGGTCATCTAAGATGTGCGGAGCATCTAAGATGTGCGGAGCATCTAAGATGTGCGGAGCATCTAAGATGTGCGGAGCATCTGGCTTCTCGAAGG
>Ga0209702_10003023_pt1 | contig 27612 bp, 52 predicted proteins | sample FRY01_FD_187210 | JGI IMG/M metagenome (GOLD analysis project Ga0209702, IMG submission 187210) | Freshwater microbial communities from Lake Fryxell liftoff mats and glacier meltwater in Antarctica - FRY-01 (SPAdes) (version 2) | ecosystem: Environmental > Aquatic > Freshwater > Ice > Glacier... | reverse complement strand
TGGTAATTCAAAGTCTATACCATTTCATACTCTTGTCAAGCTATTTAGCAAATAAAAAATCCCCGATTCGGATCACTATCCAAAACTATCGGGGATTCTTATTTTTTACTATTTCATTAGTCTGCTAGTAAAGAGTTGAAACCGTGTCTGCTTGGCGTGTCTGCCAGAGACTTTAGCGTGTCTGCCCATTTTTTTACCTTTCATTATTATCTTCATTTTACAGTAATTAGTCTGCAATAATCAAGTTATTTTTTATGAATTTATTTATTGGCTTTAGATTAGCTTTCGGCCCTCTAAGGGGCTTAGCATAGTGAGACTTTACCGCAATCGCCACTAGATCATAACTATAGAACCGCCTAGCGCCGTGCCCTAGAATTGACATCGGTTTGACATCGGCGCCCTTTATAATCGAAGCAGTAGTTGTATAGGTAATGCCTAGTAATTTTGCTAACTGGATAATTGTTCCTGCGCCATCGGCAATCCTATTTGTTTGTGACTTTCGGAGTCTCTCCAAATCAGAGATCCAGGAATCTAACACCTCTAGTTGCCATAATCGTCTCACGCCGTGCAGAACTATCGGTGGTGGTAAGGGTAAAGCGTAATACTCTTCAAAGTATTCAATAGCTTGGCGTGAGACTTTTAATTTATGTAAAGCGTGCTGTAGCGATACTACTTTTTCCATTTGAGATCCTTTTCATTATTAGTTGAACTTGTTGTCAAGGCTAACATCGAGATTACCTATTGTCAAGTCAAAATAAAAAACCCCAACCATTTCTGGTTAGGGCCTCTCCGGCTTAGTTACAACCGCAACAGGGGCGATCTTCGCATTTACACATTATGTCTCCTTTCGAACATAACTAAAATTTATCACCCAACCCAATTGTTGTCAAGCTTATTTTGATAACATTTAGATAACAAAAAACCCTTGCCAGAAACAACCAATAACGGTCAGAACCCTGGCAAGGGTATTGCTAGCCTTTTTACAACTTGCTAAGGTTGTTGGGGCTACCCCCAAATCGCTTTGGCGTGGTCACTCGCAACTTGTTCAATTGCAGAGATCTGCTTCGGGGTCAAAGATCGGGTAACTCCATTGTCGTTGGAAGCGCCAGTGATTACCGCCGTGCCCGCCATAATGTCGGTAAGGCCGTAGGCACTTGCCCAGATCGTGGTGGCCGGGCCATTGTCTGGCAACCCGATAATCTTCCCCACTTCATTTACCCACATTATCAAACCATCAAGCGGGCCTTGCAAAGTTACCGCTTCTATGTCTCCGCCGACGGCTTCAGATAGGAAATTGTATTCATCTTTAGAATCAAAAGTTTTAGTCTCGCAACCCTCATTTGATACTACTACTGCTGTTTTGATCATTGTGTCCCTCTCGTTGTGTGTAAGATAATCTTAGCATAGTGTCAAGCAGAATTGTGAACTATTTGTAAAAAGTTTCTCGTGATCTTTTTGGCTTACTTTTTTAGTCCTGGAATAAAATCGTAGCAATCGGGGCAATCAACTGTCCATTCTCCACAATCGTCGCAAATTGCCATAGGCACTCCAAGCTCTTCAACGCTATCGCTCATTTATCCCAACTCCTAATTATCGGTGGAACTTCTTTGGCATTGACTACGATAGTAGCCCCTGTAAAAATTACGCCAGCACCTATTAGTGATAGCCAGCCATTCAAAACATCAGGTAACGGCGTTAGGAAATTGGTTAGCAAAAAGAAACCACACGCCACTCCAATTCCGTAAAAGACACTAGCCTTTAGTTCGGCTTCACGAATTTTGTGCGCCCAGATTATGTTTCGTGTTTCGAGAAACTTGTTTCTCGCTGTAATCCATTCTGGCTTCATTAGGCTCTCAACTCACTGGTAATCGGGTCACGAAAGAACTTGTCGACTATCGTGGTATGCAAGTTGTAAAGACTTGTATGCGCTCTCTCACTTGAACCTGAAAGATAAAGCAAGGCTTGATTAGTAAGCTCTAGTTTCTGGCACTCCGCCCAAATTGCAGACTTAGTGCTATCAGAGTAGTTTGACTCTCCGCCAAGCTTCATTACCATTTCGAAAACCAACTTGGCTTCGCGAGTATTTGTAGTCATTAGAACCCTTTCGTTTGTGATACCTCAAGATTAGTAAAAAATTTGTAAGTTGTCAAGTAATTGTTTTCGGCGTGTCGCAATAATTTTTTGCGAGCGCCGGCCCCACTCACTCCGGCTTCAGATAGAGATCTTTCAACTCCACGTGAACCGGAAAAGTGAAACTCTCGCCAAGCATAATCACGGCGCAGTTGGGGTGCAGATTACCCTTAGGTGCTGTATAGACTTTTAGCACTTTTACCAACTCGCGCTCTTCCCAAACATTGCGGGCGTAGTAAAGGATCTGATCTGCTTTTGCATTCCTGTAAGCCATTTGGTCCCCTCTTGTAGTTGGATAATAATGTAATCCTACTAGCAATTTATAGAGTTGTCAAGTCAATTTGCAATAAAGTTTTGGGCAAGAAAAAACCCTAGGAATTACCCCAGGGTTCTCGCTTGAAGAACTTTAGTCTCCAGACATAAGTTCGGCGTGTTCGGCGGATAGAGTTCCGAACTCAGCGTTTAGTGGAATAATCTTATCGGCAAAGCTGATTAGGTTGTCCACGCTTATTCCTGGAATTGCCCCATCGCCTAAGCTCTGCATAATAATTGTGGCTAAGTTGTCGCGTATCTCGTGGATCTCGATCATACGATCTTGAACTTCAAAAATCCGCGTGGCTATAGCTCCTGCGGTGGTTGGTGTTGGCATACGATACCCCTTTGAAAATTGAATCTGGATACTAACCGATTAGCTAGTAACTCTAGGTTACTAGCTTTATTGGATCGTGTCAAGTCAATCGGCAATAAAAAACCCCGCCACTAGGACGGGGTCTTTCGCGTGCAAGTGTGTGGCTACTCAGGGTCGCAGTAGTCACACCCCGACGCCCTATAAGGGCAATCTATAAAACCGTCTTTCAGTTCCTCAAGAACATCCTGCCACACCGTCCTGCCACTCCAAGGGTCTTTGATACCGTCCTCGTAACTGAACGCCCTAGTGTGAGTGTCACCACCACCGCAGATTTTTCCGGCGGGTGCTTCAAGCTGATACACACCGCCATCATCAACGAGTGCAGCGCCTAACTCTGCTACTTTGGCGAATGCCTTTTGCTTGCTCATCTTTGCCCCTTATCCTCAAGCCCCCTTGGCTTGATAATCCAAGTCTATAGATAAAAGGAATAGTTTGTCAAGTCAATCCAAGAAAAACTTTTAAGCAGAAAAAAACGCGAACCCTAAGATCTAGGATCCGCGTTTCTAACTTAGTCCTGCTAGTTAGCCTCCTCTAACTCAAAAGGTATCTCTGCCTCAAAGTTGAACACGGCGCGGAAAAGGTCTCGACCCTCATACCATTCTGCCCACTCGCCATCTGAGCTAATGTCAACGGCATCGGTGTAGCAATCCTTTAGCCAAAGTAGAACTGCTACAACTACGGCATCATAAGGCTTATAAGCGGTTTTGCAGAAATTGAAAAGCATTGACTTACCGGCCGCGTGAATTGGTTGGCGCGGTGACACGGCCTCCCAAACGAATGTCTCGTGAGCATCGCTATCCATACCATTGAAAGCCACGCGTGTTTCGCTAATCTCCCAATTCTTAGTTACCCCAAAAGCATCTCCAATTTGTATCCCGCGGGTTTCGGCTTCAGCGAAAATTCTCTCAACACCATTTGTGAATCTGGCATAAGCGCCTGGCCCACTTGAACGAACTGTGTCTCTTGAATAGTAGTGTGTGTATCCCATTTCAGTTTCCCTTTCGTTTGTCTCCAAGTGGAGATAGTCTGACTTTACATTGTTTTGAAACTAATGTCAAGTAATTGTTTTCGGCGTGTTGGATCTTCTACGATCTCTACTGCCACTCACTCCCTACTGATTAGATTCAAATACTCCAGATAAGGGGAACCCCTCACCTCGTGGCACAAACTGAAAGGAAAAAGCCACGGGGCAAGGGGTTGCGGCACTCTTAGGGGAAAAAGTGCCGCATTGTGAAGGGAACATTGGGGAACGCTCGACCCTCACAAATGTATGCTATCACGCCCTTATCGGGTTGTCAAGCACCAATACTTGTTACCTCACTCTGAATCCTCGCTGCACCAGGGATCTAAGTTATGAGCGACTATGATCGCCCTAGCCGGCGCCGCGGTGAGTCCCTGATAGCCGACGCCCTCCGGTAAGCTAATCAGCCTATCCAGCTCGTCTGCCCAGTAGGCGTCGATGGCGTCGATGCAAGGTTGAACCATAGTAGTTGGAATGGGTGGAAAGTGGTTTGAGCGTAAGTGCCACGCCAACTGTTGTTCCAGCGTCAAGTCAGTTTCTGACATTGCGGCAGCCTGTAAACTTCCCATTAGATCCTCACCTTCTCTGTAATCATCATTATAGTGCCAGCTTCTTCTAGTAGCAAGCCAATTTTATCTTCCGTAATTTCATCATCAGTGACGGCAAGTGTAATCGTGTAAGTTCTCATCAGTTTCTAGCTCCCCAGAACTCTTCAACCAAATTATCGTGACTACTTACGGCACTAACAAAGTCATCAAAGCTCCAAGACATTTCGCCCAGTGAGATTTGCTGAGTTGCAAAGTTTACGATGGATGGGTAATAGGACTCTTCAAACATTGGTTCGCTTGAACTGCCCGCGCCTATTCCGAACCCAGTTTCGCTATCCCAGTTCTCTCTGACTATGTTGCTGATAAAAATACGCGCTCCATAGCTTGGGTCATTCCACCTAGGCATTGCCGCGATTATGGCGTTCTGTGTGTCTCCGAACTTTTCTTCTCCACCTGAGTGGCTGTATAGGTGAATAGCGGCGTCGCTATCGTTCTGAATAATAATCCATTGTGTTCTTGAACCCATTTTGAGTCCTCCCTTTCTTTGTTGTCTACACTCTAGCATACTTTTCCTAAAAGCGGGCTAATTTCTTGACATCGTGATCCCCGTGATCCGGAAAAGCCCTCCAGCGGCTGCCAATGGCGATTAGAACTAAGAGTATGGTAATTCACCTTCCGGAGACGCGAAAACCCCTCAGTTTATCGCTGAGGGGCTGTCGCGGGCTCCTTCTAGCCTTCGTCGAACTCTTCTTCAAGTATTATAGAGTCTTGCTTGATTCCTATGTGACTCACGCTGTTCCAGATTTCTCCAGCCTCGTTCTGCCAGACTTGAACATAAAACGGCTCGACATACCAGCCATTCTCTTTCGCGACGCCAGCCCAGATTTCGCGATGCCTTTCCAGGCTCAGCGCGCTCAAGATACCCACGCTTTGGAATCTATGTCGCTTGCAAAACGCTGAGCGTCACTCCAGGCAGACTCTCCATAGAAATAAGTTGCCTTCTTGCCCGCAGGAACTACTTTCCAGTAATCCTCATCGAAGACGGCAGTTCCAGACTCGATACGAACCATTTCGGACTCATAAGCGAGTTCCCATTCTTTGACCGCAGTGATACTTGGCTTTGCCATTTTAGTCTTCCCATTCTGTAGTTGAGTGACCATTGAGTGCAGCAAAAACATACTGAATTTTGTCCCTGTCTGAGAGAATCTCAACCAACTCCCATTGGGCTTCAGTAAGCTCATCGGAATTGAAAGTCAGTAGCTTCCCCGTGCCAAAGTTCCCATCTTCGGAAACATAGGAGACTGAGGGCAGAAAGTTAGCCATTAGTCGTCCCCCCCTTCTTCGCGTGCCATTGTAATTTTGTAAGTTTTCATTTCTCTCCCTTTTCGTTGATACCTAAACCTTACTACGAATTGCAGCATTCCGCAACTCTGAATCAGAAACTAAAACCCCAATTCCGCTCGCTGTCGGATTTTATTGGGGGGTAAGTTTTTACGGCTCAGTCGAAGTCTGGCTTTGAATCCCAGAACTCAGATTCGCGCTCGGACTCTAGGTCAACGACTATCTCGGCTTTACAGTTTGGACACTCGGCAGTCAGAATTACTCCATCTTCGGTGTAGCCAGTTGTCTCGCCTTCCCAGGCGCAGTCTCGGCAGTTGAACTCTCGCTCAAAATCTACTAAGTCCACGCCAGAACCATTCCAGTTTCCTTCAGACATTTTGCCATTCCTCATCTAGCTTCTCTAGAAGTCTATCCTCAGAGTATGCGTCATAGCAATACTGGCAAGCCTCATCTGAGTCTGTGTCGAGAACTACGGGTGTGTAGTTGTCGCAGATTTCGCAGAACTGTGTATCCATTTTGTTGCCCCTCTTTCTGATTAGTATCAGTCTCTCAGAGTTATCGGCAAATGTCAAGCCAATCCCCTGTCTGTCTAAACTCAGTAAAAAAGTGGATACGCTCCGGGGCAAAAAGAAACCCCCGCTTTTTACGGCGGGGGAACTTTTCCTTTCAATCGTTTTTGTATGAGTCTTTTTCATTCAACCTAAGCCATAGTGTGTCTAGGTGTTGCATTGAGTTGTCATCAACTTTTTCGCTTAGGTAGCCATTACCCTCTTGCAAGTTTCCTATAACTTCAAGTAGGGCTTCGTGTTCTTCGGCACTTAGTTTTATCATTAGTCGTCTAAGTCGTAGTTTTCAGCGCCACGAACAATTTGGTTGTCTAGGTCGTCAATCATTTCGGCAACTTCCTCGGCACTCAAATTCTCAACCATACTTTGGCGAATAGTGGACTGCCAGATAATAGGGTCATCATCTTCGGACTCGACTCGAAACCATAGTCCATCACCTGAGTTCTCTGAGAGTGTTTGCTCAACCATAGCCCTGGCGTTAGCAACCTGTTCGGACTCGCTCAGCGTGTTGTTGAGTGTCTGAAAGCTGTCATTCTCGGCGGGATAAAATTCTGCCTGAATGGTCATTGTGATTTTCTGTTCCATTAGTTTTCCTCCAAGTAAGTTTCAAATAGAAATAAATCTTCGTCGTGTCCGGAACACGCGGCAGCGTATCCGGGGGAAACATTTAGATAGCTAACTTCTGTATCGCACCTATTGCATTTTCTAATCATTGTCTGTATTCCAAGTCCAGCCCCTAGTTAGCTTATTGTAGACTGGCTGTAGCACCGCATAACTTAGCGGGTTTCTGTCAAGCTTCTGCCCTAGCAAATCGGCTAAAGCTTCGGCTTCCTCCTTGGTGAAAAAATACGCTGTCTCGCTCATTATCTTCCCTTTCTGTTGATACTCAAGTATCGCATAGTTCCCCTGAATTACGCAAGTCACTACGGCAAGATTATTTACGGCAAGTAAAAAAGTGGATCCCGCGAGCGCCGAAACAAAAAAAAGAAACCCCCCATTTCTGGGGAGCTTCTTCGTTGAACTACTTTACAGTTACAAAACTCGCGGCAACTCTCAGTAGGTTGTCATAGTCTCCACTAGTTGAGCGATTTATGTATTGGTCTATCTCAAGCTGGTCGACTTTTGCACGCTTTAGCGCGGCAGACACCGCGCCCATAATTGCAAAGGCATTTCCATCATTCCCAGTGAGCTGAACTTCAATTTCTGGATACTTTACTTGCATTTTAGTCCTCCCATTCATCAGTAGGCTTGCCCTCAAGGACGGCAGCGACAAAACGGAGTTTATCGCTATCAGTGAGGTCGCCCAGTAAAGCCCATTGAGCTTCAGTGAGTTCGTCATAGTCAAAGGTTATTAGCCCCCCTGTCCCATAGTTTCCATCTTCGGAAACATAAGATACCGCAGTTGTGTATTGTGCCATTAGTTTTCTCTCCCTTTCTGTTGATACTCAAAGCTTACTACAAATTACGGCGTTCCGCAAGCTGTCGGCAAACTAATCGGCGATAGTAAAAAAGTGGATCCAGGTCAGGAAATGCGAAATCCCAGCCTTTCGACTGGGAAATCGGGTTTTGCCCTAGGTAACTAGGTCAGAGTATTGAGTCGTCCATCTCGAATCTCGAATAAATAAACTTTCGGGTGTGTCCGGAACATAGATAGCCCCAGCCGTCATTCGATAGCCAGCTTCAATGATTAGTGTGTAGCTCTCCACTCCCAATCCGTTAGCAATCGCTTGAATGTATTCTGAGCCACAGTCCTTGAGTCCCCGTTCGACCTCTGACAGGAACGAGTAGGATAGGTGTCCTCGCTCGCCTACCTGTCTCTGAGTGAGGGATTTAGCAAGCCGTTCGCCTCGAACGACCTCGCCAAATGCTTGCCTGAAAGTTGCGCTCAAGAGTGTCCGTCCAATCTTTCGTCAGTTGGATCGCTGATCTCCGTGCCGTCAATAATTTCCAAGCCGTCCCAATCTACAGAAGTCCAGCTAAGCGTGCCGTTCGTCTTGGCAAGCTCATCTATGTAGGCGTTGATAATACGCTCGCCTTCCTCGCCGTTCGGTATCGGTTGGTCAATGTGTAGCCGTAGCACTATGGTCTGCATCAGTTATCCTCGCCGTCCTCGCTGTGGTTACAGTTGTCGTGGTTGTGCGGTCTGTCCCAGCCACTAGCCTCGGTTTCCCAGCCGTTGTCCTCGATAATCTTCTGGACTATCTCGCCACATTCCATAGCGGTAACCTTCAGGCTGTCCACTAGCTCATCTGCGGCTTCTAATAAGTCTTCCGGTGCTGAACCATTTAGCGCAAGCCGTTCCTTATACTGCTCGGCAAGCTCAGATACGGCTCTCAATGTGCGATACATAGTTGGGTCGGCATAACCGCTCTGCAAATACTTCTCGACTAGCACGCCTGTTATTGACAGGCTCATTCCTGCTATGTCCTCTAGCTCTAGTGGTGTGTTCATTAGTTCTGTCCCTCTTTTTCTTTCTCGGAGTATCTACATTCGTGGCAGAACATTATTATCCAGCCATTTATTCTTGTGGTGGTGGTGGTTCTATCGTGTTCACAAACTATGGTGCTTGCCTCTTTGAGGTTTACCATTTTGTCTCCCTTTTTGTTGATGTGTCTATCTAATCACACTTGGTGCAACTTTGCAACTCTAATGTGAAATTTTTACGAAACTCCAATAAAAATGGATCTTGGATCTGATCTAAAAAATTGCGGGGTCGACTTTTTATGTGCTATCAAAAGTGCCAGGCTTTGCAGTTCAACTCGGATCTTAGGATAGGGCGAAACCCCAACTACCAAAAAGGGGATAAAGGTAATTGGGGTTTCTGTATCGCCTATCCGTCAGGAACTTATTCTCAGAAAAACGGTAACTGAGGGTAGCTCAACCTCTGGATAGGCAATCCGTTATGGGTTAGTTCAGGCGCTTGCCCCAACCTTCCCCAAAGCTTCGCTTGCCGACTTGCCGACTAGCAACGCAATCTGAGCGGTGTCGAGCTGGTCTAAATGCACGCCCCAGTTCGCCTGTCGGATAAGGTTGCTCGCTGGTTCGCCGTAGCAATCTTTTGGAGTAATCCAAAGAACTGCCACGCCGTTTTGCTTGCACTCGGTGAGCATAGCCGAAGCTCTCTCACGCTCTTGAGGTGTGTATTGTCCGTCCGATACATTGACAACCATTCTCACGCCTGTCCCGAAAGTCAGTCCGAGTTCGCCGTCTAGTGCGCTCCAAGCCTCGCCGAACTTTTCAGTTCCGTCTGGTGCGGTGTAGACAGAAACTTCGTCTAGCCTCTGACCTCTGCGGAGAGTAGGGAATACACCCGACCCGTAGTAAACCATAGCTGTCTCGGCTTGGATTCGGCGACCTGCCTCGCCCATGACCCACGCTGTGGTCGCCATAGCTTGCATAGCAGAACCCATTGACCCTGAAATGTCCACCATGATACCGAGGCGTAGTGTCGGGTCGTCTGTGTGCTTGCGAGACTTCGACTTCCAAGCTGGTAGTTCGCCTCGGCGACCCATAGCTTCGCTTGCCTTATTCTGGACGGCATTACGAGCAATCAGGCGACCCTGTGGCGCTTGAGTCTTGCGAACATGAACCGAACGCTCACGATACTTCGCCTTGTCCAACATCTGCGCTACCTTGACTGCGCTGGCTCGCTCTGCGCCAGTTGGCGCTCGGCGCTCGCTGACTGTCGAGTTTGAGCTTGAGCCAGTTGCATTATGGCTCTTGTCAAAGATTTTTCGAGCTGTGTTCTGTTTCTGATTCTTGGACTTGGATTCCTCTTGGCGAGCCTTGGCTTCGTCCTGCCACTTCTCTTGAGTCTCTTGCTCTGCCAACTTGTCGTTAGCTGAAAGCTCTGTGGTCATTCCTTGGTCGCTCATTTTATCGAGCAACTTTTGAACGCCCTCACTTGGAGACTTGCCTTCGCCTTCGCCTTCGCCTTCGCCTTCGCTTGGCTCGAAAGCTGAGCCTGTTCCCTGTGGCTCACCTTCGGGGTCTGCCTCACGCAACAGCTCGACCCACTTCTTAGCAAGCACGATAGCTTCTTCGACCTGTGGAACTGTGAGCTTTTGGAACGCAACCCAAACTAGGCGCAAATCCTCATAAAGTTTTTCACCGAGAATGGAAACAACAATCTTGTAAATGTCTATGACATCTGACCTGTCCAAAACTCTTGCGTCATACCGAGCAAGCGATAGTCCTGCAAGATTAGCAACTACCCATAGATCGCTACCGAGAGTTGCCAGTTGCTTTTCGTCCACGCCTTCGAGCGCCATTTCCAAAGCTGAGGCTCTGAGGAACTCTCTGTTTAGTGGTCGCTCAAGAACGCCCTTGGCTTCGATTCTGGATTCTTCTAGCAACATGAAAGCTTGACCTTCTTGGTTGTCTAGCTGAGTCTGCAAATAGTTTGTGTCCCAACCTGTGTGCTTGGCGTGAAGTGCTTCGTGGAAAATGATTCCAGTTGCCATTGGAAACTCATACTGAGTGGTGCGCTCATTGAAATCTCCAACGAACTCTGGCGTAGTAATTTCACCAAACGCCTTTGAAGCGTTTATCTCAATCTCGGCTATGTCGGCGTAGTAAGCTGCAACTGCTTCGCCCTCGGCAACTTCGTCGCCACCCACGAATACAACTAGGTCGCCTCGAAGTGATAGGTCATTGACAAATCTGCTTATCTGGCTTCCAACTTTTAGCCACTCTGGACTAGTTGTAGTCTCTCGACTTGTAAGCCTTGAACTCTTTACTTTGTAGTGCGCCATTTTGAATCTCCCTTTTGTCGGCGTTTCTGTGTTGTGTCTAATTATGCACCCTAATGGGTAGAAGTGTCAAGTCCATTCCTAAAAACTTTCCTGACACTTCCCATTAGTCGAGGGCACGAATACTCAACTAAATCTTGGCTGGCATTATTGCTTCGCCGAATACTCGACCAAATACATCTGAGGCGACTGGTCTGTCAATCTCTGGTGCGCTGGCAAGTAGATTCTGAACTGCCCACTTAGTTCCAAAACTCTTTGCCAAGTCTCGGAAAGCTAGAAGCTCTCGGAATTGTGGTGACCATGAAGTCTCGCCATTCTCTACCTTTTTGGATAGATTCTGAGAAGCAACTACGGCACTCTGTGGAACGCCTAGCTTTTTAGCAAGCGCCCAATCTGTGGTCATTTCGGCATGAATAGCGAACCTCGATAGAAGCGCCTCACTCAGACGAACACCTGCGACATTCGGATTCGTGGCTGAAACGACATAGAAGCCCTCTTTAGCCTTGATAGTGCCACGCTCTGGATTCTGAGTTATGACTAGCTCTTTCCTGCCGTCCATTAGCCCATAAACAACTGACATTACCTTCGGGTCAATCAACCCAATTTCGTCAATCAGAAGTGCCTTGCCCTCAGAAGCAGCTTTGATCAAAACTCCGTCCACCCACTCAAAGCCACCGCTCTGAGTCTGGACATAGCCACCGACCAAGTCGGCAACCTCAGTATCGCCTGAGCCAAGAATGGTATAAAGTTCCTCTGGAAAAGCAGCTTCAACTAAAGCTGTCTTGCCTGTTCCTGGAACGCCATAAAGTAGAATGGCATGACCTTCGGCTCTGGCTTTTCTTAGGACTTCAACATCTGTGTGTTCGCCCCAAGGTCGAGCATAGTAATCCTCACCATTTGGTCGAGGATAACTCTCCGAGCCTTCGAGCGAATCTGTGGTTTCCATTTCCTCAACTGTCTCTGCAAGGCTTGGGGTTTCTGCTCCCAAGTCTATCCCAAGTGGCTTGACTGCTCTTGCCCCTGCCTTTGCCCTGATAGTTGCTCTGCCCTCTGGCTTCAATAAGCTATCGCTAATCGAAGTGCCTGTGGCTAGAACTGTATAAGCCAGTTCCTCAATCAAGCTGTTGTAATCTACAGTTCCCAAATCTGGAACACCTGCGTTATAAATCTCAGTTCTTACATACATAATAATTTCCCTTTTCTTTCGTGTCGTTTGTTGTTCTAAATTATACTAGCTTTGTTGGAAAACTCGCAACTGATTCACGAATTTTATTCACACGCCTAATAACTGCTTGAGGTGTCTTGCACTCGTCATGCAAAAGTGCCATGTCCTCGTTGGTAATCTCAACGGCAAGCGCCTTCGAATCCCTGATAACCCAAGCTTGATTAGTTACGACTACCCTGCTTTCGGGTTCGCCTGAGTAGTATGCACCATTCATTTGATTACGAAGTTCAATGTCTAGCGAGAGTTTCTTAGAGGCTTGTCTGCCAATTTCGGAAAGCTCTGCCCACTCATCTTTTGAGTAGGTAGCTAGAGTCGTATAGCTACTACTGTCGCTTTCACCCGAATCTAGAGGCTTTGGTAACCCTCTGGCATTGTGGATTTCCCATTGCGCTCTTGGTGAGTGTTCACTAATAATTCGTGTCATTACTAGGGAACTGAGAGTCTTGCCCGACTCGTCCAAATACTCTGGAAAAATAATCAACTGCTTAGTTCCATTCTTCCCATACCAACCGCAAGCTGACGATCTCTCGTCTTCGGATAAAACTGGGTTCGGGACTAGCTCAAGATAAACTGCCTTACCCACAATCTTTGTTGCTACTGCTGTTGAAGTCATGCGACTCCCCTTTCGATTCGTGTCTCTCACCTTTTGGCGATAGGTCAATCTAACTACATAAAGAGGGGAATGTCAAATCTTCCGTGAGAAGTTTGGTAACGATCTGGTAACAGCGCAATACCCAGGAAAAAAGAAAAACCCCACCGAAGTGAGGTCAATCTTTGTAAGAGGTTGGTCTGTGATTAGTCCTGTAGAGGCTTACCATCTTCGTCTACGAGAACAAACGAACCCAAGTCAGATTCTTCAACAGGCAATTTCTTTTCGCCCATTTCAATCTCTAAGTATTCGGCTCTCGCCTCTGTCGGGTCGCTTGAACTCAGACGATACACCTTTGTGACTTGAACAAAGATTTCTCGTTTGTTCGGGCAATCGTCATACCAATCGTCCTTCTCTTCTGCCCAAGAACAGTTGCAACTATCTTCTCTGTCACGCTCAACATAGTCGGCGTGAGAATCTGGAATGTCGTATTCCTCGACAATAGCCAGTTCGCCTTTTGCACCAACTAACGCTCCACCCCAGCCTTGCTCTTCTTCGTATGAGATGGAGAACTGTAGCTCAGGGAACTGCTCGACCATAGCTTTGAAAATTGGCTCTGGTGGGGACCAAGGTGTTTGAAATTCGAAGTTGGCGCTTGTTGCTTCGGCTTGTAGAAAAACCTCGCCAGCGTCCCACTTGGTGCTCCACTCTCGGCTGTTGAAGTTATACCAATTATTCTCTGAGTTGCCAGACTCCTTGCCCTCAACCCAACCTTTGGTTTCGTGGTATTCACCCGAGTCAATGCTCTGCTGTGGTGGCGCAATAAAGTTAGCGAATGAGAGTTCGGAATCCCACTTGTCCTCATCTGTCTCAACAAAAGTATTTGGCATAGCTTTTGCCTGCTCTATAAACCTCTGAACCTCGGCTTCGACCCCTGCAACAGTAACGCTGTTCGATACCCAGTTTGGCATTTTCTCTCCTTTTTTAGTGTTGAGGCAATCGTAGCACACTTGCAAGGAAAAAGTAACCTATTTTTTGGAAATTAGTTCTCTTTCATTTATTGGTAGTTAGCTTTCATTTGTTGATAACTAGACAATAGCAAATAACGAAGAAGAGAAAAAGCCAGAAAAAATAATTACTAGAGGATCTCGTATTCTTCGCCGGCAACTGAAAAGTGACTCTTGGTCACCGGAGGGAAATAAGTGTCGACATAGTCCAGCATTGGGCTAGCGCAATCGGTGCAGAGGATCCAGTCTTGATCATTCTCGTCGATCACTACAACGAATGGTTCAAAGTCTCCATCACAGATCCCAGTAGTTAGATCGCATTCGCGACACTCCGTCATGGCTAACTGCTCAGGCAACGCAATCCCTGAACGCAAAGCGTGATCGAGATCGGTCTCGGTTTCAAATACGTGGACTTCTAGGGATCGCATGAAATATATCATACGATACCCTGAAGCACCTGAGTATTTAAGTCTTGCTAGCGCTAAAGATGATATCCGTCTTCTGGAAGACACAAAGCGTGCAGCGGACACAGGCAGAACCTTCGGTGGAGATCAAAGGGATGGCACGCTTATTCTCGGGGCACTTAGCCCCAGGCCGGCCGGTCGCCTCTTTCATCACAGCTTGGCCTACCTCAAAGGTGTCTGCAAGGTATGCAAGATTCACGCCATAAGTCTTTTTCAGGCCGATCGCAAGTTCCAGGTTAGCGTTATCCGCGGAAAAGTATAGCCCTAGGTTAGGCGTCCCGGTGAGGATGGGAATCGCAAAGTCCGATCGTGTGTACACCCAAAATTGAACATCGGGGTACGCCAGGATCACATCGCGCCAGGCCTCGGTGTAAGTTTCGTTGAAAAAGTCGCCGTCCCAGTGGATCCTAAATAGTTTCTCGGCATCCCACTTCTCGCAATCTTTGACAAAGTCATCAATCATCGGGCTTAGCAATGAAACCATGGTCCCGTAATCCGCATCCCTAAGTAGATCCCAATTGTGATTCAACACTGTTCGTACGCTAGTGAACACTTTTTCTAGCTTACCCGCGTAGCAGATCGTAGTGCAGACACTAGTGGCCCCAGGGCAGGAAAAAGCCTGGCCTGCAGGGAGGCCAAACGTATTAGCAATGCGCGCCTGCTTGCCGCTAGGAACTACGGAGTTTGTTACTTTGCGATCCTTAGATCTAATCAGTTTTTCAGTCATGAGCTAAAGTTACCATATAAGTAGACTATGTCAAGCGGTTGTTACCAAAACGTTATATTAGATCTTTTGATGCTCCGTAAAAGGTTTAATGCACTTCTCCAGTTAACCCCAAATGTCCTGCACACCCTGCACACCCTGCGCATCGCGCGCTGATATCAACCCGTTAAAAAGAAGATCATCTGATGCATTCCGGTCTCGAGTCAATCGTTAAAAGTGTGGTGGATCCGGTTTCAATGCACCGGTCATCAAAAGACCACCCCAGGCATGGTGCAACTCAGAACTTACGTGAGCGCAATACTGATGCACGCCGCTACTACCAGCTAGAGGAATACTCAAGACTGACGTTCCTGAAGAAGTCTGGGGTATCAGGTAACTGTGTAACTATCTCTGCAAGCCGTCTCGCCGTCTCGTCAATCTCTTCGAAGTAATGCTCGTCATACTCCGTCGACCCAAAGAAGAAACCCATAGACGTCGGTAAGTGTTCCTCTGCATACTCTGGGTCTCCAGACTTGGCAACCCGTTCGCATAGGGCTATCAGCTCGCCGATTTGCTCACGGCTCACTCCGTAACTACCGCAATCGTCCTCGCCGTCCTGGACATTTACAACAAACCAGTTGTGGACAGCGGAACATTTACGCCATTCCACAGCGGTGAACGTCACATACATATGAGTTCCTTCACCCACGCCGGTCAGGCCTAGTGACTCCATAGTATCTTTGTAAAGCTTTTGCTCAGACTCTGGTGAGCCTTCATATCCTCGGACATAGCGCTTGCCTGATAATGTCATGTCTAATCCCATTTTGTTTCTCCCTTTCGTTAGTAGTTCAATAGTAGCAGCAAGCCGCTAATTAGTCAAGCGATTTAGTAGACGCTCCGACCCCATGCCAAAGTTCATCCTGTTCAGGATCGCTGGAGAGAAGTCATTGCTGGTAAGAAGTTTCCCGCGGCGGGCCTCAAGACATCCAATGCAAAGCATGCCGCGCTTGGCGACTAGGCCCCACACTGCATCTGTAACCATGTAGTACTCGGAGATGCAGAGGGTACAACAGCTGCAGTCCATGCATTTAAATTTCTTATAGTCATCGCAGGAGCAGGGCACCATCTAGTCCACCATCATTTCTGGAGCGCAGTCGAAGCAGCCGTAGTTAGTTCTGTTGTTGGTCAGTTCAATTGTGAAGCAGCTGCCGCAGGACCTCATCTGCCTAAGGCAGTAGGTGCAAATGTAGATCCCGTCAGTAACTGTCTGCTTCGGGTTGTGTTCGCAGCTTACGAGTTCTTTTATCATTTGATCTCCCTTTGTCGTGTTGGGACAACTATACCATACCCGTGGCATAACTGCAACTCGAGATGCACGAGCTGGGAGGAGGAGCATCTGAGCTCTTCTTTGCACGATCCGTGAAAACTAGCACGCCGGTTTTGATTTTTTGCTGCTAGCGGGAATCATGCACGCCGCTCCGTTAAAAGATAAACCGTGTGTCATCCAGCAAGAAGAAAGACCCTAAGTAGCCAGTCCGAAAGCACATCGCGATGACGTTACCTTGCTTGCTTCTACTTAGGATCTCTCAGATTTAGTGTAGCACGCCGCGCCGTTAAAAGATTAATCCTGTTGGTGCAGGTATTCACAGCCGCGCGCGTCGTCCGGTTTGATTAACAGGCCGTGAAAAGTGTAGGCCATCCTGGCCTGGCCTTCTTACTCTTCGTAAGAAGTTATTGATCCGTCATCCCAGCTGTTGGGATACCACTGGTAACAACGATGGTCCCATGGGCGTTGTGATTTTGCGCACAGTGAAAGTAACCAAGCCGGCCATTGACTTGATATCCATTGCGGATTTTGATCACTCCTTCTTCTTCGTACAAAGTCCAGAGGCTGGCCGCGGACAATGAACCAATGTGCTGCCACTCCTCACCCTGATGGAGAAAGAGGGTTCCATTAAAAGCTGCGTCCTCAGGAGCAAATGGATTCTTGATCGGCCGGTACCCCAGGAACTGCTCAAAAGTTATGTGCTCTTCAGTGTACTTATAGTCTTCTAGATCAAACTCTTTGCTCATCGGTGCTCTCCTTCTTACTGCTCATCGGTGCTCTCCTTCTTACTGCTCATCAATTGTGAACAGGCCGGTCTCTTTAGCTAGCCGTTTCAAAGTTGCTGTACCAGGAAGACCCGTTGCGTCATTAGCGACGTACCCCATGGATCTCTGATAACGAGAGCACGCCGCTGCCGTTGTAGCGTCCCATATGCCTAGAGTGGCACCACGAAGATCCGTTACCGTTGCCAGCGCTAGCTGTATGATCTCAATCTTTCTGTTACGGTCCCCGTGCTTGATCGGTACTTTTAACGAGAGCGGTTTAGGATTGCGCGCCGCTTCAGCAATGTCGTTTAAATCCTCGCCGTTAAATTTTGTGCGGCCCCGATCCAGGAGCTTAAGTAACGAGCCGTTGGAAGTACCGGCCGCTGCGGGATGGCAGAAAATAACTACGTCGTTAATGGTCCGTACTTTCTGATGCACGCCGTCCCGTTTGCTGAACGTTGTAGATCCTTCAGTGTTACCTTCGATGGTTATGAACCGTCCGCTTAATTCAAACTCACGTATATCAGTAACCACGCCGCAATGCATCATCCCAAATGGATCCGCTGCATGTCCAGTGTTTGATGAAAAGTTGAAGAGAGCAATTGATCCAGGCCGCGGCTCTCGTGAAAAGTTTCCATCCCGGATATAATCTGCGAGCGCCGCTGGAGTGTAAACAAATGACGGGCCCTTCAGGCCTGCCTCCCTCAGGCAAACCTCAACGAACGCACCGCCCCAGGGTTGTGAATCATATCCGACTCTCTGTCCAAAGATATTTTTCCCGCCTAGGTCTGATGTGTAGCCCAGATACTTCTGCGCAATCTTCACAAGAAGAGCAGCTGCAGCACCTGGGTTCGGACGTTTACGAAACATAAATCTATCCTACAGCAAAAATGAATGCAGCGCGAGGGGTGAGAGCTCTAACCTCATGATTGGTCATCGACGGGAAGAAGATCGCATCGCCTTGGTGCAAAGTGTACTCCTCGTCATCCAGGAACCAAGTAACCGAACCCTCACAAAGAACGAACAATGAATCTTCCGGATCCCCGTGCGCTGGCCAGATCTCTTCTCCAACAGCAATGTTGACATATGCATTGATGGGACGAACGTCCATATTAAGTTCAGCAGTAAGTGCCTGCTGGAGGATGGCTAACTTCTCATGAAGGGGATCACCTGGTTCTATTGGCGCTCGCCAATAGTAATTTCTCCTTTGATCTGCGTCGCCGCGCAACTTTGCAGTATTGATTTGATCTATGAAGACCGGCCATCCAGGCAGCGCTGATGAAAAGTTTGGCAAGAAGAGGACTTCCTGCTCGGAGATCGCATCTTTTAATCTAGACACGTGGATTGTATGGAGACTTGAACTCTGGAAGATCCAGGATCTCGCCGGTCTCTATGTTAACGACTAGTTCATTGTTTGCTGCAGCAATTCGTTCTTCGATATACGCATCGGTGTTATTGGTGTGTGAATAAACCAACCCTATCTCAAAGGTAGTGAGGTCCGTTAACAAGTTCTGTGCTTCTTGAGCTAAGGAGCTCAAACGAATGTGCTCGACACGGTCTTTAGCATTCGGGAGGTCAGCTTTTATGCTCTCGTAATGAGTGCGGGCCGTTTCGATGATCTGGCCTAGGCCTCTACTTTGATGCATCCGTTACTTCTCTTCCGTCGCGTTAATAGTTGCAGCAGGCCGCTCTTCTTTTTTTCCGTCAATAGTTACAGCAGGCCGGTTTTTGTTTTTAGCCGGTTTAACTTCTTCTACAACCTCAGCGTCGATGATATCCGTTCCCTGGTTTGCTAAACGTAATGCTTCGGAAAGCGCGCCGCTTGTTAAACGGGCCAACCGTTCTTGGATAACATCAGCCGCTGGCCGTAGGTCAATGTTAACCGTGGTTTCGATTTCCACGCCGCCCCTAACCCCAGCTCGGTCGAGGATCTCGGTTGCAGCTTTCAGTTGGACCGGCTCAGACTCAGCGGTCAACATAAGTTCTTCAAGTTTGTCAACAGCATACGGTGCAGCCTGGGTTAACTTTTCACGGGCCCGTTCGATGTCGTCGGAACTCTTCGACGTGATAGAGCGAAGGTGAACTCTGCACATGCCGTCATCTACTAGACGCCCCGATCCCCAAAGCATGCAGCGGATACCGTCAAACTTAACGATCTTACATCGGTGAGGCATTGGACTGGGCTGACGTTTTTCAGTGGGCGGTCCACCTGCTTCAACTTCCTTCAACCATTTTCTGGTGGCACCTATTACCCACGGTGGGGCTAAGTATTCGGAGGCTTCCTCAGCTATAAGATCCAGGCCGGTTAGGTAGTCGGAGTTGTTGTCCGTTGGACTGACAAGTATTGGACGCTTTTCAGCGAGGGATTGAATCCGGCGCTCGCGAGTTGATTCGGCGGAACGTACTTTTAACAGGCCGGTTATCTTGCCGCTGTTTGAATAGATGCTCTCCCAAATGAGTTTGGATTTCCGGAGGATCTTACGGTTCTCGAATGTGTCTTCGCAGACGCCTCTATCGAGTTCTTCAATACCAAGCTCGGTTAAGTCGGCAAGGATTGCGACTGGGTCATTAATTGTGTATTCAAGCTCGCCGTTAGATTCTACCATGGTTTGTCCTTAAAGTCAAGTAGTTATGCTGAAGGCGAACACCAGGGTAAAGCGAAAGCGACCCGTCCAACTGGGGAGAGGACTGTGGACGGATCGCCTCCATCAATAAGTGTAAGGGAAGGCCGGGGTTCTGAGTTATGGACGCCGTTAACATAGCACTATTCTACATTGATTAAAAGTTGTGTGATTAAACTTCGGACGAATTATTGCGTGGGGAGAGGGATGAGCAAGCCTTTTTGAGCAATCATTAAGAACTTCTCCACTTTGCCCCACTTCACTCCCCTAGTTCAAACCTAGTTTGGAAGCGCCCGTTGGCGTCTCGGGTGATACCTTTACGCAGCATCTCCTGTGAGAAGATCGACTTGTCAACTCTCTGTTGAATCCAGACTTCATAGGAATCGATCTGACTTACGAACCCTGGAGTTGTCATCTTAAGTTTGCTTTGACTGATCCAATTGTAGATCGTCTTTTCTGTAACACCAAGTTCTTTGGCAATGATTGAGATCTTAACTAGGTCACTCATGTGTCTCCTAAAAGTAGAACCGCCCCATCACTATAACATGACGAGGCGGTTCATTTGGCTGCAATCAAACAACACCTCTCCCAAGGTTTTTGATTACATCGATTAAATTAAATCGAGGGGGGATGTAGAGAGCTAGATAGCCCTCTTGCTAATCCCACCGCCGCCACTTGATGATGGCTTCTTTTTTGCTGGGCGCTCATGGATGGTACCATCTTGAACTATCCCATCTCCGTCGCCGTCAACTGCACCCTTCTTCAAGGCTACTGGCTTCTTGGCAGCGGGGACTTTCTTCTCAGCGGCGGCCTTCGCGGCTTTAGCTTGTGCAGCTGCGAGAGTCTTAGCTGCTGCAACTTCTTCAATCAGAAGAACTGTGGCAGCGGTTGGACCTAGTCCAAAAAACTGTCGAAGCTTATCTAGAAATGTGTATCTTACGTTCATTTTATTTCCTAACAGGTTGGGGTAGCAGAACTACCGTAATTTATCTTACTACAATTATCTGCACTTTTCGCACATAAAAGCATAAACACCAGTATCAGGATCATTATCTGATATTGGGGTACCACCCAAGGCAATACGCACTGGGTAATATTTAGCTGGCTCGTGACAGATATCACACTCTGCAGGTACTAGCCATGTTCGCTTCTCTTCAAACTCTTCAGCTCCAAGTGCTTCGATGGATGCAGAAACTCCACGAACTAGAGCGTGCTTCGCACCAGAGCCCACGCTCTTGCGCATGAAATACCTAGTGTTAGGTACATCAATAACTGCACGCATTGCTATGCAAGGACAAGCTAGCTGACCTGGCTTGCAGATATGAATGTTAAGAGACGCATCGAAACGGTGCCTCGAGGTGGAGTGACCACAAATGCAGATATTACGATTCCTGCTTCGTGGATCTATACGATAGATATCATTAATCTCTTTGACATCTGCAGACTTCACATCGAATTCGTCCACGACTAGCTTCCAAATAACTTGGCGGTTGTTGATGGGTCAGTCGAAGCTGCCTGGACTTGAGCATACATACCCATCTGAGCACCTAGTTCTGCATACACGGGCTCATCCATTGCGGTGGCAATTACATTTGCTTGTTTGACGAGTAACCCCTGGAGGTCATCTTCAAAAGTAGAAGCTGCCTCATCTGTTAAAACTACCACCCAATCGGTGCCGTCATGAATGGCCGGTACTCCTTCGCCATAGGTTAGTACATAGCCCATTTGGGTTCCTGCATAATCGAACGAACTAAACAAGATACCCTGTGGGTCACGTGAGATTCTAAATCCACGCACGTGCCCTGCATTTTCTTTAAACATATTATCTTCCTTTTCTCTAGCCTAAATATTCTAATACTTTTTTGAGCGTTTCGGAAACATTTCCATCAACCCATTTGTCACCATCGTACTGGTACAAGTTCCCATCGGAATCTTGATACCAGCCAATCTCTATTGCTTCTGGTTCTTGAACTTCGAGCTTCTCAGTTGGTGCCAGAGATTCTCTGCCGGCTAAATCAGCTGCTCTGTTCCTTGACAATCCTGGAGCTAGATCTTCCCAAGATTGGCCATGAGTTGGTCTACCTGCAGCTTCGGCCCCAAGAATTCTTTGATAGCCAGTTTCAGTAACCCGAACATAAACAATCTTTCCAACATCTTCAAGGTTTAAATCAAGGAGACTTCTTATGGAATTCTCTGTGTTGCCCTCAACTAATTCCGCCCAAGGGATGATGCCCTTCTTGTCGTCTTTGTAGTAAGTATTGCCAGCATCGTCATAGAGAACACGCTCGTCTCCTCCCGGTACTGTGTGCAGGTTCGTTTCGTCTATCATCCTAGATACTCCAATTCATTAATCTTCTCATCAGGGATCTTGTCCCAAATGACTCCGTCATAGTAAAACAATTCAGTAGCTAAATTCTGATACCAGCCAGCCAGTAAATCTTTCTGTTGCCTGTAGACCAACTTTGGGTCGTTCATAAAATCTAAGTTATCTAACGCTTCTTGCTTTGCTGTTCTCCCATAGTTAGTTTCTTTATTAGCAATTCTTTGAAGATCAACAATGTCAGAAGCTATATCGTGGAACCTATCCCTAACCTGCTTGCTAGCCTCGTGGAAGGTCGTAACATCTCCACCAAGGTGATCCTGAATAAATTCCTCCCGAGCGGCTTGGTGGTCCTTGTATAAGTCCTCGTATGCAATAGCCAGAACCTCCTTACCCTCACTACGTAATTTATCCACATAGGATCTTGGCACTGGAGGTAACTCCCAGGTCTCTGTCTTTTCGTACATGAAATTATCCTACTACTTTCTTCTCTAATTTACAATACACAATGCAACATTTTTCTTAGGTCACCATCTTCCCCTACGGTACCAGATGTAAATAGTGGTTTTTACTTATATTACTTACTTTACAATACACTATACAACGATGTAGTTATACCTACTAATTTTCACGCCACCTATACACGCATGTGTTACGCGTAGTACTATTCTTAGTAACCATAACTACACTATTGTATTGTTTTAAGTAGTATTATCAGAAAAAACAACCACTTGGACTCTATTCTTTGATAATAGATTGAAAAAGTATTATCAGAAAACACTAAAACACCCCTCTCCCACTCTCTCCCCTTTCCCTTTTCTATTATCAGAAAATACCCCCTCTTTTCCCCTTTCCTTCTCTCCTCTTCCTTTTCTTTTTCTGATAATAATAGGACGGTCTACATTTTCAAGCCCATCATTTTTTTCCCAATTCCCCCTCCGCCCCCACTCCGCCCCCCACTCCCCACTCCCCAACCCCACACAAAATCTCATATACAATTAACCTATGGAAATTAGCAACCGCACAACCAGGAATCCCCTAGCCACCGCGCTAAGGCGATTGGACCTATGCGCGTACGCAGTCCAGGAGATTCATTTAGAAGTTGACCAGCCGCAGGATTCAGAACAGAAGGCAGACCTTCTAATAGCAACAGAGAGATTGGTTGCAGAAGTAATTGACCTATATCAAACGGTTAGGGTATTTGCCTGGGGAGATGAAGCTAATAAGCTTCAGGACGAGGACGAGGATTAATCTTCTCTGCTAAATCTTGGCGGGAACATGGTTCTAATTAATCTCATTTGCTTCTCTTCTTCAGAGAGCTCGGTGGCGTCCAGAAGTTTTCTTACGTCCGGAACTACTTTACCGAATATCCACAGGACTAGGGCAACTACCCCTATAACCCATACAACAATTATCACCAAGAATGCAGAATACCAGCTAGTCATACGACAAGTATAACTGCTGGTATTCGCGGTTAGTTAGGTAAAGCTTAGTTACCGGATCTGTTGTTCTTGTAGTCCCAGTTGCCCATCATTTTTGCAAGGGCCTCTTCAGAACTTTGACTCTCTTTTGTTTTTGTTTTATTCCACTGCTTAAATGCAACTATCACTAGTAGCCAGAACCCAACAGATATTGCTGCAAGGATTCCCACGATGAATGCAAACCAACTCCATTCAAATGTAATCATTTGTTTTCTCCTTTCGACTCATTCGATTTATTTAATTCCTTTAGCTAGAACGGTACACCTTTAATTAGAAAATGTCAACATAAATAGAAAAGCGACCCAGAAGTCCGAACAAACTCTGGATCGCTTTTCCTTTTCTCAACAGCACCGAGGTTACAGGGAAATGAAAGAAAACCTGCAACCAGTAAAACTCTACACCATCTTTACTTCTTTTGCTAGCTACTGCACAAGATCCTTAATGCGAGTGACTGCCATTCGAGACACCAAAGATTGTTACCAACTCACCGATTACCTAACGATGGTAAACTTTTTTAATGAGAAGGCTAACCCTCTACTTTAGGTATTTCTTGGAAAGTGACGCCAAAGTTATACGCAATAGAAACTGCGTTGCGGCCAGAGAGTGGTGCGTTCACATGCATCCCAAACATTGGCACGAGAACTATTATCGCGATCTCAGACGATTCATGTATCCTGGAATGATTCGTTACTCTCATGAGGCAGCCAAGGCAAAACTCGAACATCTACATCCGCGGTAAAATAGTACTGCAACTCCATCAATTATGTAAGGAGCATTATGACTTGGGTAATGCCATTCCCAGAGAGCAGCATCACCAGCGAGTTCGGAACACTGTCGACTTATCGACGTGTCCGAGGCTATCAGCCACACTCCGGCACAGACTGGGCACCTAGAGGTTCACGAACCGGTAAAACTCTTATTCCTTCTATTGCAGACGGAGCGGTAGGGCTAGTACAATTTAGCAAGATACTAGGCTGGGTTGTAGTTCAGACTGCAATGGGTCAAGATAAGACTATCTGGTATCTAGGCTACTGCCACCTAAAGTGCAACACGCACGGAATCAATTGCAAGGGCGGGCACGCTTCTTCTCTAGCGGTTAACGTAGAAGTTGGCGACAAACTAGTTGCTGGCGATACCTCACACGGTCTAACAATGGGAAACAGCGGGACCGCAAGTTCTGGCGTCCACCTTCATGTGACAGCTGGCAAGGCACTAAAGAGCGTCTTTGGGGTCACTGCGCAGAAGTCTGACATTAAGAAGATCATACTTAGAGAGCTTTCAACACAGCTTGAGGATAGCGTTGATGTGTCCTACACACCAAAGAACACTAATGTTGTTGTGACTGTCAAGAATGTTCCAGTAGGAGCTAAGGTCCGCATCCGCAAGGATGGCACCAGCGTCTATAGCAAAACTGTAAGGAAGTCCAAAGAGATCCTAAACAAGGGCATCACCCTCACGGGGTCACACAAACTTTCTGTAGAAGTTAATGACGTTATCATATCTGATAAAACCATGAGCCCACCAAAGCCAGCAAAGGTGGCTACACCAAAGCCAGCTCCGGTTAAAGCTGAGCCCAAGGTTCCGGTAGTTAAAGTAACTGCCCCAGCTACTATCAAGGTTGCAGCCCCTAAGGTTGTAGCCCCTAAGGTTGTAAAGCCTAAGGAGCCTTCATACGAAAAGGGTCTACCTGGCGACGGTTGGAAGAAGTACCAGCAGGCTCTACGCAAGCACGGCTACAGGGGTCCAATTGATGGTGTTCCAGGTAAGCAAACTTACGAGGCTATGCAGATCAGTGGCAAGAAGTTTGGCTATAACGGACCAATCGATGGCGTCCCAGGCGGGAACACCTACAAGGCTATTCAGCGTCGCCTAGCAAGTTCAGGGTTCTACGAGGGTAGGCTAGATGGCATATGGGGACCTGTGACATTAAAAGCTCTTGTATTTGCCTTAGATAAGAACAAATACTAAGATATAGACTAGGCTGATATCTATGGCAAGGAAATTTCTAACTCCCGTAGGGTTACCTTCTGGTGTAATTAATCCAGAGGTAGCCTCTGAGGGAGAACTCTTTTATAGGTCTGATCTTAATGCCATTTTTATGTTTAATGGCGTGGAGTGGGCTCCTCAAGCCGACGCCTCAACTATTTTTAATATACTTGCAGACTTTGGACTAATTGGTGGTGATAGCGGTACACCAACTACCAGCTCTTTTAGTACAACAATTTCTGGGGGGTCACCTTCAGAAGAGTCTTTCACTGTAACTTACGAGGGCGGGCAGCCAGACTCTGCTTACTAGTTTTAGATAGAAAAACCCCTAGATCATCTCTGACCTAGGGGTTTTTACGTTTGCAGTGACCACCCTTTAAGAAAACTGATCCACTAGATACTGGGAGTAAGTGTCTCTCTCCCAAGTGTCAATGTTGACTCCAAAATACTCCTGAAAGAGATCTGCAAACATTTTGTTGGTATTCATGTCACTTCTTTTTTTGTGGCCCGACTTTACGCCCTAGAAAATCGGGCAGTTTTCGCGATTTGGATCGTTCATTACCCTATTTTCCTTGGTTAGGCAGACATATTTGGCTTCCTGGCCTGGAACCCAATCTGGAATCTTGCTGATCGAAACAATGTCACTACTTGCCAAAGCTTTGTTGACGGTGATTTTATAGCCGGCGATCTCAATGGTGTTTCCTTCAAAGAAAATGGCATCGAGCATTATGGCATTGTTCCCACCTTTTCCCATGCTGTTCGAGACCAGCGTTCGGCCCTCAGGCGCAAGAGCGGTCAACGCACCGTTTCCATGAGCGATAGAGGTGTCAACGTGGTAGATAAATACACCGTCTGTGGAGCGCTGAGGAATATGGTCAAATTTTGTAAGGCGCCTTGACTCCACCGCGATTAGCTCAGTTTCACTGAGCTTGATCATTACTGATTTCAAGGTGGCATCATTATTTGACACAGGGAAGATTTCGTAGGAAGAATCTTCAAAATTACTTGGGGTGAGACATAGCTGTTCCCCTGCAAGCGACCAGTCAGCCAAACCCATTAGCCAAGAATTCAAGCTCCTGTTGTAGGTGCCATCCATAAGGTCCATTCCATGCATTGGCCCCGAGAATGTGTATGGTTCACGCTTCACGCTGTTTTGGTCTACCCAATAAAGATCTGGCAGTTTGAAGTAATGCATAGATTCGTGAGCCCAAAAAGCCCAAAGGCTATTACCTGGCCTGAAATGAAATCCTCCCCCAGGGGTAAAAGCCCTGACGATTGGATCTTCGTTGGTTTGATAAGGACCGTTCCCCGGTGGCCATAAATTGAATTCCGCAAACACTTCATTAAACCGAGGGGGGACAAACAAAACCAGATCACGATCGGAGTAGTCCACAAACGCGTCGCTTGCTTTAATCATCTCTTGGTAGAAATAGTCAACTGCGTTCACATTACCCGCCCCCCACTGACTGGTGTTTTGCTGGCGTTCGCTCTGGGAAAAGCTCGCAGATGGTTCAAGGAGGGTAATACGTTTCGGGTGTATCTCAACGTCCAATGTGACCTTCCCACGAGTGAAGGTCTTCATGTATTCGGCAAACATATCTGCCTCACCAGCCAACAAATCGTTTGGAGATATGTCATCCGTAATATCCGGCCAATCGAAGGCAACAATCAAAACGTTCTTTTCACCGTCTGGCCAACGAGTAGCAGCCTCGCTCCTTGGAAAACCGGTGGTGAGCGCCCCGGGGGCGTAACGTGTGCGATCAGCACTGGTTTCAATGAGAGCGCAAGGCTCAAGTGGCGTGGAGTCAATCACCTGATTCAGCGCTGGAGTTGCTGAAGTCCGGTCCGTCGCACAGCCTACGTTGTAGATAAGCCACTCTTTTTGCCCAAGCCGCTCTAAATTCTGCTGAACCTCGGAATCACATGCAGGGTAGCGATAGCCACCCCTTGAGGGCCCAGCAACGTCAGCCAGTTCCTTTGGAGTCTTCAGGGTCAGCAAAACCTTGCCGTTATAACTCGGTGCCTCAGTGACTTTGCTCTGATACCAAGTAGAAAGTGCCGGATTTAGTTCTTTGGCATA
>Ga0209702_10003019_pt1 | contig 27627 bp, 41 predicted proteins | sample FRY01_FD_187210 | JGI IMG/M metagenome (GOLD analysis project Ga0209702, IMG submission 187210) | Freshwater microbial communities from Lake Fryxell liftoff mats and glacier meltwater in Antarctica - FRY-01 (SPAdes) (version 2) | ecosystem: Environmental > Aquatic > Freshwater > Ice > Glacier... | reverse complement strand
CATTTTATTAAGTCTTTGCTCATTACTTATTTATGTAAATATTTACTTTCCTTGTGTAAAGTGCAGGAGATATATGTTCACACACATAAAAAGGCTTTCTTTTACTTGGGTAAGTAATTATAGTTAAACAGTCATCAAGGTCTTTGTCAAATGCTTCTTGCGATAAATAAACGTCTTGTAAAGTTCTCATAATTTCTTTTGTTTTAATTATTATACTTCAAATATACAGTATTATGTATTAACTACAAAATAAAAATACACTTTTCTGTAAATTATTTTTGCCATCGCTTTTTTGTTTCTGCCTGTCATTTTTATAATTTCTTAATTTCTTTTTTTACTTGTTTCCAGTGGTCTATTTTTCAAAATCATTTACAATCCTATTAATTTGATTCTTAATAAATTTAATAATATCCTCAATTTTAGTATTAATTTTATTAAATTCTAGTATATCATCTTTGTATTTTTCAGCAATATACGAGTTCTTTTCAATTGTTTTAGTGCGATTTAAAAGACTATCTTCTTCTAAGTTATACTTGTCTATTAAAAAAGCATTTAAACGCATCTGTGATATCTTAGAGTGTAATTTAACGCACCAGTCATTCACGCTATCTTTTAATATCTCGTCAATAATCTGAATTGAACGCTCACCATCATACATCTTAGTCTCGTTTAAAAGGATTAATTGATGAATCCATAGTTTCGCAAGGTTCTCATTTTTTTGTAAGTTGTTATCTTCTTGCTTTTCTTTGTATGCTATGATAGAATTGTATGCTTCAACATCAAGCTCATTAGGTTTCCATGAATTTTGAAACCTCCATCTTAATCTATCTAGTGCTTTATCAATATTCATCGGCTTTTGGTTAATGTTGTTTATACCCTCTAGGTGTCAATTGTACATTAATTTCTACTTTAATACCCTTAAAGGTATAATATTTATTAATTGCTAATATACACAAATTAATTAATTAATTACACAAATTTTTTATTTATTTTTATTTATAATAGAAAATAATCTATAATTTATATCTTTTTAACGTTTATAATGGAAAAAAATAACTATTACCATTTCATTTGCTCGCACTCTTTAGGTGTTAAGTTGTTTAAATCTAAATCAAAATAGAAGTCGTCAAATGGCGCACCTCTTGAATCTTTTTGTACAACCTTTATAGGGCTATTTTTTACCTCTGCATCTGTTACTGATAAAAAGATTGATGTTTCGCATTTCTTTTGTACATAAGTTCCTAAATGTCCAAACGCTTTATCTTTATCAAAAGTTTTATGAATCACACAACAAACATGAATACCGAATCCAGTCCACTCTTTCAGCTTATTAATTACTGCGTTGCTTTGTATTATGTCGTTTGGATTAAAACACAAGTCTGCAATACCATCAATAAAAACCATTCCAATATTGTCTTTATTACGTTGTATAACACCATCAATAAATAAAAGCATTTCTGAATCCGTTAAAAGTTTAATTCCAAAAGGTAGATAATTTTTATAGTTATTACCAACCATTTCACAAACTCCTTTAAAAGAGCGTTGCGCATAGAACTCTCCCTGCTCTGTATCAAAATCTAAAACAATTTTATTGCCTTGCCTACATGAGATTAGACTTGGAAAATAATTAATTGATTGTCCTCCAATATATGCTGATGCAACAGCCCTTTTGAAAAATGATTTTTTAGACTTCTGTGGTGCTATAATTGCGCTTAATTCTCCGTATGTGAAAGTTGGATTTAAGTACTTTTCATTTTTGTAATAGTGATAGCCTATTCCTAATGCTACTGGAGGCTTTTCAACTGGTTTTGTAACATCAACAAAACATTTTTTATACGCTGCATCAAAATCAAAAACCTTTTTAATATTAAAATCTTCTATTTTTAGTTTTTCCATTATTCTATTTCTTTTCCGTAAAGCATTACATTTTTGTCGTGGTAAGCCGTTAAGTAGCTGTTAAAGAATTTTAAAAAATGCGAGGGATTACTTTGCATTGTTGTGTTTCCGTTTGGTAATTTCTTTTGTTTAAACAAGCCTATGAGCGAATTGTTAAAATCTTCTTTTTTATAGTTGTTTAATAAGTCTTTTAAGTTGGTTAAATCTTCATTTGTTAATCTATTCAAAAAAGACGGCTTCTTTAAATGTTCTGTTCTTAAATCATTCCAATCTTTTAAAAAATCTTTTTCTGTATAAATACCTTTAGGTATTACATTTACATTAACATTAACACTATCATTAACACTAACAGTTAAATCCGTTGAACGACTTTCAACGGTCGTTAACGTTCGTTCTTTTTTGTTAACCTTTCTTACTTCTGCTGAACGTTTACCAGCTTCGCTCCATTGCTTTTTCTTATCTTCATACTTTTTTAAGTCTCTTTTTAACTGTTGTTTAATAGGCTCAAAAGTTAATTGGATAATTAAATCCTTCGTTTCTGGATTTTCATCATTTACATATTTTAAAATATGTTTAAACAATTCACCAGCCTTACTATTTGGCATCTTTAAAACGGTATGAATTAAATCAACATATAAAACAAAAGATTTTTTATTCTCCGCCATCTTTCAAGTTTTCATTAAATTCTATATCTTTTAATATTTCTTTTGCTCGCTGTAATGATAATGTAGTCCATGCCCAAACTCCGAACGCTTTGTCTGTTGGATATGAAATACATTCATACATTGCGTTTTCTTTGCGTTTAAAAATTTCGTAGTGTATAGCGTCATTATTTTTGACTTCGTACAAAAAAGCGTGTTTAGTCTTGCTTATTTGGTTAAATACGTAGTCCTTTACTTGACCTCGTCCTGAAAAATATTCTTTTAACTCTTTCATAATATTATATAAAAAAAAGAGCAAAAGCAAGAAACCCACCACAGGAACTCGCTTTTACTCTTTTGCTATTAATAAATTTTTTCATTGTGGTGAGTTTTTAAAGTTCAAATATACTAAATATTATTTAATTATTGGTGTTTTTATTCATTAATGTTTCTATGCTTGGGAACTCAATTAATACTCCACGCTCTGCAAAGAATTTAGCAAGTACATCTATAATATCATTAATCTGTTTGGTATTAATTTTTCTAGTACTTTTAATATCAAACATTATTTCTTGAATAGGACGCCAAACATAATTTTTTATTAAATCAGGTGTATATCTAGTTTCTAAAATTTGCCCTTTTAAGCCTAAGTATTTAAACTCTAAACCCATTTCGTTTAATTGACTTGATATGATTGTAAAGAATAGATGCAACGCCCTATTTTGGCTATCACTACGGGTTTGTTTTTTCTCTAATAACTCAATAGTCTTTCCTTTATCTTTTAGCCATTTAAAGCGTTCATTTGCCTTTATTGTTTCATCGTTATTTTGAAGATTGAATATCATAAATAACGTTCATAAGCCATTTCGCTTAACACCTCTGGATAGTCGTCTCCTAATTTCATAAGCTCGTCATCTGTTAAATTTCTATTTTCAGATATTAACCAACCATCAGCAAAAAAAGCATCACAAAAATCTGGATAATCTTTTATGTCAACTCCGTCAACTTCTAAATTTTCTACATCTTTAATTGATATATTAGAACATCGATTTTCATTTGTAAATCTATCCAGTAATAGTTGAGCGTTCCTTTTTCCTTTAACCAGCTTTATAAAAGTTTCATTATCTTTTAAGTGGTCTGTGTTTGGCAAAGTATTAACGTATTTAGCATTAATTCCCTCTAAGATGTTTCTTAAATTATGTTCTTGTAAATCGTTTTCAACTTCAAATGTTGCGTTTATTCTTTTCATGGTTATTTATTTAACAGGTTGCACCATTTAGATATATCGTCTCCATATATAAACTTTGATGTTTTTTCTGAATATGGTAGCCATTTTCCGCCTTTTTCTTTTACAGGTAGTTTAACAATCTTTTTAGAATATAAGAATCTGCCAACCCCCCACATAACCGCAGCTCGTTTAAAAGCGTCTGACGCTTCACCTTTTTGTTTCTCAATATTAGATTCAGATCCACAATCTGACTTCCACACCCAATTACTATAATTTACTTTTTTATCATCTACATTTAATATCACTGATGTTTTTATTCCGATTTCACAAAATAAATTTCCTTTATGTTCTGAATATCTGCTTTGCCAAAATTCCTGACCACAAACTTCATCTAACAAGTCTTGAACTTGTCGAGCATCAATGTAAGCAACGCAAGAAGCACCATATTGATTTGCGCTTTGTACCCTCCATTTAAAGGGTATGTCTTTTTTTAAATCTTCTAGTTTCATAGTTTTATTAAATTAATTAATCGATTATCGGTTTTAATATTGTTTTTCCATGTTACTTTATAGCAGTCTAAAAAAGTTCTAGCCATTAATAAATGAACGTAGTAATTTTTATTCTTTTTGTCTTTTGATAAGTTTGCTATTGAATAACCAGATCCATTAATTCGCTCTTTTAAAATACGATGTTCTGGAAATTTAATGCTCTTAATGTTACCTTGTTTATCAATCTGATAACTACCTTCAAAATCTGTAATATCTTTAAATGTTTCTTTCATAATTTACACAAATATATACTATTATTTTTTAATACAAAAATTAGATTTGCTCTATTATTAAATCAATAAATTCATCACCTTTTTTTACTATCTCTTTTTTGATGTTTAATTCAAATATCTGTTTATCATCAAACCCATACTTCTTTTGTAAGATGTCTAGGATTGGTTTTAACGGGTTATCTATGTCCGCAAGTGTAGAACTAAAGCCAAAGGTTATATCCACCTTTAAATTGCCATTAAATTTAACCTTTACAGGAGGCAACATTAACATCAATTCCATTTCGTAGGATTTGTATTTAGGTGTTTTAAATCTTTTGCCCTGCCAAACTTGATTTACTGATAACGGTTTTACGTGTATTCTCATTCTTTCTCGTCTTTTACTTTTGTTTTAGCAGTTAAAAAATTCACTATTTCACGCTGTTGTAAAATAATTTTAGATAAAATTGATTCGATAGTTTTAATTCTTTGCAGCTGTGTTTGTTTTTTTGGTGCTTTCATATTAATTTGTCTTTTATTTTGTGGCATTTTCGCCCTAATATTTCTAAATTTCCTAAATCCCACAGCATTTCTGCTCGACCTTCTTCTTTGGCTTTCTTCCTGCTAATAGTATGGCTTACATCTATCGGTTTATCTTCATTAGATTTGCAATGTTCACAAAAATTGTAGCCATAATCTATAAATTGTATTTCTAAAAGCATTTTTATAGCTTGTCTAATTCTGCGCTCTATCTCTGGCGTGGTTAATCGTTCACCATTTGAAGTTCCGTATGTGTTCATTTTTCTATATTGCTATCAATTAAGACATAAACTAATACGAACACTCCCAATGCGAGTGAAAATATTGATGCTACTAACATAATTTATTAAGTTTTAAATATGGAACTAAGCGTGTTTCTATGAAGTGTTCCCTGTTATTGCCTAAAGTAGAAAATTGTTTATCTATTGGTTTAATTTCGTTTATCTCTTTAGATAGTTTTATTTCGTATCTCTCACGCTCTTCTTTTCTAACTTTATTAAGCTCAAAATAAAACACGTTTTTTAGAGTTTCAATACTTGTTATATCTTCAATCTTTTTATGGTTATGATTTATTATTAAATTCTCAAATGAATTATACAACGCTCTATAATTTACGTCAGATTGTAGTAAGTTATCCAATTTACTCATTCCATAACTTTGTCTTAAAAGAGCGTTTACAACTGTGCTGTGGTTCCTTCCACATGATGCCCCTAAAACAGAAGTAGTGACCTTAAAGTATTTGTAAGCCAATCCCCAATACATCCACCTATGGTAAACGTACTCCCTCTTATTAGTTGATAGAGATAAATTTAAGCCTGAATAGGATTCAATTATTTGTTTTATATTTGTGTGATTCATTCTTCATATCTGTTTATTACCTCGTGGTAAATTAAATCAAAATCATATAATTCTGATTGTACTTCGATTCGTGTTACCTTTTCTTTATTCTCTTTATGGTAACTTTTTGAGTTTTCTATGTGTTTAGTTATTACTCTCATGATTTTAGCTCTATTAATCGTTTAGCAAGTTCTAATTGTCTGCCTAAGAAAAACAAACTGTGACAATAATTATATTCAATAACAGCAACTCCGTTATCGTAATATAAAAAGTTAACTGATACACTTCTGCAAGCATCTTTGAATGCTTCTAAGTCTAATTCTGCAATTTTAAATGATTCTGTTTTCATAATTTCTAAGTTTTAATTATTAGTTTATATATTTAAAGATTATTCAAAGTTTTTGCTTTCTGCCTCTCTTAAATCTAATCCATCTTTATAAATTGCATTGTGTTGAGTCAGTTGCATCTTTACTTTTGCTCTGTCAAGTTCATATCTCATGGAATTATTTACTTGCTTTGCTAGGTTGCCTTGCTCTCTAGCTGTTTCTACATTAATTTCATTTTTATCAAGTTTATCCATTTGGTCGAATAAAAATGCGATTAGTGATTTGTTGTTTACTGGTTTCATAATTTATCTAGTTTTAATTTTATTTGTTATTTTTTTATTTAATTTGTTTATAGATTTAATATTTTTATCAAAATTATCTCTTAATAATAATTTTACTGGAACATCCCAAAACAATGATAAATGTCCTATATTTATTTCGTAAATAGATTGGATAGAAGTTTTATATTCAGGATTTTTTTTAATAAAATCATTTTTTCTTTTTGTGTATTGTTTTATGTCTAAATCGAAAAGTGATTTGTTTGTTATATTTGTTATCTCTCTACTAAACCCTAGTTTAACAATTTCAAAAGGCACAAAATTTTCTCTAAAATTATAAGGCATAAATGGACTTGGGTATTTTATTTCATTTTCGTCGTAATTAAATCTGCTAATTGCATGCTCTCTCTTAAAATGCTCTGAATAATGATTTGAAAAAGAAACGTCTTTAATCTTAAAAATGGTTTTTATTAACCTATAAGCACTATCAAGCTCGTCAATTGTTCTTGCCACTCCTATTGGTAATAAATAGAAATCATAGTTAAACTGAATTACGGATAATTCATTTTCAATCTCTTTTACTTCTGATTTACGAATACCTTTTTCTTCTTCTTTATAAAAACCTAACTTATTTCCATTTTTATCGAAACATTCAGTTTCTTTTATTCTGTTGTAAATATGGGCGTCTGAATAAACAAAAAACTTATATTCATCGTTTATCTTTTTAAGATATTCCTTTGTATTTCCTATTCTTATATAACCATTATAATATTCTTTAACTTCCATCATCATAATTTCTTTATCTATAATGGTTCTTAATTACTTCTATTTCTAAATCGTTGATATAATCTTCAACTAATTCTGTTATATCTGTGCCATGAATTTCTACTTTGTCGATAGTAAATTCTTCTGGCCCTGGCTCTTGTTCATACGTTCCAAAACTGCCTTTGTCATACGTTCCAGTAACGTCTAAATACACGTCTTTAAATTTAATTTGGTGTTTCATGGTTTCTAGGTTTGATGTAGTGGTTAATTCCTTTCTACCTTACAAAGATACACAAATTATTTAATTACACAAATTATTTTGTATTTATTTTAAAAATAGCGCATAAAAAAAGAGGCTACATTCCTCAATGTAACCTCTAACTATTAATCAAACCTAATAAAAACTAAATCTATTAATCAAATATAGTAAAATAAATGATATAACTACTATAATACTTAAATAATATTTTCTTTCATTTCTAAAAACGTTCTCCATGCAGAATTAGAAGTTTCATAAACATAACCGCAAGGTGTACATTCCATTCGTCTTTTAATCGTTCCTAATGCTGTAAATTCGTTTTTTAATAGTCCAACGTCTAAAGAACCACAACTAGGGCAGGAAACCTTTAATTTGCCGTTATGTGCGCCTGTATGTGTATTGTGAAGCGTATAATTTTGTAGAACCGTAAAAACATCCTCTAAAACAATTATATCCATTTCGCAATATTCAATCATATCTTTTAATGCTTGTTTATCGCCTTGCATACATTTAACCCACATTGTAAATCCTTCATGTTCTAGCTTCGCTCCAACTCCTAAAAACTTAGCAATATAGTCTAATCTATTGGAGTTAAACACAAATCCATATTTAGCCTTTTTAAGCGTGTCTAATGTTCTATATTTAGGAAAGGTTGGTATTCTGTGAAATATACATCTAGTTCGTATCTTCTTAATGTCAAATCTATCGCCATTGTGAGCAACCATTTCATCGGCTGTATTTGCTATTTTAATGAAGTCTATTAATAGTTGTTTATCACATCTATTTTTACCCCAAGAAAGGGTTTGTACTTTATCTTCGCCTTCCCATTTATAACTAATACATATTATTTTCCAATCTTCAATTATGTTATCAGTTCCTATGTTAAGTTTCCAACCAACACGCCACGAATAAACTATCATAGGAGAAGTTTCAATATCAAAAAACAGCCTTTTTACGGTTTCTTGGTCGTAATTAAAAAGCTGTTTTTCTTGTGAATCGGATAAGGTATATTTATTATTTGTAGTTTTGACTTCTAACCCTAGTCGCTGCGCTTGTTCAGGTTTTAATCTATACCTTCTTGTTCTGTTAGGTGTAAATTCTTCCATATATCGGTTTTATGTGATATTAGGTTTTATCACAATTTTCTGCAATATACTAAATTAATTCTATTTTTCTATTTACTATTTTGTCTCGTAAATCTAAAAGCTGTTTAGTTTCATCAGCATCAAACCCATCCTTTTTAAATTCTTTATAGATTTGCTTGTACATCTTTTCGGCTATTCTTAACTTTTTCTTAGCCATTTTCAACTCCTTTTTTTCTAATCTTATACCCTTAAATTGTGGGTCTGGAGTTATCAATCTAATTAATGCTGGTATTAATAAAATAATTTCTTTCATCTTAAATAGTTTAATTCAAAATTCTTGCATGATAAATAATAATCCATAAAACCCTCTATTAGATAAAAAGATTTCATCTCATCAATATTGGTTATTTCGTATTCGTCGTGCATTTCCAATAACCATTCATTAAAATGACTAACGTTATCGAATGACCTTAATTCTTTTTCTGTTATTTCTATGTCATCCATAATAATAAAAAGGCAACTAAATTAATAGCTGCCCTAATTAATTGTTAAATTGCTTTTTTAATACCTACCTCAGCCTTTATTCTTCCGTATATCGCCAATATAAATCCAAGTACTTCTTGCAATTGCGCCCATGTTGAATCAGCATATACAGCCAAACCCTCTGCACCTTTCCAAGCGGTGTTTATTGCATCGCCTACATTGATTTCTGCCTCTGGTGAAATAATTTTAATAAGCATCGGCATAATCATTAAAATTGTACCAATAATTGTCTTTGATTTCCACCATGCTTTTGCGTCTTGTACTTTTTTTGTTACTCCCATTTTATAAATAATTAATTAATTAACTTGTTTTATTCCAACGTGCTTTATAGCCTCTAATATCGTAGTGTGTAAACGTGTTATATCTGCCAACACCACCTTGTTTTATTTCACGTTTTAATATTAAATCTTCAATAACTTCTGCAACCTCTTTAGGTGTCATTCCTTGCACTGTAATATCACAAGCCTTTCCTAATATATGCTGAGAATTTAAAGACCCACCAATCGCTTCATTATGCGAAATTGAACGATAGCCGCTATTTATAGTAATTGGTTTGTTTAGGTGCGTTCTAAGATGCTGCATCTGGTTTGCCAATCTTTGAATATTAAACAAAACCTCGTCTGGCATATCTGCGCCATCTTTGCTGTCAAACTCCGATTTATTAAAATTTTTAGTTAGCTTCATTTTTTTAGTGCTGTTTTTTGTAACTTTCAAAAGCTGATTTTAAACGAGTATATCGCTTTTCTAAATCTTTAAACTTTTGGTCGTATCTTATCTGCATTTCTTTTAAATTAGAGTCGTGTCTGGACTGCATATCTTCTAAATCTTTATCGTATCTTGATTTTAAGTCTGTAAGTGCAGCCTGATAAAGTTCCATAATGCTCTTATCGTTGCTTGTTTCTGCTGTCTTTAAAGATTGCTTTCTTTTATTTCTTTCGTAACCCCAAGCACCAGCACCTGATAAAAATAGAATTATTTCTGGGATAAACGGCTTTATAATTTCAAATACTTTCATTTTATTATATTACCAAGTTGTTATTTCTGAACGCTTCCAAGTGTCTGTTGCTACGCATACGTAGATATAATCTGCTGTGTATCTTATGTCGCCTGTAACACCTGTTGAAGATGCTGATGCTGGTGCTGTGTTTAGTGCTGATAATTTAAATGCATCAGCCTTTACACTACCCTCAAAGGTAGCGTCATTACTAAAAGTCTTAACACCCCCAACCGTTTGCGTTCCTGTTAATTTTACAACGTCGGTTAATCCGTCACCTGAACCTATGAAGTTAGTAGCTGTTATTTCGTGATTAAAGTTTGTGCTGCCACCCCTAAATCTATAAACAGCGGTTTCATTATCTGCCCCAAAAAATATACTACCTGTACCCTGAAAGGTATTTGCAAAATAATAATTAGCTGAGTCTGAGCCAGCAACATATTTTGAAGTTAATCCCAGCAAAGCATTACCTATGAAGTTAGTAGCTGTTACATTACTCCCAAAGGTAGCGTTGCCTGTAAACGTAGGCGAAGCTATATTTGCTTTATCATTTAACGCTGTTTGTGTCGCACTTGAAATAGGCTTGTTAGCATCGCTTGTATTGTCTGCGTTTGCTAAACCAACATCACTACTATCTAATTCAATTTCTCCTATTCTGCCGTTTACGCTTAAAACCTTATCTGTGTTATCTATTTTCGCCCAACCTGTTGCCGTTTTAATTGCCCAGTCTGTTACTTTCCAATCTGTAATACCACCAATATCAGTAGCACCATCAACGGAAACAATCCAATAGTAGCCTGTTTCTGTTGTGGCTGATATGTCTGGGGTGTTTGTATTTGCGTTCCAATTACCTTGTGGAATTAACGAACCTGCCAAAGCTAATATTTCAGCTTTTAGTATCTTACCTTGTTCTGCTGATAAAGGTACAGCCACACCACCTGCAGTAACATTGTTTACAATGTCTGCAATGTTTGCTTTTAAAGCTAAACCATCATCTAACTGCCCTTTAGTTGCTAAGTGCGTAGATAGTGTTGCAGGTGCTGCCGTAATTTTACCACTTGTAGCTACATCTGTTACACTTGCGTTACCTAATTGTATTTTATTTGATGCGTTTACAATCGAATTAAAACCTATCGCCGTAGCGTTTGTTAAATTACCTGTTGATACATTTGAGTAACTTCCAATGCTTGTGTTGTTTGAACCTGTTGTGTTTGAAAGTAAAGCATAACTACCAAAAGAGGTATTATTATTTCCTTCTGTGTTTAACCTTAAAGCAGACGTTCCATTAGCTGTGTTAAAACCTCCTGTTGTGTTTGATTCTAAAGCATCTTCTCCAAAAGAAGTGTTACCAGCTATATTACCCTTTCCATTGTTCCAAACAGTTTTATTTGTATCATTAAATTCTAAATGCGATATTAAAGGGTTTTTAGTATCTAAAGCTGTTTGCAACTCATTTAAAGCTGCTTGGACATCTGTTGCTGATAGGTTTCCTGATGGTACATTAGGAACGTCACTTGCTGTCTGGTCCGCTGTTGCACCTGCTTCTATTCCTGACAACTTAGATTCTTCAGCAGTAGTGTAGGATGCAGTCGTAGCTGCAAGAACAGATGAAAATGCTTGTACATCAGTACCAATAGCCACGCCTAAGTTAGTTCTAGCTGCTGAAGCATCTAACAAATCTGAGAGGTTATTACCTTTAAGTAACGCACCTATAAGTCCGAAAAGAACATCTTTGTCTATTCCTACCGACCTATCTCCTACCGTTCTATCTGGGTCAACTGCATATATTAGTGTATCATCCCCTAATGTTGTAACTTCCGTTAATGCTGTTAATTTCTTATCCATATTATTCTAATATTATTTTTGAGCCATCTTCTAATAAAAGCAATGAACCATCTTCTATTAATAAAAATCCTAAATCTGTAAAGGTTTCTAAATCTGTAAATAACGCTGTTAACTCTTCCTTTGCTTCGTAGTTAATTGTATAACCTGATAAATCACTATAAGCACCTCCTGTTTGTTCTTTTAAATTATTAAATCGCCCTCCGTTATTTGCTCCTAAAAATCTATATAAACCATTATTATCTTTAACAATTACCCAATAATCTTTTTTTAATAATCTATTAAGTTCGGTGTTTGCTTTTATTACGGGAAACGTAAAAGATATACTTTGATTGTAAAACTTCCCGCCACCATCTTCTTCTTGCTTTTCTTGTAAATCTCCTTTCGTGCTATAAAACCTGTATAACGTTTGCACTCTTGATATTGATACTAATGTAACGCCATCAACAGTTAAAATAACAGACGAATCATAAGGAAAAATATAAAACTCTTTTAACCCTCCTAATCCGTTACACACCCTCGCTCTTCCTTTTGTTATATCTATCATGCTGTCTGCCAATCGTCATCTTCATCAATGAATTTATTACCAAACCATAAACCTCCAGTCAATTGCATATTTCTCTCTGCGTTAACCTCGTCTTGATACGTCTTATATTCCGAAATAACGTTCTTGCATATCCATTTTTTGAAGCGTATAACGTACATTTGTGCCATTCCTGAATACTTATTACTAAGATATAACGCTTCGTCCTTAGATACCACCTCTGCGTTGTCTGGCGTGTTCTTAATTAAGCCTGCATTGTCTAAAACATAACTACTAATTTCTATGTATTCTGCCATGCTTTGATACTTTGTAATAGGTTTTACGTATTCTGTATATAAAGTATTGTATAATTCATTGCCCACATCGTCAATAGTTCCTGCCGTTACTAAGGTTATAATCTTATCGTATAATTCCGTGCCTAATAATGGCTCAATTACCATGATTTGCGTCTGTTCAATCGTAAATTGATACTTGTCTATGTCAACATTGCCACCTAAAATTGTGGTTTTTGCTAGTTCTGTCGGTGATATGAATAATAATGTTGCCATATTAATTTGAGTATGCTCCCTTATTTGGTTTATCTATCTCTGCAATAGCTACATCAGGACTGTTTTTTGGTATTTTTGCGCCTTGTCGTCTTGCTTCATTTACATTAACCTCATTAGTTGATGCTAAAGCACCTCCCTTTTTAGGCTTGCCATCTGCACCTAGTTCTTTTTTGAATATTCTACGCTCCCATCTATGATAACAATTAACTCCACCACCATATAAAAATATGTCGTATTTGCCGCCTTCATGTGCAAATTGTCCGTTAACTCCTTGCATACTCATTAATTCAATATCTTCTTTTCTAAAGACCTTACCACTACTGGAAAGTGAAATCATTTTATTACAAAAACCCCTTGATTTTCCTTTTGGTGTCTTACTTGTACCTACCGCATAAGCATATCTAATTTTCCACCTTGCAGAATCTTGTTCGCTTGTTTGGTTTGCTGATAATTGTAGTTCGTATTCAGAACCATCTGTTAATTCGTAACCTTCAGGACTGTCTTGTGCGTACATTTCTAAAAAAGCAAATTCATCTTCTTTTGAAAGTTCTGTTTTAGTTGGCGCAACAACTTCACCTCCTAAAGGAATAAAATATAAATCTAAGTTTATACCATAGGCTTCTAAAACTTCTTCTAAAGCTGTCAGTATATGATTTTGCATTGGTGAAATCACACGCTTCATCAATTGCTCTTCTGCCATTTCCATCTCGTCGGATGTACTACTAAAACCACTCGGCGTGCTTATACCAGCCAATACTGGTGAAGTTAATCGATGACCTGTGATTATTTGCTGTCTTGCGGAATCTGTTAACCATTGCCATTGCTTATGAATGTTGTCATTTACTGGAAAAGGTGTTATAGTAACCTCAATATCTCTACCGTTAAAACTTAATATAAATTGACTTGCGTTTGGTGATCCTGTTAATCTCGCTCTTATCTTCTTTTCAAAGTCGTCTTTTTCTTCATTGCTTAAACTCTTGCCGTCAGGAATGTTTATAATATAACCAGCACTTAATCCGCTCTTAATAGAACTAATATTCATATTAGCTATCTCCTCCTCCATTTCGCAATAAGGAGCGCAAGCAATCCAACTAGGGTCACTAAAGTAATTCCTATTACCAGCTTGGTAAGGCTTTATAACATACATTTGCGATGCCTTGCCATCACTCCCTTTAAATGCTTGATACTCCTCTGGTTTGTTGGCGTTTGTGTTCTTCCAATCGTCACAATACCAATAAATATCAATTTCATTGTCATCGTTAACCTTATTAGGGACTACTTTTTGTTTTGGTATATGGTTAATGCTTGATATACTTCTCCCTTTCGTTTGTATAATTTCAAAACTAGCTTCGCCAAATAAAGCAAAATCTGAAACAATCCTATGAAGTTGCTCTGGTTTTAATATTTGTTTTAATTTTAACCAGTCCTCTATTCTAGTTCCTGAATTTTTTGCGCCAATCCCTTTTCCGTATATTAGATCTACATAAGAGTTTATAATTGCCGAATTAGTAACGCTTCCAGTCTTTCTGTCTATGATATACTCATAAAACCAGTTCTTTTTTCCGTTTAAAACCCATTCTTGACTTGTAGATTCTTGTACCTTCGGTCTAACATAACCGTTTAACTGTATTAACTTAATTTGACTATCCATAAATGTATTCTCCGTCTGTTAATTTGTAATCTTGTGGCGTTTGTGTAGTAGCAATTAGCTTGCCTCTATAAATTACATTTGCGCCATCCTTAATTTCAATCTTATATTTGCTATTATCTGCAAAAGTAAAGCTGTAATTCATCGTTAAATTACCATCTGTAACTACATAAGTGTTTTCAACCGTACTTTTTACTTGTGAAGTTTCGTTATATAGATACAAAGTTAATGCGTTTGAACTATCGAAACGTGGTATTAACGTCATATTATGCGTTGCGTCATTAGGGTTAACTACTTTCAAACTAATTCTTTTAATGCCTTTTGATAGGCGTTACTTACTTTTATATCCTTATAAACCTCTTCCATGTATTATAAACTATTAAATTAAAAATTTGTTATAAAAAAAGCACCCAATAACGAGTGCTTCTTAAATTTTAATAACCATTTTTAGGTTTTAAACTAATGCTTCAAACGCTGTAATAGTCGCTGCATCTAATTTAGGAGATAAAGAACCCTCTATGGCTGTTCCTGTAACAGTGTAACCATTCAAGTCCGTATAATTCCCTCCTGTTTGTGAGTTAACACTCCAGTTTAAGCCTTCTGAATATCCTAAAGCATGATAAATTCCATTTCTGTCTTTTATTACTGCTTGTGCATTTCCATAAGTAAGTAGGTTAAATTCTGCTGATGTCGCTGCATCTTGCTTTCTAAGTGTAATACTTAATGTTTGGGTATTAACAGTCGAACCTGTATCAACGTTTGAAACTTGGTCCTCAACCAACGTGTTCAACGTTCCTTCTATCTCGTAAACATAAACGGTTGTAATTGCAGCATTTACTGCTGATGCCACACCACTTCCAGCAGCAACTGTAAATGGGTCTTGCTCGTAGTTAAATACAAATAACTTGGAGTTTCCACCAATATTTTGTTTACATTCTTTTACTCTCCCTTTGGTAATATCGCATGCCATTTTTTATATATGTTTTTAGTGAATACTAAGCAGTCAATTAAATTATTAACCGCTAGTTTCAATGTTATTAATTATGCTGTTGTAGTTAACAACCAAACAATATCCTCAGAATTGTAATATCCAACTGCTGCTCCATATACAATCTTACCTCTAACTTGTCCTGTCATTAATCCAATCTCATCTTCATCCACAAAATTTAATTCATTAAAATCTGACTGCAATCCTGTTGCAAACACTACGTTTTTCTTTTCAAAAATAACGATTGTGTCATCTGGTAATCCATTAACCTCAGTTAAAGTATATCTTCCAAATCTAGTTTGCTTAGGCTCTGTATTACCGTCATTTGCAATACGATTGGAAACTAAGTAAAACCAATACGATTGGAATACATCAGGTGAAACTGCAACTGTTAAATTAGCTCTTCTAATTGATACAGGAACTGCTGCTAAAGCTGCTTTTAAATGAGCCTCTACATTCGCCTCTGTTGTTGCTGCGTTTAATGCTGTAATACCGTTGTTAGCTTTTATTACTGCACCATCTGCTGTAAACTGCTCAATCAATCCTGCAAATTCTCCAGCTGTTGCTGCTAATCCTGTCCAAATATCAGTATCAACTTTAGCTGCTTGACTAGATAGCACCTCTAAAGATATTGCTTCCATAATGTGAGCTGGTGCGTTTGGGTTTGATGCTGATGCTCCCTCTGAATCTTCGCTCCATGTTTGTCTAAAATCCTCTTTACAAATTTGGATAGGATTCATTAGCTTTTCGATTACTAATTGCTTTTCGCTTAAAGTAATAGTTCCTGCTGGTGTAAATCCACAAGAATAATCAGTAGTGCCATCTGCATACGCAATTTTTCTTAGGTTTAACTTATAGTTAACGTTATCCGCTACTGTTAAAAGTCCTAATCTTAAAGTGTCTGCTTCTTTAAAAGCAGCTCCAATAATCGAACCAGCTTCTTTTCCAACATAATTGCTGGTTACATTTGTTGTTGTTGCCATTGTTTATTTATTATTTATTTATTTATTAATTTTGTCTTAATTTTGATAAAATTCGCCCTTTGTTGTTTAATGCTACTTGCTGAACTTGTTGCTTTGGCTTTGTAGCTGGCTCATTAGATAATTCCACAACTTGCGTTTTTAATGCTTTATTCTCTTCTATGATTTCGCTTAGTTGCGTTTGAATAGCCTTAAACTTTTCGTCTGAATCTTCTTTGTATTTAATCATGATAGATTTAATACTCTCTTGAACTTGACTAACTACATTGTTTGCGTCTGCTTGTCCTGTGTTTGGAGTAGCAACATCGTCAGCTAATTCAGGAGCAACTGCTTCCATAACGCTTCCAATAACACCCTCTTCTACAACTGTCAAAATCATACCATTATCTAATTCGTATTCTGCAACAGGAACTGGAACTTTCGTACCATCCTCTGCTTCAATCCAAACTGCACCACCTTCTTGTGGTGTTTCACCATCATACATAAAGGCAAATTGCCCATCTGCTGAATTTACACTCCCTGCCTTAATTATAACCTCTTTCTCTTTTAGGTTTAAAGCAATAAGAATGTCATTTTTAAACGCTGTTAACGTTTCTGTAATATCTGCCATTTTTATATCTGATTTTAAATTTACTTGTTTTAATTTAATCATTGCATCAATAGAGAAGCCTGTAAAAGTTCCCGATAATGCTTTGTCATATATTTCTTTATTATCACATTTTGCGACGCTAATCCACTCTCCTTTTTTTGGTGTTAAACCTAAAGCAATTGAAGTATCATTTTTTTCATCTCTTACAATCCAGTTTTCAACAAATGAAATTCCTGCTATTTTAGAATTTTCGTCATGTTCTTCCGAACTATTATTATTGAATTTATTTTTTGTAAATGCGTAACAAAGATTTTTAACCGTATCGGCTGTAAAGAACATTTCAAACTCCTCACCGTCTTGATTTCTATAAATTGGTTTGTCTGGACTTAATACCAAACCTACCAAAATATATTGTTTTTCGTCAACCGCTGCGAATTGTATAATATTTTCTTTATGCTTATTTAAGGCTATAAATTTTCCCTCCATTGCTGGCTCGGAAACTAAAGAAATACCAAATACCCCATCAACTTCGTTTTCATCAAATACAGCTTCGTATGTTTTCATAATTTAAAAACTAATAATTAGTATATTTGTTACACTTTTGTTAGAATGATGCGTTGGCTTCAATGTTACGGTCTAGTGATTGCGCTGTCGTGACCTCTGAACTAACCACAAAGGCTCTTAAAGGTGTTGGTTGTTGTGATAATCCTTCAGCTATTTGATTTGTGCCACTTCCTGCAACTAAGTTAAATGATGGTGCTGATGCTCCACCGCCTCCACCGCCTCCACCACCTCCTGACGATGAGCCTCCTAATGGACTTTTCTTGTCACTGCTAATTGCTTTTATTGATTTGATTGCTCCAGTAACTCCTGCCGCTATTCCTATTCCTGCTTGTATAGTATTTAACGTTACAAATGGCTGCCCTAGTGTTAATGGACTTGCTGCTACTGCTTTAGCATTCGCCTCTGTTGTGGCGGAGATTGTACTACTTACAGATGCCGCTTGGTCTCTGACTATATTAGCAATAGCCAACCCTTTCGCTACTGCACTTCCTTCTTTTGCAATGTTTAAAATAGTTTTTTGTAGATTCGTGTCTATGTCCTTTTTTTGTTCTGCAATAGTTTCGGCTATTCTTTTTTCTTCTTGTGCTTTTGCTTTAGCGTTATCGATTAATTTATTATCAATTGATTGTTTAAAGTCTAAATATTCTTGTTCAGCATCTGAACGCTCCTTCGTGCCTTGTTCATATATTGCTCTTTTTGCTTCTAAATCTTCTAATAAATTTTCATTTTGTTTATTTAAAATATCCTTTTCTGCATCTAACTTAGTTAAAGGGTCTTCAATTTTAGAAGCGTCAAATTGTGCTTGTATTAAATCTCTCTTTTCTTTGCTTTCTGCTTCTGTCTTAGCTCTTTCCTCTGCTAGTTCGTCCTCGAGTTGGTCATAATAAGCATTTAAAGCAATTTTTGCTTCTCTTTTTTCTTCTATTGTACCGACTAAATTTTCTAATTCTGTCTCTGCTCTAAACCTATTTAATGCTAGTTTTTCATCTTCTGTTTTTGCATCAAGTTCAGCGTCTTTTTTTAGTAAAGCCTCTTTAAAATCTGATAATGATTTAAGCCTTTCAAGTTCACTTTTAGCATTTTCATCTTGTATAGCCTGCCATTCTTTTGCCCTTGCTTTTCGCTCTGCATTTATCTCATTCTCTGCCGCGGTTAATTCTCGTTGTATTGCTCTCTGTTGGTCAACCCTTCTAGTTTCTGCATCAATGACCGCAGCAATTGCATTCTGTTCTTTATCTAAATTCTCTTTATCAGAACGTGCAAACCCATTCTCTGCAATTTGTGCGTCCCTTCTAAGTTCAAGTACTTCTGTTTCCCTTGTTATTAATTCATCTTGTATTGATAAAACAGTTTTTAACGCATCCTCACGCTCTTTAGCACTTACATTGTTTAAGTCTTTTGCCTTTAATCTAAGGTCTGCAATTTTGCGCTCTGCCTTTGCTTTATCTACAATTAAATCTCGTTCAATTTTATCTGCCTTTGCTCTTTGGTCTGCTACTTTTGCGGCTGCTTTTGCTTCATCAATATTTTGTTTCGCAAAATCTTTTAACGCTCCTGTTGCTCCTTTTATGCTTTCTGTTGCCTCGTCAAAACTACCTTTTACATTTGCAACTCCTGCTTGTAATTCATCAAATGCTCCACTAATATCACCACTAAATAACGCGCCTAAAACCTTGCCTAATGCTTTGACAACATCAATTATATTCTTTATAGGTAAGCCGATGACGTTAAATATAGCAGCTCCGAACGATTTTAATTTAGTCATAGCCTCACCATTGCCGCTAAACAAGTCTATTATAAAATCCCCTAAATCTGCTAGAACATCAACTACGTTTCCAATCACAGTTCCTATAACTGCCATGAGTTTAGCAAACTTATTTTGACCTTCTTCACTACCTTTAAAAGCAGCACCAACCGCAGCAATAGCAATTATAACTAAACCAATACCAGAGGAAGCAACAGCAAGCCCTACACCATTAAAACCTAAAGCCATTCCTTTAAGTCCAGTAGTAAATCCTTTTATCTTTGTAACCGCTCCACCTGTAAACTTGTCAAGCGTTCCTGTTAATCCTGATAAACTACCTTTAGATTTTTCAACGCTGTTAGCTGTGTTATCAACCGACGAGGATAGTTTGTCTACTTCTTTTACAGCTTCGCTAGTGTTTGCTGTTATTTTTACTTCCCTCTTGATAGCCATTCTCTTTTTATTTTGCGTTTAACATCGTTCCATTTTAAAGTAAATTCATGTTTGCCTTTAGCAAGTTCTATAAACTCACCACCACCATAATAGTCATCACTTCTAACTGCTTTTATTATATCTGCTATCATTTTTTATAAACTTTGATTTAAGTAGATTGTAAATTCTTGACTTGTATCTGTGTTCGTAAATACAATTTCCATATCTCTTATTGAACCTGTTGCATTTTCTGTAAAGTCAAAGAAGATATTGCTTCCTACATTTGATACCGTAATCCATGCTGTTCCACTTCCTAAGTCTGTCTTATTATAACTATAATTATTTAAAAATGTTACATAAATAGACGCTTGTTGCGCTTGGTAATCTACATAAATAGAAGTCTCACTTGGTGTAAATGCTCCTATCTGTGTATCAAAAGCATTGATTAATTTTAGATTTGCTTCACCTGTTAACAAGTTTAAATCAAACTTGTCAATCCTGTAATAGTCATCTTTAATTTTTAGGATATCGTTCAACTCTAAAACACTTAATTTGTCTAAAGGTAGTTGAGCCTTAAAACTCCAGTTTCTACGTTTGATATTAAACAAGTCGTTTATATATTCTTGATGGTAATTTGAGTATAAAGTATTTGCCATTAATTCACCGTCCCATGTACTAAATTCCGAACTGAACAAAAATGCATATTGTTGTTGCTCGAATGTTTCAGAATGTGAAGCTGTGTTAATTGTAGTGCTTATCTCTGACCTCGTCCCATCTTCATCTATAAAAGCAATTGTTTTAACACCTACTGATTGCAGAATATTATAAAATATATGAGGTTTTGGATTTACGCCTTGTATTTCTTCATCTACAATTGCACCGTACTGTATATTTGTTTCTGTATTGTCGTCTAAATCATTTAAACGCTCATAAATAACCTGCTCAAATGGTAATTTAAAGTCTTGTTTATCTCCATCTAAAGGCTCCCCAGCGGAATCAGTTAGTTGTGCCTCTTCATCCCCATACGCAATCCTATTATTATTTTCAAATTGAACGTTTAATAGTGTCGTTGGTGCTTCAAAATTGAAATTTATTTCGTTTAATATATTTCCACGCTCTACATCGTATGAATCAAAGTTTATATACTTGGTATAATCATATAAAACACCCTCTGCATAGTAGCTTTTTAACGTATTAATATATAAAGTGCCATCTTCTTGTGGTATAACAACTAATTTAAACGCCTTAAATAACCCCTTTAAAAAGTCTGTTAGTTTTATCTTAGGTATATTGTCAGAAACATCTATAAAAGGGTCGATAGTATTTTCAGAAGCTGTGGTTGTATAAGTTGCAAGCGTTGAACTTGTGCTTTTATATTCTTGTTTCCAACTTGCAGTATATTTAAACTCTGATTCTGCTATAACATCATAGAAAATCTCATAAGTTTGCGCCCCTCCATCTCTAATTAATGTGTATTTTAATGTTTTAGTGCCTCCTGTATATGCCTGCTCTTTAGTTATCTCGTCGTCTTTATACATTCTAATTGTATAATCTATTAACCCATAACCTAATGAAGGTGTTATTGTTAGTTGTAGTTCCCAAAATCGTCTGTCTCCACTCGCAGAAGTGTTAACTGCTGTAAACGTTCCGATGTCTGTTGTTAGATTTACATTAGTAGTATCTCCATCATCAAAATCAACTATCTGTATTGAGCCTCCTACATTTGCATCCGTATCATTATTGAGCCATAGATATAACTGTGAAAATTCTGCTCGACCAAAAAAATCACGTGAAAAAGTTAAAGACAAATCTGTTTCGATTGCTTCAATTATTTTTATAACTTGTATCGCTGGTCTCAAATCGCTAAACTTAACACCAGTCGCAGCACCACCACCAAAGGCAATATTTGCTAATATATCTGTTTGCTTGTTGTCTGCAGCATCATTATTATAATAAAGTTGCTTCTTAGCAAGTAGATTGTAAACTATTGCACCACTAAATAAAGAAGATGTTAAGCCCGTTAATACATTTGCACCATCGTAATCGTGATTGTATGCTGATAAATCTAAATCCTTTAATTCTAGGTTTTTTAATTTCGCTGGTAAATCAACTAAGTTTCCCCAAAAATTAATCGTATATGAATCTGCCTTACCATGTTTAACACTTACTTTTGAAAGCCTCCATTTTCCAGTCTTAAAAGGAATGCCATCTAATTCAATCCTTCCGTCAATCTTTATTCTTGCATCAAATGAATTGTCTATTGTTGCATCGTAATAATGCTTAAATATACCGTTGTTTATATTAGAAGCTGGTACTGTAAAACTCTTAGTAAAGTCTGTTGTATTCTTAGTTATATCTTGCGTATCTGCAATAGAAGAAGTCAAGGCTATATTTTCATCCTTGTATAAATCTAATCTACTATTGCCTATGTATAATTTCGTTACCAAACTATATGCTGTTTATCTCATTGAACGCCATCGAAAATTCAACCTCATAATTGATTAATCTATCCTTTGCCCTAGTTTTATATTCAAAAGATTTGCTCTCTATGTTTAACGGTATTTTGTTTAATGTAGCATCTAACCACCAAATTCGTTGACTTAAAAATAACTGCCTAAAACTTTCATTATTAGTTTCATTTACAAATCCTGAATTAACCTTAAATTTAGTTTTGCCTTGTACATTATAGGTTACAAATTGATGGTTACCTAAACTTGGTTGTCCTCTGTCACTTTCATAGTTCTTACTTTCAACTGTTAATGTGTCTGTTCGAGCCTTAAAGAATTGTAACGTTTGCTCTGCTCCTTCTTTGTTTTGGAATATAATATTTACTGGTGTATATCTGCACTCATCCTCAACCGTTAATGTTATGGTTTGCCCGTTATAAATGACCTCGATATAAGTGTCGTTTGTTATATCCTCAATGTTAACCCATACATAACTGATTAAGTCAGCACTATTAAAAGTGTCTGCTGTTGCAAAACTTTCGTTTATTTCGTTGTCTGGATATGATATTACTGTTACTGCCATAGTTGTATATTATGCTGGGCCTGCTCCGCAAATCCATAAATTATTAACCTCTCCATCGTTTGCTACTTGTACGCTTCTGCCATCTGGTATTCTATAATACAAATCCGCTCCTGCAAATACGGTTGTTAGTGCTAAATTAGTATAAATAAAATCTCCTAATGTTGGATTAGTTCCTGAGCCATTGTGGTATCTTAACGTCGCTAATGGTTGTGTGCAACTTGTAGCACCACCCGCCGAACCTGTCGTTTGCATTGTAACAGAACTACTAGAACCACCACTCGCCACCTTAACAGATAATGTAACTGTTGCTGTGTCTGATGCTGGCGTGCTATCTGTTATCGTGTATGTGAATTGTTCTGAACCACTTGGAATAACACCGTTTGGAGTAAAGATTAAAAACTCACTCGTTCCGTCTATTGTAATGGTTCCGCTTGTAATTGCTCCAACACTTATGGCTGTTATAGTTGTAGGTTCTGTTCCTGTTACATCATTGCTTTGCACTAACATATTTTGCGTTCCACTATTAACGAGCAAATAAGAGTCATCAACTGCTGTAATTGTTGATGGCAATACTGTTATATTAATTGTAATTGTTGCTGTGTCTGTTTCTCCCGTGCTATCTTGTATTATGTATGTAGCTGTTAAAGGAGTGTTTAAAACGCTTCCTAAGTTGTATTTAACCTGACCTTCTGATATTGTTAACGTGCCATCTGTCGCAAGCCAATCATAAGAAACATTTATAATATTAGTTGGCTGATAACCTAAAGTATCATTCGCCATTACATCCATTAAAGTATCCTGAAAATATATATCAAACGTGTCATCTATTGCATTAATCAAACTCGGTAACTCGTCTAATAATATTGGCACTACAAATCTTCCAGTATCTTTATATACCTTATAACTGTTAATTGGAATTAACACCTTATTAGTTGGTGTTTGTCCATTCTCACCATCCAATCCATAGGTATATCCATTCGTCATTATCACAACTTCAATTGATTGTGGCAATGTTAACTCCGCTGTATCGGTTGTTGTGTAGTAAATCTCTGTCTTAATCCACGCTTGGTTAACTCCATCAAGTAAGACTGTTGCACCTGCATCTGTTTGAACCTGAAAGTCTATAAAATCACTCACTAATCGTGCAATATTTACTTGGTCATTACCTACACCATCAGTAATATTATTCTTTGTTATGGTGTAATGCGGGACTATTGGAGCTGATGTTTTTAATCCAGTCCATGCGTATATCTTTAATGTATAAGCTGAACAAGTTAACCCTGTAAGAGGACTAACAAAAGGGATGTTTCTATAATAAGGACTTAAATTTTTAATCATAATTTTAACTTTAATACTAATTCATCTGCTACTGATATTGCTAACCTGTCTGGTAATCCTTTCAAGTACCTATTAAAAGGCAATGTAAAGAAGTTAGTCGCTGCCTGTCCTGTATGATATACAATCGTAGCAATTGCAAACATCAATGATTTTCTGGTCATAAATTGACCTTTTTTATTTCTTGGCGCTATCCCTCTACGAACAACCCAATTGCTAAATGCTGATGCTGGCGGTCTTTCATCTTTATAACCTGTTCTTTGTTTCCAAATACTTATATTACTAATTCGCTTCTTCTTCCATTGCGTGCCATCTGCCTTTGTGCCTCCCTTACCTTTTACTCCTCTATCGATATACTCCGCATAATCTTCCATTAAGAAAGTCAAGGCAAAATTATCTTTTTTAGCCGATACCTTTAGTTTATAATCTAAACTATCAGATAGTTTCTTGCTTGCGTTCTTATCCTTCTTATCTAAAATCTTTTTAGCTTCATCTATTACATCAAAGGCAAAATTATCTAGGGCTTCTTTTACGGACATAGCGAAATGGTTGTGTTCGGTATCTCTACTTCAAAATTCAATAACCATCCCTCAATACTATTGCTTTGTGTTTCAGGCTCAACAATACTAAGCGTTGGATTTTCGCTTGCTACTATATTATTGTCATCAAAATCTCTGTACATTCTGGTCCACATTCTATTAAGCACCGCTAACATTTCATTCATGTTATCAACTTCATTGTCGTTTTCCCAAAACTTATCTGTGTTTATTTCTTTATTCGTATCTCTTTGTTGCAATGCTGCAACTTCTACATTAAAAACTACTGTGCTTCCGTTAGTAAAGTTCCCGCCCGTAATCGTTATGTGAAGCAATGGAAAGACACTTCCTTTGTCTAAGTCAATGCGTGAAAAGTTGCCCTGTGTCACTGTATTAATAAACGGCTCTTGTGAACTCTCACCTAGTGATTTGATATATGTTAGTAGTTGTGTGTATTGATTCAATCCCATTTTATAAATTCGTTTGACCTTTCGGCTTTCTTAACTCTGCTTTTAATTCTTGCTTCTCTATCTTATGACTAACAAATGTCAGCACCTCATGTATATTCATTTCTGTAACCTTTTCAATTTTTAGTATATTGCCTTTCGCTAATTCAAAGAATGTAGCATACCATCCCCAATGATTAAAGAAGTCTGATGCTTGTTTACCTTCCTTAGTTCCTTTTCCATAGACTGTGGGATAGCTATCTGTAATTCTTTCGCTAAATTGTAAAAAAAAACCAAAGCACCCTGCACCATGTCCATAGGAGTTTCTAACATTAGCTCTGCATACTCTTCTGTACCCTTGTACGATGCTATATTATAGTTGCCAAAACTATCTGCTTTTACTATCGGTCTGAACAATATAGCCATGAGCCTGTTCATAGTTTCAATATCTGTATTGTACTTCGAGATGTCTCCCCATTCTCCAGCTGTTATCTTATCAAAGTTAGGTATAAATCCAAACTCAATCCCTTTCATTTTAAATCTAGGTTTGAACTCTACATCTTGCGTTAACGCAAAGTTTATTTGAGTTAACATACCATCAACATCACTTTGGTTTATATCATTAAAACGATCTATTGATATGCCTGCGAATATCTCAATCTTTCGTTTGTTTAATTCATCTTCTGATAAATCCTCTAAAGCAGAATATTCTTGATATTGCTTCAATGTTATATCTCCAATATGCTCTGGTAATGTTACTGTCATATTATATAAACTATTTTATTCGATTATTGTTATCTGATCTTTATCGGATTTCTATTCCGAAACTTCTCCCTAATTGATAAGTCACGTTATATCTTACCGGATCAATGATATGATTGTAAGCATCGACGAATAACTTAGAGCCTTTATCTGCATAGACGTAATTATTTAACTCTTTACCTATATTTTCACCATCGACTATTAACTGATAGTCTAAAAGCAAAGCAATGCCTAATGATATGCTTCCCGGACCTTTCTCTGCTCCCACAATGTTACAACCTGATGCGCTAAGTTCATCTATTAAACGAGGCTCTGCACTATCTGCTACTATAAGTTTATTACCACATACTGTTAAATTGATATGCGATATTTGTGAGGTTGTTAATTTAGGTTTATACAAATGCTCTTTAAGGTATATTATCTTTTTCTTTTTATCTATTGCTACTTCAACTAATGTTGTAGGGTCAACGCTAAAACCGTAATCTTGACCGAAAGATGTTTGAAAGTTGTCAGGATTGAACTCCCCATACTTCCAATTAGTGAATACAACGCCCTCTGCTTTGTCTAACCACCCTCCAAGATACTTGTGCTTATATTTCTTAGGGTCTGATAGTTTAGTTCGGTTAATCTTATCTAAGAAACTTTGTGATAAGTAACCTAACTTTTCTGCTATGTGATAGGTCGTGTGAATTGCCTCTACATTCTCGTTGTCTGATATTAAAACCTGTTCGCCTTCAATGTTTATAAACTTATTGCTTCCTTCAATCCAACGCTTATAAATGAAGTGTTCTTTTGTGCTTGGGTTTTGAATCCATATAACCCTGTTTTGATTCCAGTTTCCCCTTATGCTATCGTCTATGTCATCAAAGGTTTTTTCGTCTTGAAAATCCTCACCTTCATCTATAATCCATGTAGTGATTCCAGCCAATGATTTAAGGTTTGCTGTCTGATCTCCTTGATTAGTCTTGATACCGCTAAACAATATAAAAGAACCTGTATGTATATTAGTATATTTGTTGCCGGACTTCTTAAAATCCGCCTCACTACCGTTTAATCGTATTGAATTTTCAAACTCTGGTATAATAGATTTTTCAGCACTCGCCATTGTGTAACGTGTTACTAAAATACCATGACCTTTTTGGTAACTTAATCGTGAAGAATAGTCATGTACGGTTGTAGATTTCAATGAGCCTCTACCACCTGTTAAAAGAAAGTATCTTTTATTTGATGTTATTAATGGTTTATAAGCACTATGTATTTTTATTCCACCCACTCTATCGGTGATATGTTTACATCCTTACCGTTTGTTGTTATATCCTGATGCGATTGTGATAATCTTTTACGTTCATCATCCGTTCCTATCAATTTCATTAATCCCATTTGCAAAGTAGCGTTTTCTGACTTGTACCACTTGGAACGCATCGACACTTTTATCTCTGTTTTGACCTTTGTAAGTGCATCTTTTATGGTGTCCAATTTGTCAAGCCCTT
>Ga0209702_10003015_pt1 | contig 27642 bp, 35 predicted proteins | sample FRY01_FD_187210 | JGI IMG/M metagenome (GOLD analysis project Ga0209702, IMG submission 187210) | Freshwater microbial communities from Lake Fryxell liftoff mats and glacier meltwater in Antarctica - FRY-01 (SPAdes) (version 2) | ecosystem: Environmental > Aquatic > Freshwater > Ice > Glacier... | reverse complement strand
GCGCAATCATCTGCTTCGATGTCTAATGTGTGAGTGCAATCGTCATCGCCACAGTCACATACAGCTTTATACATCCTCGATGCACCCCAATCTTTGATTAAAAGAATGCCTTCTGCTGGTGTTTGTGTTTTCAATGTAAAATTCCTATGTCTGGGGTTAACTCTTGTATTTGATCTCTGCTGCCAGAAATGCCATCAACCATATTGTTGTATTCGTCGTTGTCTAAAATAGTTTTATAAATGGCCAAGGCTTGCGTTACCAAGATTGCAGCAATCTCTAAGGGGTTATGATCCTTATCAATCATTTTAGCATGTATTGCCCAATACTCTTGATAAAGCTCACCGATGCTATCGTTTTGATTGATGTCTGTACTCACGTTTTATCCACCATTTATAATTGTTCCAATATTCTTTTATTGTAACAGGATCGCTGCCTACTGTCAACCGTTCTTCACGATTGTCCATCCAAAGATTGTATACCCAATACCTAAAAGGAGATTCTGTCATGTCCAAAGTCCGTCACGTATTTTGATTAGTCGAATCATCATTTCGGTATCTTCCTTCTCATAAGCCACTTCAATCTTTCGCAGCAGTTTGAAACACTGTGTACTTTCCTTCTTGAGACTAGCAGGAGTCGACATAGTAAACTTGCCGCCGTTGAGTTCACGGGACTTTTCGCACACCGCACTCCAGCCCGACGCATCGTATGGATCCGGACGGGCGCGATAGGTAGTAGTCCACCAGGTGTATAGGTCGATTACTTCCTGTGCCTTTACAGCCTGCGGAGTTGGCTTACCGTAATACGTTTCGTCCTTGCAGTAGTCCTCGTCATGCTTCAATGCTGCCGCCCAGGCAAGATGATCTAAGCCAGCTTGCGGGCAACGCCAGGTTCTCCAGCGAAACCAACCTGTAGCATAGAATGGGGCCGCATATTTTTCTCGTTCGGTCTTATCACCCCAAGCAATCTGCATCCATGCTGTTTCCACTTCAACAAAATCCACAAGCTCATTAAACAAACAAGGAAGAAAGCGAGAGCCAACATCGGACCAGCCACCGGGCTTAATGTCTCGAGGGTGTGCAGTGAGAGCGTGAGTGCGAGTAACCCAACGATTGTTAATATAATACTTGACATCGTAGATTTTCCTTACAGGCCAGGTGACAAAATCTTGAATGTGTCCAAGTGCTTCTTCTGCTAACCAGTAGCGGAAGTTGTGTTTCATTTGAGCCTGAGTAGTCCAATCGTCCCATTCTTCGCCGGTTCCGGCAGATAGTTTAGCAGTACCGCGAAGCCGATCTGCAAATTTACTGCAACTCCAATAATTACTGTGCTGTGCCATGTTATCTCACCTTGTTGTTTATGTACTTATTATAACAGTATACTATCTACAAGTCAACCATTATATTAAAACTTCCTTTGATATCCTGCCAAATTTAGCATAATTGAGTATTGCTCGTATGCTTTTTGTACAGCAGCATTAGTGTATCGAAAGTGTGCTTCTTCACGTTCTTTCTCCATCAGCACTTCAAACATTGCAACAGGTCGATCACTATATTTCTGAGCATTGAAGAATCGTCTTTCCATCTCCATCAGTGTGTTTAAACGGCTTTCGGGTATCTGTAGCGTGTAGAGTTTTTCAGTTTGATATTCTACATGATCTTGAATAATGTCGGCTCGAGATGGATTTGTAAAAAACTGTGGAGCACTATACCGAGCATGCCTCCCAGTATCGTTAACTACCCTAACTTCGTAGTTTTTACAGAACTGATTAAGTTCTTTAGACATCACTTGCGATTACCAAACAGTTGCAACAGGTGAATAAACAAGTTGATAAAATCTAGGTACAGAGTTAATGCTCCCATTACTTCTTGTTTGCCAGTGTCTCCGCCCTGTGACACAATCTGCCTAATTTTCTGTGTATCGTATGCAGTTAGTCCCAAGAACACAATAATTGCGATTGCCGAGATAACCATCTGCATCACAGTGCTACCAATAAAGATGTTAATGATACTGGCAATAATGATTGCAATCAATCCCACAAACATTAATGATCCTACTCCTGTTAGGTCTTTCTTAGTAAAGTAACCATACAGACTCATAGTACCAAACAACACACCGGCCCCCATAAAGGCTGTAAAGATACTGCCCATAGTGTAGACTGCAAAGATAGTGGCAAAACTCAGTCCCATTAGTGCAGAGAATCCATAAAGGAATAACCGTAGTCCTTGTTTATCAAAACGGTCAACTGCAAACGTCATTGCAAGAATTGCCGCTAACGGTGCAAAAATTACAATCCATTTTGTAATACCTGTAAAAAAGAATTGCAGTAGTTCGGGAGTTGTTCCTACAAAATAACTCACGATCATACTGATAATAACAGCGATGCCCATGTGTCCGTAGACTCTACCCATTGCTTCATTTAGTTCAGTGGCTGAACGGTATGTTGTTGCGTACATAATTACTCCTTGTTAATTAATTTTTCTGTCATTGGAAAGATTTCAGCAATTGCCTTAGCACAAGCCAACGCAACCAATTGATGTTCTTTTTGTGTACCATTATCTATTCTTAATTCACAATAGTGTATAAAACTACGTAAGGTTCCTGACATATACATGCGACTTACAGTATTACCTTCTGGAAGAACTGCACGAGCTTGTTCTTTGGCAATGCCGTTATCAATAGCCCACTTGTATTGTTCTTTTACAAGATCAATAACCAACTGCTGTCGACGATGCCATTCTGTAGTCAGTCTATCATCGTTAGTTTCTATACTGTTCTGTCTATTTTTTGTATCTTGCAGACGAGCTTCTCGCAGTACAAACTCGAGATCCTTTGTTGGATCAGCGTATCTTTGTGAGTACTCTTGGAAACTGAAACTGCGGTGTCGCAGAACTTGTCGAGCAATATCCCTTGTTGTTGTGATTTCAACGCAAGCTGAGACCATTTCAAGCGGGCTCCAGTGAGCGTGTTTGACAAGATAATTGATGAGCTTTTCTGATGTGTCTGTGTTAAGCTGATTGCTGGGATTGCTGACACGGGCACAATACGCAATGAGTTCCTGCGCATCATCGATACCCAACTCTGCAAATTCTTTTGTTGGTTGTGAGTAGCTGAGTAAACGTACATTCATTTAAGATTCCTTTAATATTTTCATAATCTTTTCTTTTTCTAAAAGATCTTTTTCCATTGCTATGTATTGCTCACGCAGTTCTTTCAACTCGTCCCAACGATCTTCTAACTCTGGATTGGGATGTAGGATGCCCAGACGTTCTTCAATGCCAGCAAGCACCTTCATTAGACTCTTACCACCTACTACAAGATCGGCACCAGCTTTTATTTCAATGCCTTTTTCATCCAGCACAACCTTGGCAGCATTATAGGTGTTATTGGTGTTTATGGTATAGGGACTAGTAATACCTGTAGTATACGAGATACCGTTGTAACCGGCAGCTGAAGTAAATCCCCCAACAGTAGCACCTAAATTATAATAACTAGGATCTATAGTGATAGAGTTGGCAGCACCACCAAGAACGATGGCATCGTCTTGGGATTTCATTTAAGCAGCCTTCTTGGCTTCTGCTCTTACGTTCTTTTCTGCTGTGATTTCATTACGTAGTGCTTTTACACCTTTACCGACTTCCTGCAGTGCCTTGCGAGCACGAGTACCTGCAGAGCTGTTACCTGCGATAAACTTTGAGTATTCGGCTAGTGCCACTTCCATATCCGCTTTCATCTGTTCTACTGTGTTTGACATATTATTTTCCTTTTAAAAATATGGTGTGATCGGCAGGATCCGAACCTGCAAAGACTGCGAGTTACACTCATCGTCCCGTCCCCACTCTCGACTATGGGTCGAGCGGGAGCTTTGCCTATTTGCTTACGACCACAAGTTAATTATACAACCTTCTTTTTATAAATGCAAGCCCCTAACTGTTAAATAATAGCACATTATGACAGTTAATTTCCAAGATATTCCTTTCCAAAATATTGTTCGATTTGGACAACGGACAATGCTATCTCGCCCATTATTCTCTACAAGTTGGATACTTGGCCGGTTCTGCAATTACAATTGTAGTTATTGCTGGCCCTATGCAAGGTCAGACAAACTTGATTATCAACCTTTTGAAGTGTATATCGACACCATCGATGAAATAAAACGGCAGGCTAGATCGAATGGATTTACAGAATTCCATTGGAGTTTCAGCGGCGGCGAACCAACTGCATATAAACAGTTATTGAATTTAGTCAAGCACCTAGACGAACTAGAAAGCACATATCAAAGCATACACATGACTACCAATTTGTCACCTGGCAGTAAATGGTGGAACACTTGGTGTAGGAATACCGAAATGTTGCAACGCCGTAGTATCACAGCCAGCTTTCACGATGAGTTCGCCCGGGAGCAAGAGTTTGGAGACAAGTGTCTTCAACTAATGTATGAGCAAGTTCATGTTACTGTTAATCAAGTGATGGTTCCAGAAAAGTTCTACGAACTATATGATAGAATGGCTAGACTGCGTGCTCGAGGTATCAATGTCACACTGAAACCGCAAAGCGACCCCACTGCCAGCGGCATTGTAGAGGGCTACACCGAAGACATGATTGACAAGATGCAAACAGGATTCCCCCAGCATGCCAATGGCGAAGAAACATATCAAATAGCCCTGTATGATGCGGACAATACCGAATATCTGTTTGACCAAGCTGAGAGATTTAATGCCTACGGATTTAATCGTTTTAAAGATTGGACTTGCAATTCAGGATATCAAAGTGTTATAATAAGAGGTACTGAAGTCAAGCGTAGTTACAGTTGCCATGACCAACCGTTGGGAAATATATTAACAGGGTTCGATCTGTTTACAAAACCGCAGAAGTGTATAACTCCTTCGTGCGTAAGTTCAGCAGATAGCAAAATACCAAAATGCAAATAAATACAGAACACCTACATCACTGGATGTGTGCCATTAGGAACAGTCCTGATCCTATGCGAACACTTGACTCGTTTTGGGCTGGTCAGATTAAAAGTAAAGAATGGTTAATACAAAACCTGTTCTCAGTAGCAGACGGTAATGGCCGCCCAACTATAGATATTCACGGTGGATGGGTAGGAGTGTTGGCCAGTATGCTCTTTCAATCAACTTATTTTGACCCTAAGCATATTAGAAGCATAGATATAGATCCTACATGTGAATCTATTGCCACAACAATGAATAAGATAGAAGAGATGGATGGCAGATTCCGTGCAGTCACCGCTGACATGTGCGCTATCCGAAGCGATGCAGATATCGTTATCAACACCAGCTGCGAACACATCGCACAGGATCAATATGATTTATGGTTAAGCGGTATGCCCTATAATAGTTTGATAGTGGTGCAAAGCAACAACTATGCAATACCGGAGCATGTTAGAACTGCAAGTAGCCTAGAAGAATTTAAACAGCAAAGCCATCTTAATGTTGTATGGGCAGGAGAATTAGAGTTGCCGTTGTATACTAGATACATGATTATAGGTAGGCAATGCTAGTTGAAAACATAAATTTAAAATCTTATAATAGATTTTTTTCATTTGGTTGCAGTTTTACCAAATATAAATGGACTACCTGGGCAGACCTAATTGGACAACATTTTTCAATTTATGAAAACTGGGGAGAACATGCTGCTGGTAATCAATTCATCTTTAATTCCATTGTCGAATGCCATAAACGAAATAATTTTTCTAAAGGCGATTTGATTGGTATAATGTGGACTAGTGCTCTAAGAGAGGACAGGTACACTGATAAATGGACATTTGCAGTTACAGATCAACGAAAAAAGATATACGGAAAAAAATGGATGAACGATTTTGGTAAGTTTGAGACCGGCAATCTAATCAGAGACTTAGCAGCTATCGAAGCAACTCAACACATGTTATCGAATTTGGGAGTTGACTGGGTTAATCTTAACAGTATTCCATTAATACGATTTGATTATGATAAAGTATATAACGATATTCGCAATGATACGATAACAATAGAAGAGATAGAGAAAAGATGGACTATCTGTCAACGGCAGTTATCTCAAGGAATTGAAATCAATGAACTATATTTGATGGCACCCGATGTTATCAATATGTATAAAGATTTGTTTCAAAATATTAAATATCCATTACTAGAAACTATAATAAATACCGATAGAATAGACAAACATCCTACTCCCCTTGAAGCGTTTTTGTATCTTAACGACACATTGAAAATTGATGTTAACTATGACATTGATGCTATCAACTGCCGAACCACTCCTACAAGATTTTAAATGATAACCAACTATAATAATTACCAAGAATTAGAAACTCTATATAAAAACAGTCTGGCAAACAATATAATCGAATATTTGCCAGACGGATACCCAATATTGTTAGATAAAAATTGGCCATTAATTGGTATCAATTGCTCTGGCGGGGCCGATTCAACAATGCTAACATATCTAATATGTTCGTTGATAAAAGAAAAAAAATATAAAACCAAGGTTGTTATTTTAAATCATATTCGATGGTGGGACACAAAACCGTGGCAAGATTATCACGGAACAATAACATACGAGTATTTAAAAAATGAATTTGATGATATCATTACAACCCGATATCAAAACTTAATTCCTCCAATTTTAGAACCTAAATTTTTCCCTGTTACTGGAAAAGACTTTCCCGGCAATTTTCCAGGAAAAACATTCCCGGGTGGGGTTATCGAAACTATTAATTTTGATAAATTTATGACAAAAAAACTTGGAATTTCTGCAATATATGCAGCTATAAATCGATCCCCAAAACTTGTAAATTTTGAAAACGAGCCCAACGATAGAGTTATAGATATCGATACATTAACAGAAGAAAATGCATTTCACTACACGATGTACAAGTATGATAAAGAGAATGATCCCTGGTTTATAAGTCCTATAGCGTTTGTTGACAAACGATGGACAGTAGAACAATACATAACACTGCGATTAGAAAATTTATTAGATATGACTAGAAGTTGCGAAGGTGATGTAGAAATGAATCCAGAAATATTTAAAGATTTAGATTATACAACCTATACTCCCGGAGATACTATCCCTGTTTGTAAAACTTGCTACTGGTGCCTTGAGAGAGAATGGGGCATTTCTCATGCATTTAAAAAATAGAATCAAATCCATTGCTATTTTTTCTTAAAGTACCTTCAAACCAATAATCTACATTTAAAGCATATCTATCAGTTGTTCCAAGATTTCTAGACGATTCATGCAATAAATGACTAGGAAAAAATACAATTAAATTATCGGTCGGAGTAATAACAAATTTTTTAGTGTTTATTAAGTTACTGGTATGATAGGGTATATCGATCATACTTGGAAACAAATTAAGATAATTATTATCTTTTTTAAGAATAAGGTCACCTGAATCTTTATTACCTTGAAAATATATACACGATGTAAACAAACTAGTGGAATGGATATGTGCAGGATTCCATTCTCCTGGCTTATGACGAGTTATCCAACTATGTCTAATTTTTAAATTTATTGAATTATCGGCTTCGATCACATCATGCCAATATTGGTTAGCAGCCTTCATTATGTCGTGGTGCAACGGTTGCAGAATTTTAAAAGTATCTAACACTTGCCGTTCTTTGGATATCGAAAGATAGTAGTTATCAGCATTATACCAAGGTACATATTCGATTTGTTTGATAAAATCAATAATGTTTTTAGAAATTGGAGGAAGATCTGCAGTGGATACCGGTATTGAAAATAAGTGATTAGTATTCATGAAAATATTTAGTGTTCCGTGCATACTACTTAAATATATTCATGTTTAAATTTTCCGAACTCAAGAGCATTCATTTAGAAATTACTAATCGATGCCAAGCAAGTTGTCCTATGTGTAGTAGAAATATTCACGGTGGGGTTGACAACCCTAATTTAATATTAAATGATTGGACAACTGACGATTTTAAGAATATTATATCAAGGGCAGTATTAGCTCAAGTAGAAAGTTTATATTTTTGCGGAAACTTTGGCGACCCAATCATAAATCATAATTTAGCAGACATGTGTGAATATGTCTCAACTGTAAATCAAAATATCAATTTAAGAATACACACAAACGGTGGAGCAAGATCTACATCGTGGTGGGAATCATTACCATCTAAATTACCAAAAAATCATAGAGTAATATTTGGGATTGATGGATTAGAAGATACTCATCATCTATACCGAAAAGGTACTACTTACAGCAATGTTATAAAAAATGCTACTGCATTTATTAACAATGGTGGCTGTGCTGAGTGGGTGTTTATAAAATTTAAACATAACGAACACCAAGTTGATGAAGCTAAGAAACGAGCAAAAGAGTTAGGATTTGTTGGATTTAATGTAAAAAATTCTTCTAGATTTGTAGGGTCTTCGCAATTCGATGTAAGAGACAATGCAGGAAACGTACTATACTATATTGAACCGCCTACAGATAACCAAGTACAGTTTATTAATAAAGACACTATTAAAAAAATAAAATCGTGGACTAACAATGCAGTAGTTTCGTGTAAGGCATTAGACAGCAATGAAGTGTATATTGATGCAGCAAAAATAGTATACCCGTGTTGTTTTATTGCCAGTTCTCCATTGTATTACACTGACCCCGATAGTATTATTAATGGCATTAGACAAACTATCAGTGGTCAGTATTCTAATTTAATAGCTGACTTGGGAGGAATTGATCAGCTGAATGCATTAAATTTGTCTATTAGCGATATTATTGAATCAACTAACTGGCAAACAGTATGGTATGATTATTGGAATAGAAAACAATTAACAACATGTGCCAGGATTTGCGGTTCCTCATCGGAAAAATTATTTACTAAGCCCCAAGAACAAATTGTTGAAAAAATAAATTTAAATGAAAATTAAAAGAATTACTAATAATTATCCTCCTAACATGTTAAGAATAGAATACATGTTAGGAAATTTATGCAATTATAAATGTAATTATTGTTTTCCTGGTAGTAACGAAGGTACAGTACGTTGGCCAGATATAGAACTTGTTAAAAATAATTTAACTCATTTATTAAATTTCTATAAAAAGAACGGTAAAGATTTATTTCAATTTTATCTAATTGGTGGCGAACCAACATTATGGAAAGATCTTCCAATTTTAACAAAGTATCTTAAAGAAGAATTCGGCGCAATTATCAACATAAGTACCAATGGATCTAGAAAATCAAATTGGTGGATAGATAACGCTGATAAGTTTGACGATATTGAAATTTCAGTTCATCACGAGTTTGTTGATACTGATCATGTTATAGAAGTAGCAGATATAATCTACGAAAAAGGAGTGAATACTGTTGCTAATGTGTTAATGGATCCTAACAATTTTGAAAAATGTATTTCAATAATTGAAAAGTTAAAACTAAGTAATTGTCCTTGGCCTATTATTGCAAAGAGTGTACATTATAATGGTGAAACAAAATATACAGAAGAACAAAAAAAATATTTTGCTGATACAGTCAAGCGTATGCCAGACATGGATTGGTATAACACTGTAAATAGAGATCCAGTTTGGAAGAAAATTACATGGGTTGACACTGACACTGAGAAGATACAAATCCCCAGTAACAATTGGTTCACCATAAATAAAATTAATCATTTTACTGGCTGGACCTGCAATCTCGGAGTAGATCACATAGAAATTTTTCAGGATGGTACAATCTCTGGAAATTGTAAACAAAAAATATGGGGATTAAATTATCATTATAATCTATATGATTTAGAATTTATCAATAACTTTAATCCAACACTTGTACCAGTTATTTGCAAACAACTGATATGCCAATGCACTAGCGAAATAATTATAAACAAATATGCCTAACTTCAAAACATTAGAACCTATTAATCAATCTCCAATCTTTCATATAGATTGGGAACTGAATATGAAATGCAATCTAGATTGCAGCTATTGTGGAAGTCATGACAATTCAATAAGTAACCCCAGTTATGAAAGCTGTCTAGCCACTTTAGATTTTTTATTAGAATATGCAAATCTCTATATGCAATACAAACCAGACAATCATAAAGTTGTTTTATTAAATCTGTTTGGAGGCGAAGCAATATATCATCCAAATTTTGTAGAGATTCTAGAAGAAGCTCGCAAGAGACATGCAAAATATAAAGATGTATGGCAATTGAGAATCCATTGTATTACTAATGCAGTGACTACTGAAAAGAAATGGAAACAAATTTTAAACAGTGTTGATTCATTTACTGTTTCTTATCATACAGAAAGCACTCATAGACAACAACAGCAGACCAAAAATAATTTATTATTGTTGAGAGATACAGACAAGTGGTATCAGTGTTCTATTATGATGCACCCTGAATATTTTGAAAACAATTTAGAAATGATAGAGTTTTGTAAACACAACAACATCAAGTATATTCCTAGACAGTTAGATCAAATTAAAGGCAACACAAAGTTTAATTACAAACAAGAACAAGTTATTTGGTTTGATACGTTGTATAAAAGAAAAAGCACTATTCAAATTGAATCCAAAAAATTAGAAGATGCTAAAAAATCACCTAACAAGACTAACATGTCAAAAGTGGGGAGAGCATGTTGTGGCGGAGAGTCGTTTGCGGTAGATGAAAATTTTAATGAACAAGTATTTTTTGTTCCTGACAATCGCTTTGAAGGATGGAGTTGCAGTGTTAATTGGTTCTTTGTCTTTGTTAAACAAGTTGAAAAAAATATATATCTAAATAAAGATTGTAGAATGACGTTTGATGGCACAGTGGGCCCGATTGGATCTATAGATCAGGCCGACCAAATTTTATCAACGCTTAAAAGCAATTTAGAAAATAACACACTTCCGGTGATTACTTGCAAAAAAGAGTTATGCAGATGCGGAATGTGTGCTCCTAAAGCAGAAACAGAATTGCTCTATACTAAAATTATGCAGAAGTATACGATTCCCATATCTCATTAAAGTCTGAATCTTCTTTAGCTTTTGGTATACACATACCACACCCGCATCGATCGTTAGGGCACACAATCGGCACAGGATTTTTCATTCGATTTTCTAAATCAGTCAATAATGTGTCAGCGTTTACCAATGATCCAATAGGTCCCCGACCAGTGTGTGTAGCTTGACAAGTTTGATGATGATAAACTAACCCAGTATGTTGATCTATATGTAGGAAATACCAGTCGACCATACACTTCCAGTTTTTAAATTCTGTATTAACCAGTGTTATAGGAACCCATTCTCCATCTACCTTTCCTTTCAAACACCGGCCACCACAGCATTGTCTGCCTAATGTGTTTCCTTCATTTCCTGAATCTTTGGAATAAGGTATATTTAAATTTTTAAAAAACCACACTTTTTGTTCTGTTTTATATGTGTGCGATGTTCTTCTTTTTGATCCGTCGTTGTCTGTAAACCATCCCGTCCTATCTTGATTTCCATCTCCAATTGGTCGAGGATTGTATCGAATATTATTTTCTTTTAATAAATCACATACATCTGTAGTTTCTTGCCAATGATCCACATGCAACATTACATTGACCTGCAACCACAAATCGGTTTTAGACAATTCTAAAATATTATTGATTGTTCTTTTTTTATAATTTTCACTGGCTTCGGCGTGATAACTTATAGTAACTCCATTAAAATTGTTAATTATTTTTTCGGAGTATTTTTTACCCCAACTACCGTTAGTGGTAAGACTTAAAAAATACGGTTCACTATCGGCTCGGATATATTCTATCAATTTCCAAAAATCTGGGTTGATTGTTGGTTCACCACCGGTAAAATTAATATTAGTTTCAATTTTATCTTTTCGATGTGTATTATAAATCGTTGTCCAGTTCTTGATAAACTCAAACGTATTTTTTAATTCTTCAAAAGGTGTATACGGACTAACAATATCATGCCGGGTGCTTTCGCAGTATGTGCAGTCAAAATTGCAGCGACGACCTATGTCCCATGTTACCATCATAGGATCTTTTTTTAATGAATTGATAGCTGTAGTTTTAATCATTTTTAATTTTAGTTAGTGGAATATCAGCGGCGCAGGTACACCATTCTCTCGTACATGTAATAGGCGTAGTAGGAACACTGAATTCATCTTGAAATATATTACCCAAACTGTCACCCACCCTGCAGGTAGCACGATGCACATCACCGTCCCAATTGATCATAAGACTTTCTAAGCCCGCATTGCATGTCCATCCTTTGAATTGATTTTTATGAAGTTTGATAACATCGTTGGCATGCATAATTTTATCATCATCTATTCGGCAGTTGGGTTTAACAGTTGCATCCTGTTCTAATATCCATTGTAGATCATTACCGTTGTATCGCATATCGTCAAACACGTTATGATCTCCCTCAGTCCATCGTATTCTACGAACAGCATATCGAATGCCCAATTCTTTAAACTTTTTAACAACTGATCGAACATGATCCATCTTATCGTGATGTGCCATAACATTGACAAAAAAGTCTTGTTCAGTTTCGTCGTAATATTTTAAGATAGTATCTACTACTCTACTCCATTCATGTTCGAAATGCAGGCTAAACACAAGATGATTAAAAAACATTTCATTTTTCAAATACCAGCGATATCCTCGTGTTCCGTTGGTAGTAATATTGACCCAGAAGACACCGTTGTGTTTAAAATATTCTAATAACTCTTCAATGTCTGGGTGTACACATGGCTCCCCTCCCGTTAGGCTAAGACGCAACGGCTTGCCTATGTTGCATAGTTTATCAACGGTTGCCTTTAGCACAGTGATATCGGTATGTGGACTAAAATTATCGTGGATACTATTAGGACAATAAGTGCAGTCATAGTTACACCTCTTTCCTAAATTCCACTCAACTTTAAGCTGATCTTGATGCGGCCACGCTGATGTTATTTTATGCAATTTACTTCCTTGACTTTATTAAATGTAAGCAGTTTCTTTTTATCAATGACAGTTATTAAGTCTGCTACGGGAATCATACCTATATTTAAATTTTTAAATTTAAAGTTTTGTCTCTTAACCCACTTATTGATGATTGCTGATCTTACAAAATACACAAGCCAATTTGTCGCTGGCCCGAATTTTATCATAAAATCTGCACTGTAATGTGTTTGTGGCCTAATCGCTTCCGATATGTTATCCTGATCTTTAAAAATATCCAATACTGTTTTTCCTACATGACAGTAATTAATATACACAGTACCTCGGCCCCATTTGTAGGTAAACTGATCCATATCCGTTGTAGTTAGCTCAAATCGTGGTCGATCGGCAAAAGTTACAACGACTGTTGGATGCAACTTATCAGTTCTCAATGCTGCTTCAAACTGATGTATAACAATATTAAATCGTTCAACCGCATGTTTTACTTCAACAGGAGCATTGTTAAACCACGGAGTTCCTACCGTTATCTCTCCTCTCAGATCTTCAAAAAATTTATGAAGATAATTTAAATCTTGCTGTGATGTATTAGTATTCACATATGTATCTATTACATTCTTATAATTGTTAATGACTGAGATACAACTATTTAATTCCTCAATAAAATTATGAGATCCCCAATTACTAAATCGATCAGTTTCATATAACGGATAGGTCTTTTGCAATTCTTTAAACCACTTTTGTGCAATCGCAGTGTCTCTTACTCTAAAGCACAGTACAGTATCCTCGTGACCGTTAGTCAAAACTAATTTAAACATACGGTTTGAACTCTGGAGTAACCTCGGTAAAACTTTGATTACGACTTAAATCGAGCCTACGGTTGAATTCTACACAATCTGCCCACTTGTTTTGTTGATCTCTTGCCTGAAGATAATTAATATTGTCTTGTATCTGTCCTAGTGTATACTCCAACAGTTCGGGATGTTGGTTAACTAGTTTAAAGTTCTTAACTCGTAGACTGACAGATTGCAACCTGTCAATTGCTAATTGTCGTAACTCTGGTGGTAGTACTTGCGCAGACAATACATTAGGATACTCAACACGATGTGTATGAAAAATAATACCAATATCGTCTAAAAAATATTCAATCATTTTGTCTAATATCAGTACATTGCTAACTTGCACAGTAACAGCACCAACAATGCGACTAATATTAGGTATAGTTTTTATTTGTTTTATGTTGTTAATCATTTCAGCAAACGAAGCATTGCCGCGAATATACTCGTAACTATTGTATAGTCCATCTATACTTACATTTACTGCCACCGACTTAAACTTGGGCCAATATTCCCAAACAGTACGATTGCTCTTGCCTAACATACTCAAATTGGTCGCATACTTGATTTCAATTTGATCGCCGTACGGAGCAAGCATGTCTAAAATACGATAGTGCTGAGGATCCATTAGGGGTTCGCCGCCTGCAAACTCCACCCTTCTAAAGTGCGGCAATAATTTTTCTAAGCTATTCCACCATTCGGGATTATCTTGAAACTTGTCTAAAAATGGCTTGTTTTCTAAGTTATGTTGTTCTACAATAGCATACATAATGTTGCCTTCTTTCTTGTAGAATTCTTTAACTTCACTCCAATCATTCCAGCTGGTACTATCCATGGGATGACACATACGACATTTAAGATTACACAGATTGTTCAATTTTAATTCAATGGTGGGAATTTCAAATGGCATTGCATAGTCAGCGGTTAACTTGTCTAGTGCGTCTGGGTACAGGTTAATTCTAGCTTCGGGTATTTTGCCAGCAATATGTCGTTGTCGAAGACTTTCAACTCCTTGGTCTTCTAGATTAAAACACGGTTCGCACTCAGGCGGCCTCTCATCATTAAGCACCTGCTTTCTAATACGTCGCATTGTGTCATTATTCCATATTTCTTCTAATGACTGTTTTTGAATAACCCCAACAGGATGACTTCTACAGCATGCACATATTGCACCATCTTCACGAGTGGCTAACCCTGTGAACGGGTGCATGCAAAATGTTTTACTCTTCATTGGGCTAGGTATCTTATAAGAGGAGAAACGCCAGTTGGCTGGCCGTTGTTCATTGCTAGGTATATACTATTTGTTGGAGTTAAATTAAAATCTTTACAAATTTTATAATAACTTGATTCATGAGTGTTCCACAAATAATCTGATTTTAAATTTTTCATGAAATGTCTGCCTATTATTACCGGAATTTTTAAATTCATATTAAATTTATTCATTACATAGATAGCATCGTCGTTGGTATTTTTACTCCATCGCAATCCTACTCTATTCCATCCTAACCCTAACCCTTTACTTAAACTTATAGCAACACTTTCTATAGCGGGATGATCAAAGTTAAAATTTATATTTCTACAACAAGTAATCCATGCGCCGTCTATGTGTACAGGAATTTGTTTAGCATATGCCTCATCTAAAATTAAATGCATTGATTCATGCATTGCACCTGTACTCGGAAACGGCATGGCAATTATTAATGGTACGTTTCTTTTTAAATTTCCCACATTGGTGTATTCTATATCAGAATTTAATCTTTGATGGTATCTGTAATCGCCTTCAAAAGTTTGAACAGGGCCTTTCATATAGATAGTATCAATAAATTGAGTACACCCTGAGCATATGTCGATGTTGGTAAACTTTTCTAAGCCTGTTAAGTTATTAAGGGTACTTGACGATATAAAACTGATCAACTCTAATTTAAATTTATTGTACACTTCATTACTGATATCTTTTTCAATATTTCCGTCAAGTGCATCGATGATCAACGATTCGATAAAATCATCAGATAACGGCTGCGGTCTGTCAGTCTCTAAAAACTCTTTAGAATAGTAAGGAGCGATTTTAACTTTCATGAAATATTTATATGATCAGATAATTCTATAAATATTTCATGAAACAAAAAACTTTTTGGATACAATCGGAAGATACACAGCTGGGCAAATGGCAAAAACAGTTACAAGACCTAACGGGGAGCCCTAGCTTCTGTGTTCTTCCATGGATACACTTAGCTACTCGCCCAAACGGTGACATGAGAGTATGCTGTGTTGCAAATGCCAGTGGTGCTGATAGCGGAGACTACACAGTCGGACTAGTTAAGATGGAGGACGGCCAGCCTGCAAACTTTTCACATGATCTTCCTACTGAAGCATTTAATAACAATTACATGAAATCAGTTCGTAAATCAATGCTGGCTGGCGAAGCTCCTGCTAGTTGCAAAAAATGTTTTGATGAAGAAGCTAAAGGTATTGCTAGTAAAAGGATTTGGGAAACCGGCACATGGTTTAAAGATGAAAAAATTGATATTCCTGAACTAATAGCCCAAACTGGTGCTGACGGAACTGTTCCTTTTAAATTAGAATACTTAGATCTCCGGTTAGGACATACTTGCAATCTTAAATGCATTATGTGCAGTCCACATGATAGCAGTCAATGGGTAGGCGAGCATAAAAAAGTATATCCGTTATTTCAAAGTCCGTTGATCAAAAAACAGTTAAGTTGGCAACGGAGCGAATTTAATAATTTCTGGCATAAAAATCCTAAATTTTGGGAAGAAATTTACGAGCAAATCCCTAATTTAAAACAATTATATTTTGCTGGTGGCGAGCCGTTAATGATACGTGAGCACACACAATTCTTAGAAGAAATTATTAAACGTGGATACGCTGATAAGATTACACTTCGTTACAATACCAACGGACTACTGTTAGACGACGCAATTATGAAGATATGGGCAAAATTTCGTAAGGTCAAGGTAGGATTTAGCCTTGACGGCATAGAAGAACGAAATCATTATATACGGTATCCAAGTAAGTGGGAAGTTATTAAAAAGAATCTAGATATTTTAGATAACGCTCCTGGTAATATTCAAACTAACATAGCACTAGCTGTGCAAATTTTAAACATTAAACATATTCCAGAAATGATCAAATGGAAAGTTAATAGCAAATTTAAAAAGATCAATATGGATACCAATGCTGCGGGCCAGATGATGGGAGGAGGGTTGATCGGTGTACATCTATTATGGATTCCCACTTGGTTAAGTCTACGTGTATTGCCTACTGAAGATAAATTAGAAGTAAGAACACTGTTTGCTGAATTAAAACAATGGTTATGGGATAACTACACACAAGATGATGAATTTTGGAAAACTAATCCATATGGGTGGAAAAGATGGGAAGGTATTCTAGATTGGATGGATGCTGAAGATCATACTAATTTGTTACCCGATTTTAAAGAATATATAGAAAGAATGGATACACAACGTAATACTGATTTTAAAGACATATTTCCCGAACTTTCACATTTATTATAATGTTTAAAAAACTTAATATACAAATAAATTCTAAAATTATTTCAGAAGCGGTTACTGATCTGCCTGATATTAATTTTAGAATGTCTATTAACACTCCCACTGACAATTTTTTCTACGATCCTTGGACTATTAAAGACGAATTTAAAAATTCAGCCTGGGATAAATTATTAAAAACATTGCCATTCGATACAGGCGAGGCTAGAATTATTAAACTAGATCCCGGTAAATGTTACATAGGGCATTCGGATATTGATGACAGATGGCATACTACATTAGCAGCCAAAGATTCGTTTTTAATAAACCTCAATACATGTCAAATGTTCGAGCTTACCAAAGATTTTCAGTGGTACGAGTTAGACACTTCAATTCGTCATAGTGCCGTAAATTTCAGTAATGTTCCTAGAATTCAATTAGTGGTTAGAAAATTATTAGTTAGAGGTAATATTCCTAATCCGATAAATGTAAAACTTACTTTAAAAAAAATTGTAGAAGACCGTAGGTATATTTTTGACGATTTAGTCAGTCCGTGGCTCAACAATCAAAATAAAAAAGGCCTGTTGAACAATTTCTCTGGGGAAGAATTCAAAGCAACATTTACCATAGACAGTAGTGTGATAGATTCTCTCAACGAGCAAGTTGAATCATATTTTAATTTAGAGATAGTACAATGACAGATTTAGAAAATTGGAATTATTATTACAAATTTGATCCTACTGTAAATAGGCTCACTCGTTCGAATATGCTTTACACTCCGTTAATAAATCCCGAAGGAAATATATTCTGTATGAACTGGGATTCAAAAAACGATTATCAATTAAAACACGGCCCGCGAGAAAATTTTAAAGAACTTATAGATTTCTTTTTTAACAAAGAAATAACTAACTTATCAAAGTTTAGAAATTGCAAGTGGAGTCCAGAAATCATCGATATTGATCATGGTCGTCGACGTATATTCTTTAAATGGCACGGGGAAACTCTAAACACTATCGTATACAGTGACAGAACTCTCGATCAAGTTTGTCCTAACTGGCAACACCAATTACATTCTATAGTGTCTGGCATTCTAGATATGGGATTTTACAAACCCAGTTTGTATCCTCATTGTTTCTTTTTTGATGACGATAACATACTACGAACATTTGACTTTTATGCTTGCATATCAAAAGAAAACCCGTTTATTGAGTTTGAGTTGATTAAAGGAATGGTAGGCCCTAATTCAATGGGGAGATTTGATGAAGCAATGAACGGCAGCATTGTTAATGTAGAAATACTTTTTAAAAGAGCATTAGAAACCTATGTTAAGTGGCCTAATGATGCTCTTGTAACAGTATATAACAAACTATATTCTTAATCGTCAATTGATTGCTCCCAGTCTTTGTTGTCTAGATTATAGTTTAATGTTCCCGTCGGCCAATAATCGACTACTAGAGCATATCTATTTTCATTAGTTTGACTTTCGCTGACACAGTGCTCTAAATGCCCCGGAAAGATAACAATCATATCAGTTTTTGGTTCAATTGACCATTCTCGAGTATTAAAGTTTGTTTTTTGACTAAACTTCATTTCCATAACATTGTGGAATAGATTTCCATAGTTTAAATCTTTTCTAAACATTAGTTTTCCGCTATTCTCAGGAACCTTGGGATAGTAGATAGCGGTTACTAGTGTGTTAGGATCTTGATGCCACGGGTGAAAATCGTCTTTGTTATGCCTTGTTGCCCAACTGTGAAGTCGTCTTAATCCCAAGTGAGGTTGTACATATAACACGTTACGCCAATAGTGTTCTACTGCTGCTTGGATATTATCTCTAATTCTTTTTAACGGTTCTTCGGTTTCAACAATATATGTTTTCTTTGTTAGCTTGAGTCTTTTATTTGGACGTAAGTGTTGTATATACTCCATATTCTCAAGGTAGTCTAGTTCCTCTTTATTGATTGGAGGTAGCTGTGCAGACCATACCGGAATAGCATATAGTTCGTGTAGTGTTGGGTTTTCGATATTAATTTGTTTACTCGTACGCTAGTATGTGTAGCATAAATTTTGGTTTGACTCCGCAATTGAATCCGGCATGCCATGCGTGATAATTATTCCACTCCCACATATCCCCTTGATCCCAGAAATAATGTGCTTCTTTTCCTAACAAGAATACGTGACCAAATTCTGGTTTACCTATATGACACACAAATCTTTTTAATTTGCCTAGTTTGAGATAGTGTTGTTCGTTGTCGTCGGTATCCCAGTGCCACGGAGTACAATACCCGGGATCAACTCTGCTAATCCATGCTCTGGCAATTTTTACGTTTAATAATTCTTCACAAATTTTATTAATATTTTCATCATAATCTTTTCCAGGATAGTAATTACTCCATTTTGCAGATGATAGATTAACATTTCCATCCTCCCATAAAGAAAACAATTCGCTGTATCCAGCGTTACGTTCACTCCAAAGTTTTTTATCAGGTAATACTTCCTTACCTTTAGTGTCTTTAATATTGTTTATCAATGCCTCACAATCTAACTGTAGATTGCAATTAAATAAAAACATTGATGAATCGGTATCTAACATATTACTTTCTGTCCTGATCAGTGTAGAATTCTTTCTTATTGTGTTTGAGGCCAGGTTCGAATGTTGTGAACTGAAAAGTTGCTCGAGGAATCATACTTAGATTAACCACGCCGTGTATTAGATCTGCTTGATCAAACTCCCACAGGTCGCCTGCTTTATACCCAGTCATCATATTTCCTCCCTCAGACACAAACACATGCCCGGGATGATAATCCATCAGTGCCATCCAATATCGAGTGGCAGTAGCTTGTATTTTAGTGTGCGGGTCATAATGCATGCATGCAACACTTCCTGGAAGAAATTTAATAAACCACCAATCCCATTCTCTTCCGTTGAGATCAATTGGCGGTGAAATTTTAAATTCTTTTATATCATCAGTCATCTTAGTGTACATGTTTGAATAAAAGTTCAACCGATCATATCCTGCATCACAGAATTTTTTATACCATTCCTCATGAGAAGGATGACCAACCCATGTTTTAGGTTGATTTAGTACAGTAGGATTTCCTTTAGTTGATACAATTTTTTCAACTAACCCGAGAGTTATCCAATCAGCATAATTTCCTATATATTTCATTTATTGTAAAAGCTCAATTGTAGTGATATTCTCGGAGTCATGCTTATGTTAGCTGCACCGTGAACCATCTTTGCGTCGGACCACTGAAATAAATCTCCTATTTTATAGTTGTTGAGGAGATAATCATCATGAGTAAAAATATGACCATCTTCAAAATCAGTTAGCATCATAGTATATCGTAAGCTATCAGTTGTGCCAGTCAGGTGCGGGTCAAAATGCATCGGTTGCATATCACCAGGCGCATATTTTACAATCCACCAATGACCGTACTCGCACCAATGCGGGAATATTGGATGATTATATTTCCATCCAGTTTCTTTTATAAATTGTTGAACACACGGAGTTTCGATTGTGTATTGATGAAATTTATATTTTAAATCAGGATAGCCTGCATTTTCTAACTCAATTCGAGCACAGTCCCATTCGGGAACTCCAGTCCACTTTTCTGGTTGATACACAGGAACAATGTTGCCATCGTTTTTTAAAATCATTTCAATGAGCCCTTCTGGGATCCAATTTTTATAATTATATATGAGATTCATTCTTTATATTCCTATGATTAATTACATTATTTGTCGGCATGCATATCTCTTAAAAATTGTAACAATGGAGTAAAATAATCTTTCATCACTTGATCTTTTACCAATAACATATTACCGGAAACTGTTGGAATTTGCTTATACTCGTCCCACGATAATGATTTTATTCGTTCTACTGTAAGGTCTTCTTTGCCGAATGGACTATGTTTAAAAATCCATTTTCTTTTTCTAGATATGGTACTTAGCTTCTGTTCGCATTCCTCGGCCAATAATTTGGCATCGTTGTAATTTTTAATATCGGTTCCGTCATCTTTTTCCCAATACCACGGTCTGTTTACAGGATCAGGAAAACTATATCCGTATTTTTGATAGTTTCGTTCGAACTCGCTAGTAACTCTAAATTGTTCCCATTTATCCGGAGCATATAATCTCAGTGGCACTAATCCTATTGCATCAATAGGAGCATCATCCCTCATAAACCATTCAGTCGAATATCTAATAGACTCTGAATTTTCCCCAGGTAACCCAGTGATAAATTGACTACTGATCATGACATCATCTCCCCAGGCAGCTTTACAATCAATTAATGCTTGTTTTAAGTTTTCACTTTTAGCACCTTTTTTAATATTTTTTCCAGCAACTGAATTAAAGGTTTCAATTCCTACGATAATATCTTTAAATCCGCACTCTTTAACTAATGGAATCTGTTCTGGGTGTGATCTTAATAAATCTAATCTAAAAAATCCCCAGAATATAGGAGTAAACGGTAATGATTTAACTACGCTATGAAATGCTTGAAGTTTTTCTGTACTATCATTAAATGTATCATCTGTTATGTAGTATTTCCATACTCCCCATTTTTCCCAATTTTCTATTAATTCTGCTCTTAGCATTTCGGGTGTTTTTAAATAATCATTTATATTTTTTTGTCCTATCAACGGCCAAGTACAAAAGCTACAACTAAATCTACAACCTCGACCTACTTCTAATCCCAGTGCATCGTAAGGCATAACAAAGTCTTCAACTTCATATTTTGTAGTAGACAATTTAAAATCAAATTTTTCTTTATCGCCCTGTGCTTTAATGTCGTAATTAACAATAGGATTAAATATTCTCTTTGGACCTTTTCCTGATACAGATAGCATCCAATCGACAAACATAGTTTCAGCCATGCCTATAAAAAAATGATCAATACCCGGAGTTTCAAAATATTCCCATGTTTTACTGCCACCAAAAATGACTTTAGTTTTGGGGTTGCGTTGTTTAACATATTCTAACCAAGGCGCTGACAATCCATTTGCAAACTGCATAGGTAGTCCTGCACAATACCACGGTTCTGTTTCAAGTTTTAAAAAGGTAGCCGAACTTTCCCTTGCATAAGAATGTTGTAATAATGACGCTCGCTGTTGACCTTCAACGTCTTGCATTCTGTAAGGGAAAATACTAGTGCTAAATCCAACAAAATATGTTTCCGGTCCAACACTGTTATCTAAAATTTCTTTATACATTTCAATTGTTACTGCAAAGGCAAAGTCGACAACTAAAATATTGAATCCGTATTTTCTTAATTCGTTGGCTAGTCTATGTACACCATACCCACGCCCAAGCCAATTTTGAGATGTACATTCTGTAAATAATATTCCGTGATACATTAATAACTCTCTAAATGATCAATTTTTAATTTCTTTCGAAAATCGTCTGTAAATTTGCCATCAATCCGCAATCCGTAGGTCTGAGACATAGTACGATTACCACCGTGCCAATCTTGATCATTCCACCAAGCGGCTCTAGTGTTAAGTCCGTGTTTCATCTTAACTTCTGGATCCCAAATATAAAACTGATTTCTAGTATCCGGTCGAATATGTATAAATTCATTTTTGTGGGGAACGATCACATCAACTCCGTTCTTTGCATCTAGATCTCGATGTTCAAACGGTATTCCATCAGCCTCGCAATGAAAAAATATAACACGGCCTATATGTTCGAAAATGTTGTCTGTTATTAACTGTTCGATCCATGTTACTACCCCTGGAAAATATTCTGCTTCTGGTGTAAGTTTTCTTTTTGCAGTCCTGTCGTCCCAACTGCCTTCTTCCCATAGAAAATAATAAATGTAAGGATCATATGCTCCCATTGCCATTTTTAAAAATCTTGTAAATTTATTGCGTTGTTGGTAACTTGAAAAATCTTTATATAACGACAACCCTGCTTGTTTAATAGGATCACTGTCAGGTAGCTCTAAAAACTCTTGCATAGCTTGATATATAGGTTTCCAATGAAGCTGATAACTCATATCGTTAAATGTAAAACCCGGTTTCATCCAAGTTCCTTCTTTTGCAAACTCTCTTGCCTCAGCAAAACCTTTATAAATTTCAGGTTGCAGCTTATCAAACTCCTGCATGTTTAGGAATGGTTCGATGTCATAATATGCTTTACCGTTTATTCCTTTTATCATATAATTCCTTTTATGTTTAAGAGATCAGGAAGATATTCTCTTTTTATTCTAAAAATCAATCCCACTCGATCACTATAAGAGCTGTTTTCTGTTGCATGGGGAATTTCAGCATCAACCAAGTATGCATTTCCTGTGGGAGGAAAGGTAATCTCTGTTGTCTCAGGTGCGTCGCCGAATACAAAAATAGAGTTATCATCCCAATGCAACGGTATATGAATTGCATATTCTCCTTGATCGGTATGTTTTACCACTTTGCCGCCAGGCGGCAGCACAAACAAGGACCACCTGTAAGCAAATGGGATTGCTTCGGTTAGCCTTTTAGCCAAACCAAATATCAATTCAGTGTTGTACCACGGAACCCTAGGGTGTTTTGATCTCAGCATAGACGGCAACATGCTACGATCTGCCATATCACTTTGCAACACCCAGCCATGCATTAATGTTTCGCACTTGTTTACGCATGAATGTATTGCATCGTCGTTTAAATGAATATAATTGTTTTCCCATGTCCAGTGTAAGTGTTTAAAATTTAATTGTAGAGTATTATAGTATTCAGATAATTCATTTATATCTATTGTAAAATTTAATTTTTGTACAGCGTTATCAACATTATGCATAGTGAATTTATTTATAGTTAAATACCGTATCGTGAATTTTAATTACTATTACAATAATGTGCCAGGCGACGGACTGTGCCGAAATAACTTAATATATACTAGCCTTATAAGCGATGATAAAAAAACTTTCTGTCAGTGGTATCATAATGACAGCGAGTATCATCAAGGTAAGAATGAAGTAGTTGATGCCGATCTAATGGAAGAAAAATGGAAACGTGAAGTTAAGTTTTTAACATTAATGTCTAAGCACTATCCACATCAGATTCCAGAATTGTTAGATATAGACATACATGAAAAAAAGATATATTTAAAAATTGACGGAGTGGATTTTTGGCAAGAACATTTTGATAAAAAATGCATGTATGATCAAGTACTACCTGATTGGCAAGAACAGATGTTATTAATTTTTCAAAGTCATAAAACTTTGGGATTATGGAAATATAGTTTACATCCGAGCAGTTATTTTATCGTTGACGGTCAATTGAAAAGCATTAATTATTTTTTTACATATCAAACAGGTGAAGGTCCTATAACTGTTAGGGATCACCTAAGTCACATTAGCAAGGAACGACAGCAAGAAATGAAGATAAAAACTGATGCATTAGGTATCGGCTGGGATGTGCCACAGACCACTAAAACTATGCAGCTATTAGCTTTTGAAAGTTTCAGTAACAACTACCCTAGAGCATTTATTGAGAGAGCCAAGCGTGTCTTTATATAAATTAGTACAGTGGACTGCTGATTTACCGCTGGATGACTTTTATCACCAAGCATCGATCAAAGGATTCAACAATAATAGCAGTCAACATATGTTAGTTGACTGCTTTCGCAAAGAAAGAGAATGGGCAGTTTGGATTCTCTATTATGACGGAATTGCTGCAGGATCTGTAGCAGCACATAGTTTAGACTTTTTAGAAAATTCCTATAGAATATGTGCAAGAACTTGTGTGTTAACACACTTGTTGCCTAGAATGCATCTAAGAAGTTTAAGGTACACTTGTCAACAACATCAAAATGCCACAGCACAATTTTTTATACCAAAGTGTATAGAATGGACGGCATGCGCTAATAAAGATTTATACATTACAACACATCCCAGTAATGTAGGATCACAGAGCCTGGTACACAACACCTACTGCCCTGCTCTAGAGAAAACCGGTGCGTTAACCAGATCATTCGAGCACAACTATAGAGGGCATCTACAAACTTTTTGGAAGTTAAATACCGTTGTCTTTTTAGAACAGCTTGATCGATTACCTAGATGGTGACGATTAGTCAGTAGTATGCGTGTGTTCGTAAAAAAGCCAATTTTTTATTTCTGTTGCCTTGAAACTTTCAGTTAGTACAACAATTTTGTGTAGTCGAGCTGCAAGTTTACTCGGTGCAAGGTATGCACAGTCAATAATATAGTCTATCTTTGATTGTTCTATATTTTTTTCTAAATCCCAATGCTTGGCAGTGAATCTCTTCGACAAAACATCTTTTAACATTATATCTCTCTTCTAGGAAGTTTAAAATCGTTGATACCTGCGGTGGTTACAAAGTCTATAATTTCGTCTTCGTATTTTTTAGCATATTCATTTTTTAAGTATGGTTGCCAAAAATCTTCTTGAAGATTACTATAATCATGCTGTACACGGTATGCCAGTCTGTTGTCAGTGCTGCCAAGTCTTCTGTGCAAGGTAATGCTATTGTCAAATAGACAGAAATCACTGTTTCCCTGATACCAGTGATCATATGTATATTTTTCTACAAACAATCCCTTGTTGATCTCGTCAAATACCTTATCGCTTTCTTCTTTAGTGGCACCTTTGATACTATATATTGTATTAATTGAATAATGCAGTCCTACAATACCGCCCGGACTACGCATCACAATAGGAATTTCAGTGTTGTCTACCGGGCACATATTGGCGTGCATAACTTCGTCTTGTTCTAATCTTAGGCCTGGATTTATTTTACCGGGAGTAAATCTATGTAATAGAATCATTTCGTCTAGTTCACTACGGAATGCATTTGAAACAGTTTCATAGTAATCTGGAGTAGTTAAAAATCCAGTAGAGCTCCCGACCATGCATTCACTGCTCAGCAGTGCTACTCCGGGAGTAAATGTCAATGTTCCACTTTCGTTGCTGTGCCAAGCAAGTTCGCCTTCTGCAAACATTCCTAACGGATTGCCATCTTGATCTTTTTTGCCCGAAACCCGCATAACATGCCGTCCTGTAGTTGGATCGATTTCCTGCATACGAGCAATATTAGATAATCTCAGTTTATCAATATCATCAATACTGGGATCGTTGGCTATTGCAAGTTTTATCACCTGACTCCAGGTCTTTCCTGCATATTTTTTTAAGATGTTATAGCGTATGCCATACCGAGTGTCGCCCCACTTCATCAACCATTCTGTTTGATTTTTCCAATTTAGATTACAATCTCTAATAATCGTAACTAAGTTAGTCAAGTGCAGCTGGCCGATTTCATTCCATTCTTCTACACTTAATTTTTCAAAATTAACATCGTCAATGAACACGCCGAATCGGCCTAGCCCTGGTATTTTTGAAACTCTCATAATCTAATTTTCTCGGTTAGAATATTATTTAAGAGAGTTTTGCAAGTTTAACACTAATATTGATTAGCTTAGATCTACCCATTCTGGAGTAGTACCGCTTGTGTTTTGATAGCCTTGGAATTTATTTGTTGTAGTATTGTACACTATCATTCCAAAGGCAGGAGCCGCCGGTAAGTCTATAGTTGCGTACAACCCAGTTTGTATAACTGGAGCACTTAATGTACCTTTACTATTAAATGTAAAAAATAAATTATCGTTTGCAACTGCGCCTGCAAGACTTGACTGTACAATAAACAACAGCTTTCCTGGAACCATACTTGAATCGGCTACAACTACATCATCAACTTGGGCTGCGATTGTTGCAGCTCGCACAAATGTGCTGCCGTCGAATCCTTTGAAAAGCGTTCCGCTCAGCAAGTCGTTTTGTTGCACTATAACTGGCAATAAATTAGTCCCTCTAGATATTTCTGTCGAGAACCACGGACTGTCGCCGGAGTCAATAACTCCGCCGGCTACTAAAAATGGTAAATTGATATCATCTTGCCATATTCTAATAGACATTCTATCAGTCGTTGAACCAAATATTATGTCATTACTGAGCGATGTGAATGTGTTTCCTTCGATTGTCAAGGAAGAAGTATGCAAGCTAGAATTTATACCGTCAACTAACAGTGTAGAATCGTCTGCAAATATACTACCGTTGACATCGCCAGTATGATATCCTTCTGAGTTACCAGTTACATTGCCGACCACGTTACCAGTTACATTGGAAAATACTGGACCAACAATGCGTCCACTCACCGCATCAACTAACAAGGTTGAATCATCTGCAAATACACTACCGATAAGATCTCCAGTTACATTACCAGTTACATTACCAGTTACATTACCAGTTACATTACCTGTTACATTACCGACCACGTTACCAGTTACATTACCAACCACGTTACCAGTTACATTGGAAAATACTGGACCAACAATGCGTCCACTCACCGCATCAACTAACAAGGTTGAATCATCTGCAAAGACTGACCCTTTTA
>Ga0209702_10003012_pt1 | contig 27645 bp, 25 predicted proteins | sample FRY01_FD_187210 | JGI IMG/M metagenome (GOLD analysis project Ga0209702, IMG submission 187210) | Freshwater microbial communities from Lake Fryxell liftoff mats and glacier meltwater in Antarctica - FRY-01 (SPAdes) (version 2) | ecosystem: Environmental > Aquatic > Freshwater > Ice > Glacier... | reverse complement strand
AACTTCAAGGAGCGCCAGTAATGGTCGCCGACAAAAAGATTGCTTGGCCAGCACAACTTGCACTTGGTAGCGACGGTCTTGGAAACTCACTTGACCATATCCGTGAAATCATGGCGACATCAATGGAGGCGTTGATCCACCACTTCAAACTTGTTACCGAAGGTTTTCGAGTACCTGCAGGTCAGGTATATGTCGCAATTGAATCCCCACGCGGCGAACTTGGTGCCTCCGTCGTTTCAGATGGCGGAACCCGTCCATACCGGGTTCACTTCCGGGAACCATCTTTTAACAACTTACAAGCAACCGCGGCAATGAGTGAAGGCGGCATGATCGCCGACATTGTTGGTGCCGTTGCTTCAATTGATCCAGTCATGGGAGGCGTTGATCGATAATGGCATTCTCAACTGAAGATCTGCAAATAATGGATTCGATCATCAAACGTTATCCACGTCCTCGCTCTGCAATCATGCCTTTGCTTCACTTTGTGCAGTCAAAGGAAGGCTATGTCACAAATGAAGGTATTGAATTAATTGCAGAGATTCTAGAGCTAGCAGCGGCCGAAGTCACTGCGGTATCTACCTTTTATACCCAGTACAAATCGGCGCCAGTTGGTGAGTATCACGTTGGTGTTTGTACAAATACTTTGTGTGCGGTCATGGGTGGAGATGCCATCTTCGCTTCTCTGAAAGAACACCTAGAAATTGAAAATGATGGTGTTACAACTGATGGAAAAGTTTCATTGGAACATATCGAGTGCAATGCCGCCTGTGATTACGCTCCGGTTGTTATGGCGAACTGGGAGTTCTACGACAACCAAACTGTGGAATCAGCAAAGGAGTTAGTTGATTCAATGCGGGCAGGTAAACCAAAACCGCCAACTCGTGGACCAAACCGGTTAGTGAGTTGGAAAGAAGCATCAGCGGTGCTAGCCGGATTAAATGATGGCCTTGCACATGAAGGTGTGCAAGCTGGCGAACCAACTTTGCTGGGTTTAAAACTTTCGAAAGCGGGCAAGTAATGACAAAGCTAGCTCCAGTTTTATCGGCCTACTGGGATGAAAAAGATTCATTTACGCTAACGGCATACCAGCGCAATGGTGGGTACAAAGCATCCGAAAAAGCGCTGGCAATGGAGCCAGATACCGTGATTCAACTTGTAAAAGATTCCGGGCTGCGCGGTCGCGGCGGTGCCGGCTTTCCAACCGGAATGAAGTGGGGATTTATTCCACAAGGCGACAACAAGGATCATTACTTAGTTGTAAACGCCGATGAGTCTGAACCAGGAACTTGCAAGGACATGCCGCTGCTTATGGCAAATCCACACGTACTTATTGAAGGTTGCATCATTGCCTGCCATGCAATTCGCGCCAAGCATGCATTTATTTATATTCGCGGTGAAGTAACACATATTGTTCGCCGGCTTAACCAAGCAATTACCGATGCTTACGCTGCCGGAATTCTTGGCAACGGAGTGGACGTCGTTCTACATGTCGGAGCTGGTGCTTACATCTGTGGTGAAGAAACTGCACTTCTTGATTCCCTGGAAGGTTTTCGCGGCCAACCACGTCTTCGCCCACCATTTCCCGCTATTGCCGGGCTTTACGCCCGTCCAACGGTGGTAAACAATGTCGAATCAATTGCATCAGTTCCAGCCATTGTTATGAATGGTGCGGATTGGTATCAATCAATGGGCACTGAAAAGAGCAAAGGAACAACGCTCTTCTCATTGTCAGGTCACGTCGTTAACCCCGGTCAGTTTGAAGCACCATTAGGAATTACCCTCCGGGAAATTCTGGAACTTGCCGGAGGCGTTCGCGCCGGACATAAGTTGAAGTTCTGGACTCCTGGTGGATCTTCAACTCCCTTGTTCACCGATGCGCACCTAGATGTCCCGTTAGATTACGAAGGTGTTGCCGCGGCCGGATCAATGCTTGGCACGAAGGCACTTCAAATTTTTGATGAGACAACTTGTGTTGTTCGTGCGGTATTGCGTTGGACCGAGTTTTACAAGCACGAGTCCTGTGGCAAGTGCACACCGTGTCGGGAAGGCACCTGGTGGCTAGTACAGATCCTTCGCGATCTGGAAGCTGGTAAAGGAACCGAAGCAGATCTGGCAAAGTTGCTTGATCTTTGCGACAACATCCTGGGTAGATCTTTTTGTGCATTTGGTGATGGCGCAACCAGCCCAATCACCTCCTCAATTAAGTATTTCCGCGATGAGTACATTGCCCATTTAATCCAAGGTGGTTGCCCATTTGATCCAGTTGCCGCAACGCTATTTGTTGGGGCAGGTGCCTAAGTGAGTAATGATGTAGTAGACATGATCACCCTTATCGTTGATGGTTTTGAAGTAACAGTTCCGAAGGGAACGCTGGTTATTCGAGCGGCCGAAAAATTGGGAATTCAAATTCCACGTTTTTGTGATCATCCATTACTAGATCCAGTTGGTGCTTGCCGGCAATGTTTAGTTGAGATTGAAATTAATGGGCGGGCATTTCCAAAGCCACAAGCATCCTGCACTATTCCAGTTGAACCTGGAATGATTGTTAAGACACAATTAACTTCACCTGCTGCGGAAAAAGCACAGCGTGGTGTGATGGAGTTTTTACTGATAAACCACCCGCTGGATTGCCCGGTCTGCGATAAGGGTGGCGAATGCCCATTACAGAATCAAGCCATGAGTACTGGACAAGGCTCTACCCGATTTGAAGGCGTTAAGCGCACCTTTGAAAAGCCGATCAATATCTCGTCCCAGGTTTTACTCGATCGTGAACGATGTGTCTTGTGCGCTCGTTGTACTCGTTTTTCAGAACAAATTGCCAGCGATCCGTTTATTACTCTGAACGAGCGCGGCGCATTGCAACAAGTTGGAATTTACGAGAACCAGCCCTTCGAATCATATTTTTCCGGAAACACAGTTCAGATCTGTCCAGTTGGAGCGCTGACAGGTGCTGCTTATCGATTCCGCGCTCGCCCATTTGATTTAGTCTCAACCCCATCTGCCTGTGAACACTGTGCATCTGGTTGCGATATGCGCACTGATGTTCGCCGTGGCAAGACTCTTCGCCGGCTAGCAGGGGAAGACGCATCCGTAAATGAAGAATGGAATTGCGATAAAGGTCGTTGGGCATTTAAGTATGTGACTGCAGTTGATCGATTAAAGGCACCAATGGTGCGCAATGAAGCAGGCGAATTAGTTGAGGCCTCATGGCCAGAGGCACTCGCAGTTGCTGCGCAAGGTCTAACAGCGGCAAAGGTTGCGGTTTTAGTTGGCGGTCGGGTAACTCATGAAGATGCCTACGGTTATAGCAAGTTTGCTCGGGTTGCACTTGGTACAAATGATATAGATTTCCGCGCGCGCATTTCATCAGATGAAGAACGCGAATTTATCGCATCACATGTCGTAGGTTCGGCCACAACTTATCGCGATATCGATCGGGCAGATCAAGTTTTGTTAATTGGTTTTGAACCAGAAGAAGAGTCTCCAATCGTTTTCTTGCGAATTAATAAGCAGGTCCGAAAGCGCGCCTTAAAAGTTGTTTCAATTGGTTCGAAAGAATCAATTGCGGTCGAAAAATTAAAGGCTGATTTCGTAAAGGTGGCACCTGGTCAAGAAGCTGATGCCATTGCAGCACAAACCCTCACCAATAGATCGGTAATTCTTGTTGGCGAACGGGCATCCGAAAGTGCGGGTGCATTAAGTGCAGTAGCCGCGTTAGCTGATGCAACCGGTGCCAAACTTGCCTGGATTCCGCGGCGGGCGGGGGAGCGCGGTGCGATCGAGGCGGGTGCGATCGGCAACTTATTGCCAGGCGGACGTCCAGTTACCGATGCTGCAGCAAGGGTAGATATGGCAGCGGTGTGGGGCGCTAGTTCACTTCCAACTGAAGTTGGCCGTTCCACCTCCCAAATTATTGATGCAGTTAATGCGGGTACGATCGGCGCGCTACTTGTTGGCGGCGTAGATCCGCTGGACTGGGATAACAACCAAGCCACGCTGGCTGCCTTAGAAAAAGCCTTTGTTGTTTCCTTGGAAATTGCACCCAGCGCCGTTACCGAGCGAGCAAATGTAGTTCTTCCAGTTGCAGCGATAACTGAGAAGTCTGGCTCATTTCTAAACTGGGAAGGTCGGGCACGCGTCTTTGATGCAGCGGTCAACGATTCGCTTAATCGCAGCGATCTTCGAATCCTTTCGATGATTGCCGAAGAAATGGGTAGAAGTATTAACTTGGGAACTGTTACTACGGCAACAAAGGAGTTGGCATCTCTTGGATATTGGGATGGCACCCGCGCCCAGTTCAAAAGAGTTTCATCCGTCGCGCAACCAGAACTTAAGAAAGATGAGGCGCTAATTACTTCCTGGCGTCGTTTACTTGATCTTGGATCATTGCAACAAGGTGAGGAAAATCTGGCCGGCACCGCGCGTCGCACCGTTGCCGTTATTTCGCCAAAGCGGGCCCAAACTCTGGGTATTGTTGATGGAGATCAACTCAAAATTTCAACTAAGCAAGGTTCGGTAACGCTTTCGGCACTCGTTGAAAATATTCATGATGATGCAGTCTGGGCGCCACGCAACTCCAGCGGATCTCAATTATTGGCAAAGCTAGGCGTCGCACATGGCGCGGTAGTCACGGTGGTAAAAGTATGACTACAGCCCAACTCATCGGAGCCGATCCAGGTTGGTTGATCGCGGCAAAAGCTGGCATTATTTTTATTAGTTGTGTACTTCTAACACTGATGTCAGTGTGGGGAGAGCGCCGACTCGTTGCTCGCATGCAGCAGCGCCCCGGACCTAACCGAGTTGGACCTTTCGGGTTAATTCAAGCTTTGGCTGATGGCGTTAAGTTAGCGCTAAAGGAAGATATTATTCCGAAAGCTGCCGACAAAATTGTTTTTGTATTAGCGCCAATTATTAGTGCTACCACCTGCTTTATGGCCTTTGCGGTAATTCCAATTACAGGTGAAGTAACTATGTTTGGTCGCCAGACGGCAATGCAGTTAACTGATATTCCAGTAGGCGTCTTATATGTCTTGGCGGTTGCATCTGTTGGCGTTTACGGGATTGTTTTAGCGGGCTGGGCTTCCGGATCCACCTATCCACTGCTTGGTGGACTTCGTTCCAGCGCGCAAGTTATCTCCTATGAAATCGCTATGGGCCTTTCGTTGGTTGCGGTTTTTATTTATGCCGGGTCAATGTCAACATCTGACATTGTTGCCGCCCAATCTTCTTGGTGGTATGCAGTAGTTCTCTTTCCATCATTTGCGATCTTTGCAATTTCAATGGTTGGCGAAACAAATCGTGCACCATTTGACTTGGCCGAAGCAGAAGGCGAATTAGTTGGTGGTTTCCATACCGAATACTCATCATTAAAGTTTGCACTATTTTTCTTAGCTGAGTATGTAAACATCATCACGATTTCCGCGCTCGCAACAACCTTATTCCTTGGCGGCTACCACGCACCGCCAGGTTTAGGATTTACCGAAAGTTGGCTTGGCGGCTGGTTTACCGCAATTTGGTTCTTGCTAAAAGTTGTTACCTTCTTCTTTATTTTTGTTTGGCTACGCGGAACCTTGCCGCGCTTGCGTTATGACCAGTTCATGCAATTTGGTTGGAAAGTTTTAATTCCAACTGCAATTCTTTGGATCTTGGTAGTTGCGACCCTACGGGTACTTTCACTTCAAGGCGCTTCTCGGATAACTGTGGTGGCATTTTCGAGCGGTGTTATTTTTCTCATCATGGCGCTAAACCTTGGTTTTGAAAATGCAAAAAAGAAAAAGGAGCTGGCCGTGGCAGTTGGCGACAATAAATCTTCCCCATCATTTGCAGTTCCTTCCTTGCCAATGGAAGTTTCAACTATCAACGTTTCAAAGAGTATGGGAGGCGACCGTGGCTGAAAATCTGGAACCGCTAAAGTCAAAGGATTTAGGCATTAACGATGTTGAATTTTATGAAGTAGAACAAGCCCCATCGGTTGGTTTCTTAGGTCACATGAAGGGTTTTTGGGTCACCTTTTCCACCATGTTTAAAAAACCTTTGACCGTTGAATATCCAGAAGTAAAGGCACCAACGGAAGAGCGTTTTCATGGCCGACACCAACTCAATCGCCACCCAGATGGTTTGGAAAAGTGCATCGGTTGCGAACTCTGCGCCTGGGCCTGTCCGGCCGATGCCATCTATGTTGAAGGTGAATCCAACACGGAAGAAAATCGTATGTCACCAGGTGAGCGCTATGGCAAGGTCTACCAAATCAACTATCTTCGCTGTGTTTTCTGCGGTCTTTGCATCGAAGCCTGTCCAACTCGGGCGCTAACAATGACAAATGAGTACGAACTTGCCGATGACTCCCGTGCCAAACTCATTTTTGAGAAACAGGATCTATTGGCGCCATTGCGGGCCGGAATGTTAATGCCACCGCATCCAATGTATCCAGATATGAAGGACATCAATTATTACAACGGCGATGTAACAGAATCCCATCCATCGCAAGCCAAGCCATCACAAGCCGAGCCATCACAAGATCTGAACAAATGATTCAGTTGGCCCTTGAAGTAGGACAAACAGCTACTCCGGAAGCGGTTATGTTCTGGATTCTTGGTCCACTTGCAGTTGTTGCCGCATTAGGAATGTTGTTAGTTAAAAAGGCGGTGCACTCCGCGATTCTGATGGCATTTGTCATGATTGTTCTGGCCGTCTTTTACATTGCTCAGGATGCCGCATTCCTTGGCGTCGTTCAGATAGTTGTCTATACCGGCGCCGTAATGATGCTCTTCCTATTTATTTTAATGCTAGTTGGTGTGGATGCATCTGATTCACTAACTGAGACAATTCGCGGACTTCGGCCGATTGCAATTACCGCAGCGGTTGGCTTTGGTGGATTAATGGTGGCATTGCTGGGCCGGGCAACACTTGGTCGAAGTTCAGTTGGACTAAATGCGGCAAATTCAGAAGGCAATGTGCAAGGAATCGCGCAACTGTTGTTTTCAACTTATGTCTGGCCCTTTGAGGTTGTCTCTTCGCTATTGATCACCGCCGCCCTTGGCGCAATGGTGCTGGCGCATCATCAAACATCTGCCAAGCCGACCCAACGCCAACTCTCTATTAATCGCTTCCGGGGCAAATCACTTGCAAACGCGGCGGGTCTGCCCGCACCAGGAGTTTTTGCACGTCACAACGCGGTTGATGTTCCGGCCCTGCTGCCGGATGGAACGCCGGCCGCCGCTTCCGTGAATGTCAGCCTGAAAGCTCGCGGCGACATCCTGGATTCAAATGCTTTTGATTTAAGCAAAGTCTCTACGCAGGTAGAGGAGGAGAAGTAATGGATGCTGCCAATTATCTTTACATTTCGGCGTTACTTTTCACTATTGGTGCGGTCGGTGTAGTTGTGCGGCGCAATGCAATTGTAGTTTTCATGTGTATTGAGTTAATGCTGAATGCCGCCAACCTTTCTTTTGTCACTTTTTCTCGCATTAACGGCGATCTCAATGGTCAAGTAATGGCCTTCTTCACTATGGTTGTTGCAGCCTGTGAAGTTGTGGTTGGACTTGCAATTATTGTGGCTATTTACCGATCACGTCGATCCGCATCAGTTGATGATGCTAATTTGTTGAAGCGATAAGCATGACAACATCAAGTAGTTTGGTTTATTTGATCGCGCTGCCATTAGGTGGTGCCGCACTTTTACTTCTTGGTGGTCGTCGAACCGATAAATGGGGACATCTGTTAGCAACAGCGCTATCAGCAGCTTCATTTGGTGTGGGTCTCTACCAACTTTCGCAAATGTTGGGTCGTTCTGCGGATGCCCGTCCAGTTTCGCAAAAGCTTTTTGAATGGATTTCAGTTGGCAGTTTTAAGGTAGATGCTGGCTTGTTACTAGATCAGCTTTCGATCTGTTTCGTACTACTTATTACTGGCGTTGGAACATTAATTCATATTTATTCGATTTCATACATGTCAGAGGATCGCGATCGACGTCGATTTTTTGCCTATCTGAACCTGTTTATCGCCGCCATGTTGGTATTGGTATTAGGCGATAGCTATCTCAGCCTTTATGTTGGTTGGGAAGGAGTAGGTCTGGCTTCCTACCTATTAATTGGTTTCTGGAATCAAAAGCCGGTCTATGCCACCGCTTCCAGAAAGGCATTTGTGATGAACCGGATCGGCGACATGGGATTATCACTTGCGATCATGATTGCCTTTGCTTCCATGGGAACGGTTTCCTTTGCCGGTGTGGCTGAAAATGCTCCCAAAACTTCGGAAGCAGCACTTACTGCAATGGGAATCATGTTGCTAGTAGCTGCCGCTGGAAAGTCAGCCCAATTCCCATTACAAGCTTGGCTGGGCGATGCCATGGCTGGCCCAACGCCGGTTTCGGCCTTAATTCACGCAGCAACTATGGTGACAGCCGGGGTTTATCTAATCACGCGTTCTAACTTTGTCTTTGATGCTGCTCCAACCGCCCAACTTTTGGTTGTGATAGTTGGCGCCATTACCTTGATGTTTGGTGCCTTGATCGGTACCGTAAAAGATGACATCAAGAAAGCACTTGCTGCATCAACCATGTCGCAGATCGGTTACATGGTTTTAGCAACTGGACTTGGTCCAGTCGGATATGCCTTTGCAATCATGCACCTACTGACCCACGGCTTCTTCAAAGCCGGAATGTTTCTTGGCGCAGGTTCGGTAATGCATGGCATGAATGATGAAGTAAATATGCGCAAGTACGGTGCACTTCGTAAATTTATGCCAATCACATTTGCCACCTTTGGCCTGGGCTACTTAGCAATCCTCGGGATTCCGCCATTTGCTGGTTTTTACTCAAAGGACATGATTATTGAAACCGCATTCAATGCCGGCGGAAGCAAAGGAATTTTGTTGGGCAGCATCACTTTACTGGGTGCAGCAATTACTGCTTTCTACATGACCCGGATCATGATTCTTACTTTTACTGGCACAAAGCGTTGGGAGGATGATGCCCACCCACACGAATCCCCGTGGTTAATGTGGTTGCCAATGGCGATTCTTGCCGTTGGTTCAGTTACCTCCGGCTATTTGCTATATCGGGGCGATGCACTTGTTAACTGGTTGGCGCCACTATTTCACCATCCAGATGAACATGAAGAGTTGCTGAAGCCCATTGTTGTGACCGTGATGGCGCTAACAATGGTTGCGATAGGTGTTGCGATCGCCTTCTACAAGTACGCACGTCAAAAGGTGGAAGCAATTGCACCTACCGATGTCTCGATATTTACCAAGATTGCTCGGCAAGATTTGCTGCAGGATCGTTTCAACGAAGTTGTCTTTATGCGTCCGGGCCAAGCATTAACCGCAACTTTGGTTGCAACCGATGAGGCGGTAATTGATGGCACCGTGCGCGGAGTTGGAAAGTTAGCGCTCAGTTCCGGCGCCGGACTTCGAGGGCTACAAAATGGCTTTGTCCGCAGTTATGCCGCGATGATTTTAATTGGTGCGCTGGTACTGATTGCCGCGATTTGGGTAGTGGTCATCTAATGAAGTGGTTAACGCTCTTAATGCTGCTGCCGCTGGCCGGGGCAGCAATTATTTCCGCCTTGCCCAAGGCCAATGAAAAGGCGGCGAAACAAGCCGCACTTGGCACAACACTTGTAGTGATGGCAACGACCATTGCGATGGCGGTTGGATTTCAACGAGATAATGTGGATCTGCAGTTTGTGGAAAAGTACGCATGGATTCCGAGTTTTGGAATCAATTTTGCGCTCGGTGTAGATGCCATCGCACTAGTACTGATTTTGTTGTCAACAATGTTGGCGCCAATTGTTGTGCTGGCGGGCTGGAATGAAGCCCACGGTGGTCGCTGGAGCGTCAAGACTTTTTACATTCTCATCCTGGTTTTGGAAACCATGATGATTGGTGTCTTTGCCGCCACCGATCTTTTCTTGTTCTACGTAATCTTTGAAGCGATGTTAATTCCGGTGTACTTCCTGATCGGTGGTTACGGAACCGGGGAGCGGGCAGCCGCGGCGGTGAAGTTTTTGATCTACAGCTTGTTTGGCGGACTGTTGATGCTGGCGGCAATCATTGCGCTGTATGTAATGTCTGGCGAACAAGGTGGCCACACATTTGATATTAATAAACTTTCCCAACTAGAAATGAGTTCCACGACTCAAAATCTCTTGTTCCTTGGATTCTTTATTGCCTTTGCGATCAAAGCGCCGGTGTGGCCATTCCATACTTGGTTGCCAGATGCGGCAGCCTCTGCCACCCCCGGCACCTCGGTGTTACTTCTTGGAGTCTTAGACAAAGTCGGTACTTTCGGAATGATTCGTTACTGCCTGACTTTGTTCCCGGAAGCTAGCAAAACTTTTACACCTTTAATTTTAGTTCTCGCAGTTATCTCAATTATTTACGGTGCCATCCTTGCCATTGGGCAAAAAGACATCAAGCGTTTAATTGCATTTACTTCCATCTCGCACTTTGGTTTCATCACCATGGGAATCTTTGCCATGACCACCCAAGCCCACAGCGGTGCGATCTTGTACATGTTTAATCACGGTTTCTCCACTGCGGCACTATTTCTAGTAGCTGGCTGGATGATTTTGCGCCGTGGTTCTTCAACCATTGCCGACTTTGGCGGCTTACAGCGAGTTACCCCAGTAATGGCATGGACATTTTTTATTGCCGGAATGTCCTCCCTCGCCCTGCCTGGGTTGTCGAGTTTTGTGAGCGAATTCCTGGTTTTGGTTGGAACTTTTACCAAGTATCCAGTGCATGCAATTATCGCCACCTTTGGAATTGTGTTAGCAGCTTTATACATTTTGATTCCAGTTCAAAAAGCTTTGCATGGACCAACGACCCCAGGCAATGAAAATCTCAAGGACTTAAATTTGCGGGAAAAGATTGCCATCGCTCCGGTGATTGCAATTATTGTCGTGCTGGGTTTTTACCCATCACCCCTGCTAAAGATAATTAATCCAGCTTCATCGCATGTTATTTCACAATTGGGTCTGATCGATCCGCCGCCAACAAATGGGGACAAGTAATGATATTTACCGCTCCTGCACTTTCCTACACACTTCTTTCACCGATGTTGATTCTGTTTGGTGGCGCCCTGCTTGGTGTACTAGTTGAGGCTTTTGTTTCGAAGGCGCTTCGGCCGGTAGTACAACTAACACTCTCACTTGGTGCATTGATACTTGCGTTAATACAAGTCTGGAAGATTCGTGGTCAGCAGTCGTTAACAGCGGCAATGGGATCTGTGATCATCGATGGACCCGCCTTGTTGTTACAGGCATCGATCCTGATTATTTCTATTATTTCTATCTTCCTGATTGCCGACACCGAGCATTTCACCGCGCTTCCGGCCGCATTGCCGGGTTCAGAAGAAGAACGTAAGGCGACCCAAACTGGCGATCAAGTGACTGAGGTTTATCCACTCACCTTGTTTGCAGTTGCTGGAATGATGTTGTTTCCGGTCGCAAGTGATCTCATCACATTGTTTGTGGCACTTGAAATGCTTTCACTTCCCCTATATTTGATGGCTGGATTATCGCGCCGCCGCCGCTTGGCTTCGCAAGAGTCAGCGCTAAAATACTTCTTGTTAGGCTCATTTTCATCGGCATTCTTCCTATTTGGCGCGGCTTACTTGTATGGTTTCTCAGGCTCGCTCACCTTTGCTGGAATTCAACAATCAATCGTAGGCGGCACTGGAAATGATGTACTACTACTGATCGGGATGGCCTTCCTATCCATTGGGTTACTTTTCAAAGTAGGCGCAGTTCCATTCCATGCTTGGTCACCCGATGTGTATCAAGGTGCACCAACCCCAGTTACCGCCTTTATGGCCGCGGCCACAAAGGTCGCCGCATTTGGCGCGATGCTTCGCATTTTCTACACCGTTTTTGCCAATGCGCAGTGGTCCTGGACGCCAATGCTTTCCGGTATTGCGATTATCACCATGCTGCTTGGCTCATTAGTAGCCATTACCCAGCGCGATGTTAAACGAATGCTGGCTTACTCATCTATCGCGCATGCCGGTTTCTTACTCTCTGGTGTAATTGCACTAAACAAATCTGGCTTAGATGCAACCATCTTTTATTTGTTTGCTTATGGAATTGCAACAGTTGGTGCCTTCGGTGTGGTAACCCTGGTACGAGATGCAACCGGTGAAGTTACTGATCTCAATCGCTGGAAAGGTCTTGGTAAGCGATCACCATTTGCTGCCGCTACCTTTTCTTTTTTCCTATTAGCCTTTGCCGGAATTCCTTTGACAAGTGGCTTCATTGGAAAATTCTCAATTTTCTCGGCAGCTTTTGAAAGTGGCGCGAAGGGCGTGGTCCTAACCGGCGTAATTACAAGTGCAATTTCCGCCTTTTTCTATGTCCGCGTAATTGTGTTGATGTTTTTCACAGATGCCACCGAAGATGGCGCAACGGTTGTAGTTGCTTCAATTCTTACCCGTTCGACGATCATAATCGCAGCCGGTATTACCTTGGTACTAGGTGTTTACCCAACGCCACTCCTGAACTTCATCTCTGATCTAGCTACCTTTATTCGCTAATGGCCACCTTCGGGATTCCAAATGTTGCACCAGATCTAGCAACACAATTAATTGGCCGAATGGCAGAGGTAGAAGCGCTACTTCGAAGCCACACCCGAAGCGAGTACCCATTTGTTGATGAGACCGCCAACCACCTGGTAGCCGCTGGCGGCAAGCGATTACGCCCATTATTAACCCTTATTACCTCGCATTATGGCGATCCCACTGGCCAGGGGGTCATCGCCGCCGCTGTTGCTTGCGAAATTACCCACCTGGCAACCTTGTATCACGATGATGTGATGGATGAGGCACCACTTCGTCGCGGAGTTGAGAGTGCCAACATGCGCTGGGGAAACACAATTGCAATTTTGACGGGTGACTTTTTGTTTGCCAAGTCATCTGATTTGCTGGCCGATTTAGGACCAGCTGCGGTTCGCCTGCAAGCTCGCACCTTTGAGCGTTTAGTTATTGGTCAAATTATGGAGACACAGGGCCCAAATCTGGGCCAAGATCCACTTGAGCATTATTTAAAAGTTGTTGCCGATAAAACTGGCTCGCTAATCGCCGCCTCTGCCCGTTACGGTGGAATGATTTCAGGTGCTCCCTCAGATATAACTGACACAGTTACAGTATTTGGGGAAAAGATTGGTGTTGCATTCCAGTTAGCCGATGATGTTATTGATATCGCAAGTGAATCAAATCAATCAGGCAAGACCCCTGGTACTGACCTTCGGGAAGGCGTGCCGACCTTGGTTACCTTAAATGTTATGAAGTCAATGGATAGTACAGATACCGAACTTAAGCATTTATTAAGTGCACCAATAGCGGATGAAGTAATGGTTCAACAAGTTCTGGTTGCACTGCGCAATCACAAAGCACTTGATGAGTCTCGCCAACAACTTCACCAAATCGCGCAAGAGGCCCGCGAAGCGCTGGCACCGTTACCGATTAATGATGCAACTGGCGCGCTCATGTCACTATGCGATGCGGTTATTGATCGTTCTGTTTGACCTCACCAGATCAATTGCCAGGGCGCTTAGTGCAACCCAAATGATCATGAAACCAACCCAACGGGCGGTAGACATATCTTCATGACGAACCCAAACTCCAACTGAGAATTGCAGCGTCGGAGTTATGTACTGAAGTAAACCAATTGTTGTAAACGGAAGGCGGGTCGTTGACCCATTAAATAACAACAGCGGAACTGCTGTAACTGCTCCAGCGCTGATCAATAAAAGGGTCAAACCCCAACTGTTCCCAAACTGTCCAGTTCCCTGGTTGCCTAGAAAAATCAGGTATCCCAGGTAAAAAAAGCCGGAAATAAAGGTCTCAATCGCCAGGCCTTCAAGAGCGCCCAGATCCAGTTGCTTTTTGATCACCCCGTAACTGCCCCAAGAAATAGCCAAGACAAGAGCGATCCATGGCAAGCGACCGTAATCGATGGTTAGCACTAGCACACCAATAGTTGCAATAGTAAGCGCCACCCATTGCATCGGACGCATTTTTTCTTTTAGTAAAATTACTCCAAAGCCAATAATGATTAGTGGATTGATGTAATAACCAAGTGATGCTTCTACTACATGTCCATTATTAGTTGCCCAGACATAAATCAACCAATTAATGGATATTAGTATTGAAGCTAGAAATAGTTTTACCGCAACCTTTGGTCGTTTCAGAGTAACTAAAGTTTGCTTCAACGCCTTTGTGGCGAGCAAAACTATGATGCAAAAAACTAGCGTCCACACCGCGCGATGCGAAACAATTTCGAGTGGATTAGCAGGTTCCAGCAGTGGCCAATATAACGGCAACGCTCCCCACAAGGTGTAAGCACTTATGCCAAAGAGAAGTCCGAGTTTATTGTTACTCAATTATCTAAAGTTGGTAAATTGAACCGCAAAATCCCAGCCACCATCTTTGATCATTGCCATAGTTTCCTGTAAATCATCGCGGCTCTTTGAAGTCACTCGAAGTTCATCACCCTGAATCTGCGTCTTAACTGATTTCGGAGCTTCATCACGGACCATCTTTGCGATCTTTTTCGCGTTCTCAGTTGAAATGCCTTCTTTTAAAGGCGCAGCAATTTTGTAAATCTTTCCGGACAACTGTGGATCACCCGCATCGAGGTGCTTTAAAGACACTCCACGCTTAATCATCTTTTCTTTCACAACATCTAGTGCTGCCTTTGCCCGCTCTTCGGTATCGGCTTCAATTAAAACCTTTTCACCTTCGAGCTCAATTTTTGACCCCGTATTTTTAAAATCAAAGCGGGTCTCAATCTCACGTATCGCTTGATTTATCGCGTTATCTAACTCCATTCGATCAATTTTTGATGTGACATCAAAACTACTATCTGCTGCCATTTTTAGGGCTCCCTCATTGATAAAAAAGACATTTCCAGGTGACTGGGTTTTGGCTCCTACTTACGTAAGGTATCCTTTCCCTTCGCACAATCCATAATTGCCGCAACACTTGTTCGACCCTGGCGGGTTGCCCGAGCGGCCAATGGGAGGGGACTGTAAATCCCCCGGCTCTGCCTTCGAAGGTTCAAATCCTTCACCCGCCACCAAGTTCGGTTTTGAGGGTAATTCCCGTAAAAATGGCTTCATACTTAAGGCATGACCGAGAAGCAGAAGTATCGAGTTTTGCAAGAATTCGAAGGATTCGAAACTCGTGAGTATTTGCCAGTAGTTGTGGCCGATGTGGTGATCGCATCTGATCGATCTTCGGCAAATAACCAGGCATTTCGACCGCTCTTTAATTACATTTCGACCAATAATATTTCAATGACGGCGCCCGTACTGCAAGAGGAAATAGCAAAAGATGAATGGAAGATCTCCTTTGTAATGCCAGCTGAAATGAAGTTAGTGGATCTGCCACAGCCCGTAAGTACTCCCGTCACCTTGCGTCAGCTGCAATCTGAGCAGGTGGCGGCACTCCGTTTTTCCGGAGACATGAACGATTCTGCTGTGAAAGTTAAAGAGGCAAAACTTCTATCACTGATGAAGTCACATAACTTAATTCCGGTCGGTATCTCGCGCGTTGCTCGATTTAATCCACCCTGGATTCCAACCTTCTTGCGACACAATGAGCTGTTGATTCCTTTTACTAACGCCAAAGACTAAGTAGCAACTAAGCGAGGGTCAGGTCAACTCTTGATTGTGGAGGCATCGAAAATACTTTTGATGGATGAATCAAGGGTGGAAGTGAATTGGCCATCGGTTTGATTTGCGGAAAGGCCTTCCGTGAGGGCTCGTGAAAAACTAGCAATAACACCTCTGTTACGTGCAAGTAATCGATTTGATTCACTTCGGGTGTAGCCACCGGAAAGCCCAAGAACTCTAATTACCCGAGGATGGTTAACTAACTCCTCATAGAAATTGGCTTGGTTTGGCAGTGTCAATTTAAGCAACACATTCTGATCGAATTGTAAGGCGTCCAACTCCTCTAGCAAAGCAGCCTTCAAAAGTACTTCACTCTGCTCTTTTTCAGCACTCTTGATATCGACCTCTGGTTCAATTATTGGCACTAGCGCTTTAGTTAGAATCTTTTTTGCTAAGCCAAATTGTTGAGCAACAACTTGCTTAATGCCGACATTAGAGGCTAACTTAATGACCGATCTCATCTTTGTGCCTAAAATATGATGTGAACTTGCACTCGCCAATCGGCTGCCTAACTCTGGGATCGGTTTCATCAACTGCACCCCATCAGTTTCAGCGGCCAAACCATTATCTACTTTTAGGAATGGAACTATCCCTTTTCGCTCCCACAGGTATTCGGCTGTCCCGATCCCATCAATCACTCGATCCATAGTCATTTCAAAGAGAATTGCCCCAAGAATGCGCTTGTTATTGAATGCACGATTCGTGATGATTCGAGTTCGCATTTCATGAACTCGGTCAAACAATTCTAATTCATTTTTATATTCAGAATTTGTTATTCCATATAACTCGAGTGCTTTCGGCGTACTCTCACCACTTTGGTCAAGAGCAGCAATAAAACCTTTTCCAGAACGTAATCGATCAAGTTGCAATACGTCCATCACAGTTTTCCCCTAGGTGGCTATGTTGACCATCATTTGAACAATGACATTTGTGCGACATTTCAAGATCCATGTGTGACATGTGATTTCCCTTAATTAATTACGCAAACTTGCGCGACTTAAATACAAATCGAAAAGTATCATTTTGATTTAAAAGGTAAATAGTTTTAGTGAGTGGTAGCACCCGCTCATTTTCAAAGAATTCAGCGTTTAAATGCAACCGAAAGCTGTCGTCGCCGGGGATTATTCATTCAGTAATCCCGGGAACTGTCCACTATGCTTTCGTGATGAGCGTCATAGCCAGTGTCCACGGCGTTGTTCCGGACCACCGCTATGCGCAAGCGACCATCACGGAAGAGTTCAGCAGGTTGGTTTCACCTAATGGTGCCCAGCGTGGCGCGATCGAGCGAATTCATCAAGCTACCGGGGTGCAGTATCGAAATCTCAGTTTGCCGCTGGCTTCCTACCAAGAACTATCTGGGTTTGGCTCGACAAATAGTGAGTTCATTCGAGTAGGCATGCAACTAGGCGCACAAGCCATCGAAGGCGCGCTCGAAAAGGCCGGAGTCGAAGCCGCTGAAGTCGACCTGATTATTTCCACTTCCGTCACTGGAATTGCGGTGCCGGCCATTGACTCAAGGCTAATCCCACAATTAAATTTTCGATCTGATATAAAACGGCTGCCCAGCTTTGGCCTTGGATGTATTGCCGGTGCTACCGGGATCGCACGTGTGCATGATTATCTTTTAGGCGATCCTGATGGGGTAGCGATTTTGCTGTCGATCGAACTTTGTTCTTTGACCGTCCAACGTGATGATCTATCAATGGCTAATATTGTTGCCAGCGGCCTGTTTGGCGATGGTGCGGCCGCGGTCGTCATGATGGGTCAGCGCCGTGCCCAATCAATGGTTCTGACTGGCCCGCGAGTGCTGGCATCTAAAAGCCGAATTTACGAAGCGAGCGAGGATGCCATCGGTTGGGATATCAAAGAAACTGGTTTTCACATCGTTCTTTCGGCTGAAGTACCCAAGATGATCCAGACCCAAATAAATGCAGATGTCACTGATTTTCTGGCTAGCCATAATCTGAAAAAATCAGATATCGCTCATTGGATCTGCCACCCAGGCGGGCCAAAGGTGATTTCAGCGGTTGCAAATGCTTTGGATTTATCGGATGCGCAATTAACTCTTACTTGGCAATCGCTCGCGACAAAGGGAAACCTTTCTTCGGCCTCTATTTTGCATCTGCTACAGGACATACTTTATGGGTGGAAGGATGCACCGCCAGCGGTAGATTCGTATGGATTACTAATCTCTATGGGTCCGGGCTTTGCCACCGAATTTGTGTTGGTGAGATGGTGATCAGATGACATACACGCAAGCCTTTACTTTGTTAATTATTGTGGTCGCGATCGAGCGAGTTGTCGAATTAGCAGTATCAAAACGGAATTTGGCTTGGAGCAAGAATCACGGCGGGATCGAGTTCAGTTTTGGGCATTACCCATTCATGGTTTTTTTGCATACGGGGTTACTTGTTGGCGCGCTGGTCGAAATGTATATATCTAAACCAAAATTAATTCCAGGTTTGGCCTGGACCATGTTCGCTTTAGTAATTGCTTCCCAAATTCTGCGTTGGTGGTGTGTTACAACTCTTGGCAAGCGCTGGAATACCCGCATTGTGATCGTCCCAAATCTTCCGCGGGTAAGTTCCGGTCCTTATAAATATTTGGTTCATCCAAATTATGTCGCCGTTGTCATAGAGGGGCTGGCACTTCCGATGGTGGGCTTTTCCTGGATTACCGCGACCATCTTTATGGCGCTAAATATCCCGTTATTAATTGTTCGGATTCGAGCTGAGAATAAAGCGCTCGCAACTTTGCCGGTCGCATGATTGATCTCTTAGTAGCCGGCGGTGGACCAATTGGACTGGCAACTGCAATTGAAGCTCGGCTCGCTGGAATGGAAGTTACCGTTGTAGAACCCCGAGAAGCTTTAATTGATAAGGCCTGCGGGGAAGGCTTGATGCCGGCAGCGGTGCAACTACTTAATTCACTAGGTGTTACACCCAGCGGTATCGACTTTTTTGGAATCCAATACTCAGCTAACGGTCGCAGTATCGCTGCCCGATTCAGCGAAAGCCGCGGCATGGGAGTTCGTCGAACTGAACTTTATGAAGTGATGCACCAACGGGCATTTGAGCTAGGTGTGAAGTGGCACAAAGACAAAGTCGCTGACATTTCACAAACCGACCAATCGGTGCAAGCTGCCGGACTAAAAAGCCGTTACTTGATTGCCGCCGATGGCTTGCATTCAACGGTGCGCACAACGTTGGGATTGAATGTAACCAGCCACAGCACCCGGCGGTTTGGCTTGCGCCAGCATTTTCGGGTGGCGCCCTGGTCTGATCTAGTTGAAGTGCATTGGCTGCCAAAGGCCGAACTCTATGTAACACCAGTGAGTGCTGATACGGTCGGCATCGCGGTATTGGGAGAACGCCCACTTGATTTGGCTGCCATCATTGATGCGCTACCGGAAGTTGCTCGGCGTTTGTCAGGTGCGCAAGTTGCTAGTGAAGTAAAGGGCGCCGGACCGCTTCGACAAAATACTTTGGCTCGAACTAAGGGGCGAACCTTGTTGGTTGGCGATGCGGCCGGCTATGTAGATGCGTTGACTGGTGAAGGGTTGCGGATCGGTTTAGCCCAAGCACATGCGGCGGTGACGGCGGTCACCAATAATGATGTCGTTAGTTATGAAAAGGAATGGTTCCAAATCACACGCTCTTACCGAATGCTAACTAGCACTTTGTTGTGGGCATCTTCCCGGCCACCTTTGCGAAAATTGATCGTGCCTTCGGCCTGCGCCCTGCCGTGGGCTTTTCAAAAGATAGTTGACTCGCTAGCCGCTTGAACTGTTTATAAACAGGATTTTTAGGCAACACGCCAGCGCAAAAAGCTATTGGCCAGCATTCTGCCGATACATTCGGCCATTCACCCGAAGGCAACTTCGGGTGAGGTGTTGAACTTAGCGAAGTCCGGTTTGAAACCGGCGCTGTCCCGCAACTGTAATGATCGCAAGATCTGAGCCAGGTCGCCTAATTTAATACCGAAGGATCCGACCTCGGAGGAAGGTTGGGCTTAAATAAGCCTTGCACTCCTCCCTCAGCGTTTTAGAGGAAGTCACCACAGCTATGAGTATTCAAGTAAAGAAGCGTAATGACGAGCTCGAGTCTATTGACCTGGAAAAAATGCACAAGGTTGTTTTTTGGGCAACTGAGGGTATCGAAAACGTTAGTGCCAGCGAAGTTGAAATGCGAAGCCAGCTCCAATTTTATGAAGGTATAACAACGGCAGATATCCAAGAGACTTTAATCAAGAGTGCTGCTGATTTAATTAGCGAAGAGTTTCCAAACTATCAATATGTTGCGGGACGTTTAATCAATTACCACTTGAGGAAAGCGGTCTATGGCAGCTACCAGCCATGCTCCTTGCTGGAATTAGTTGAGCGCAATGTCAAAAATGGTTTTTACGATCCACTGGTCTTAAATTCTTACTCAAAGTTGGAGTGGGAGGAACTTAATTCTTTTATTAAACACCAACGGGACGAGAATTTTACTTATGTGGCGATGGAGCAGTGGCGTGGCAAATACTTAGTGCAAAATCGCGTTACTGGCCGCATCTTTGAGACACCGCAAATGGCTTACCTAATGATTGCTGCTACTTTGTTCAAAGATTACGATAAAAGCACACGGCTTCAGTGGGTTAAGGATTATTACGATGAAACTAGTCTTGGCAATATAAGTCTGCCGACGCCAGTAATGGCCGGTGTTCGCACCCCGCAGCGCCAATTTAGCAGTTGTGTCCTGATCGAAGTTGCAGACAGCCTGGACAGTATCAACGCGACAACTAGTGCAATTGTAAAGTACGTTAGCCAAAAAGCCGGCATTGGTATTGGTGCCGGACGAATCCGTGCCTTAGGTTCTCCCATTCGAAATGGCGATTCTTACCACACCGGCGTTATTCCGTTCTATAAATTATTTCAAAGTGCCACAAAATCTTGCTCCCAAGGCGGTGTCCGAAGCGGATCGGCCACTCTTTATTATCCATTGTGGCATTTAGAGATCGAGGACCTATTAGTTTTAAAAAACAATAAAGGCACCGAAGATAATCGAGTACGTCATATGGATTATGGAGTCCAATTTAACAAACTGATGTACGAGCGCCTGATCACGGGCGGGGAAATTACCTGCTTTAGCCCAGATGAAGTACCAGAAATGTATGAAGCATTTTTTAGTGATCAGAACCTCTTTAAATCTTTATATGAAGCAGCTGAAAATAATCCGCGGCTTCGAAAGAAGAGTTTCAAAGCGGCAGAGCTCTTCGGTCGCTTTATGCAAGAGCGAAAAGATACTGGACGCATTTATTTACAAAATGTTGATCATGCAAACACTCATAGCCCGTTCAAAGAAGAGATCGCACCAATCAAGATGAGCAATTTGTGCAGTGAAATAGATCTGCCAACAGTTCCGCTAAATGACATCTTTGATGAATCCGGCAGAATTGCACTTTGTACCTTAAGTGCAATCAATTGGGGCAATGTTGCTAAACCAGCAGATTTTGAGAAACTATGCCGGCTTGCCGTCCGTGGTTTAGATGCTTTGCTGGATTACCAAGATTATCCAATCAGAGCTGCCCAACTTTCAACGGAAGAGTTTCGACCACTGGGTGTTGGAATTATTAACTTTGCTTACTTTTTAGCCAAAAATGGCACCTCTTATAGCGATCCAACGGCACTGGCTTTGGTCGACGAGTACGCCGAGGCTTGGAGTTACTACCTAATTAAGGCCTCGGCCGATTTAGCTGCTGAACAAGGCCCTTGCACTAGATGGAAAGATCTCAAGTATTCAGATGGACGGCTTCCAATCGATACCCGAAAGTTAGATATTGATGAACTTGTCCCTCATGTCGAGCGAATGGACTGGTCTTCCTTGCGGGAGCAGATTAAAACCACTGGCATTCGCAATGCAACCTTGATGGCGATTATGCCGGCCGAAACAAGTGCCCAAATCAGTAATGCTACTAATGGAATTGAACCACCCCGTAGTTACATAAGTATTAAACAATCTAAGCATGGGGTCTTGAAACAAGTTGTGCCAGAGTTTGCCCGATTGCGAGATCAATATGAACTTTTGTGGGACCAGAAAAGCCCAGAAGGCTATCTGAAGCTTTGCTCAGTGCTGCAAAAATATGTAGATCAGGGGATCAGTATTAATACTAGTTACAACCCCATTTTTTATGCTGAGGAAAAGATACCAATGAGCGAAATGCTAAAGCACCTGCTGTTGGCTTATAAGTACGGTAACAAGCAACTTTATTACTTCAATACCTACGACGGTCAAGGTGAAATTAATATCAAGGAATTAGCAAACACTGAGTCAGCGTTAGAAATATCTAATATGTCAGCCAATCAAGATGAGGATTGTGATAGTTGTGTTATTTAATTCAAATCAAAGAAAGCGGGAGAAATCATGAGCGTATTTAACATTTCCAATAAAAAGAACCACACAAAGTCGCTGGCTTTCCTTGATCCAGCAGGTGGTTCGCCTATCCAGCGCTTTGACACGATCAAGTACCCCCAGTTCGACAAGTTGACCGAAAAGGAACTGGGCTTTTTCTGGCGCCCAGAAGAGATCGATGTTATGAAAGACTCCAAGGATTTCCGGCAGCTATCTGCCCACGAACAACACATTTTTACCAGCAACTTGAAGCGTCAAATCCTGCTGGATTCGGTACAGGGCAGAAGCCCTAACCTGGCCCTGCTGCCTTTGGCTACCCTGCCAGAGCTGGAAGTTTGGATCGAAACCTGGGCCTTTAACGAGACGATTCATAGTCGCAGCTACACCCATATCATCCGAAATGTATACGCGAATCCGACGGAAGTTTTTGACGAGATCCTTGATATCGAACCAATCATTTCTTGTGCTGCCGACATCAGCAAGTATTACGACTCACTGATTGAATATTCGCTGTGGTACCAGACTTTAGGAATTGGCACCCATGTCGTAAACGGTAAGACAATTACGGTAGATCTTTACGAATTAAAAAAACGCTTGTGGCTATGTATCAATAGTGTAAATGTATTAGAAGGTGTGCGCTTCTATGTCAGTTTTGCTTGTAGTTGGGCTTTTGCCGAACTGAAGAAGATGGAAGGCAACGCCAAGATCATCAAGCTAATTGCCAGAGATGAGAATGTGCATCTGGCATCGACCCAGATATTAATCAGCATTTTGCCAGATGACGATCCTGATTTTGCAAAAATCAAGGAAGAGACACGCACGGAGTGTATTGAAATCTTTCAAGCTGCGGCCGAGCAAGAAAAAGATTGGGCTCGGTACTTGTTCCAAGATGGCTCAATGATTGGCCTGAATGAAAAACTACTCTGCGATTATGTTGATTACATTTTAGAAAAGCGACTTACTGCCGTTGGCTTGAACGATGAAAAAAAGGCGCTACCTAACCCTTTGCCATGGACCCAGAAGTGGATTGCCGGCGCAGAGGTCCAAGTGGCGCCGCAAGAAACTGAAATCACTAATTATATTATTGGCGGGACAAAGCAAGATGTAGATGCAGAAACATTTTCTGGTATCAGTTTATGATCACCATCTATTCCAAAGATCAATGCCCAAAGTGTGTTCAGGCAAAAGAGTTGCTAAGCAAAAAAGGTGTTAGTTACGTAGACATTAATATCGAAGCTGACCAAGAAGCCAAAGTATTCTTGGTAGCACGTGGGTTTCGATCGGTGCCGCAGATCAAAGTGGATGGCGTATTTCTAGATGGCGGCTTGGCCGGGTTGGCAGCGCAATCTGAGGCGTTTTTCGAACTCCACCGGGCGGGTTGAGGCAAAGATTCAAACCTTTGCTCGCCAGCGTTTTGCTAACTAATCAGCTCTGTTGCTGCATTGACCACAAAGTCCAGATGTGTGATCGAACTGAAAGCGGCTGGCGCATGATTGTCAGAATCTGGAAAGCAACATCATCTGGGCGAAGGTACTCGGCCAAAGCGGGTGAACCGGTGGTTCGACCTGCGCCTATTGCGAACTCAGTTTCGGTGCCGGCTGGACAGACGAGTGCTACCCGAACGCCTTTTGCGCGAAGTTCGCGATCTAGACCGCCGGCGAAACCAACCTGGGCAAACTTGGTTCCAGCAGTCACCGGCATACGCAAGCGCATTGGCCAAACCAAGTTCGGCCACCAACTGCGTTAGCTTGGCCTGATCGCGCGCGTTCAGCACAACTTTGGCGCCAGCTTCCACCAACTGGTGGGCAACCGCTGCCCCAATTCCAATGGTTGCGCCGGTGATTACTACGACTTTGCCCGTGATGTCTCTTAGTTGGTATGTCATAACCAGACCCGAGCACTGCACGTTGGCCGATGCGCTCGCACTTGATTTGCAGGTCGACATTGGCGCAAACCATCAATACCCTTTGTGGATGTCCATCACCCATAAGGAGCTAATGTGAAAAAGCGTTTTGGAATTTTTGCAGCTGTCGTCATCGCAGCCGCGTTAACACTTGCCGGATGTTCATCATCTGATTCTGCAACAACTGATTCTGCAACCACAATAGATGTATCTTGTCTGAAGGCAGATCTGGCAACCGTTACAGATGGCAAGCTAACCATCGCAACCGGTGAGCCGGCTTATTACCCATGGATTATTGATGATGCACCAGAAACCGGAAATGGTTTTGAGGGCGCAGTTGCTTACGCAGTTGCAAAGCAACTTGGTTTTGCTGCAACAGAAGTCACTTGGGTTCGTACAACATTTGACTCAGCGGTAACTCCAGGTGAGAAGAGCTTTGACTTTAACTTGCAGCAGTTCTCAATTACTGAGGATCGCAAGAAGGCGGTTGATTTTTCATCACCTTATTACACAGCTCCACAAGCGATCGTTTCCTTCAAGGGCAGCAAGATTGATGGCAAGACATCACTTGCAGATCTAAAGGATGCAAAACTAGGTGCGGCGGTGGGAACAACTTCACTTGATGCAATCGAGCAACAAATTGGAATTACCCCACAGGTATTTAATGACAATGCCGCTGGTGTAGCTGCACTTAAGAATAAGCAGATTGATGGCTTGGTAGTAGATCTGCCAACCGCTTTTTATCTCTCAGGAGTTGAAGTTCCCAACGGAATCATTGTTGGCCAACTTCCTTCAACTGGTTCCGGTGATCAGTTCGGTCTCTTACTATCAAAGGGCAGCAAGTTAACTTCATGTGTTTCAGGTGCGGTTGCTGCAATTACCTCCGATGGAACATTGGCGGCCATCACTGATAAGTGGTTAGCAACTGATGCCGGCGCCCCGGCATTGAAGCCGTAATAGAACGTACAAGGTAAACACGGTAGTTTGGCGGCCATGTCAGAGATAGAAAACTCTGCGTGGTCGCCTAGCTCACGTGAGATAGAACGCCGCCGATCTCGGCGGGCCATTAACCGCAAGCAAGCCGGAATCGCTGCAGCTTCCTCCATTCTTGTGCTTGGAAGCTTGCTCATAATTCTTGTCACATCCCCTGGTTGGGAAACGGTCAAGTCCACCTTCTTTGACATTGGTTACGGCCAGGAAATCCTTCCTACTGTCATTAAGGGACTTTGGATCAATCTGCAACTGACTTTTATTGGTGGCGCGGCAATTGGTGTTATTGCCCTGGGACTGGCGCTAATGCGAACAACTAAGTCGCCGGCACTTACACCCTTTAGATTCCTGGCGACGGCCTATGTTGATATTTTTCGTGGCGCCCCACTGATCCTGATCATTTTGTTAGTTGGTTTTGGAGTACCGGCGCTTGGTTTGACAGGTGTTTCCAGCAATGTAATTTTCTTAGGCACCGTTGCGGTTGTACTTACTTATTCGGCCTATGTGGCGGAAGTAATTCGCAGCGGAATCTTGTCAATTCATCCAAGTCAAAGAGCCGCAGCCAGATCTCTGGGATTAACATCGGGTCAGACCATGCGGTTTGTGGTTTTGCCACAAGCAATTCGGCGAGTTGTCCCGCCTTTGCTAAACGACTTTGTTTCACTTTTAAAGGACACCGGACTTGTTTCAATCTTGGGGGTAACGGATGCGGTTCGGGCGGCCCAGATTAACGCCAGCCGAACCTTTAATTACACACCATATGTAGTTGCTGCGATTTTGTTCTTACTGATCACAATTCCAATGACGCGGTACACAGATCGTGCGATTAGACAGCGCACTAGTGCCCAGAACTCAGAGGGTTCTATTTAATGCGTAATGTGCTGGAACTAATAAATTTGCGCAAATGTTTTGGCAACGAACTTGTCCTTAATGATCTATCGCTAACTGTCCCAGAACACACCGCCACTGCGTTAATCGGTGCATCGGGCTCTGGAAAGTCAACGCTACTTCGATGCATCAATTTGCTTGAGTCAATTGATGACGGGCAGATATTTTTGGATGGGCAAGAGATTTCAGATCCACATATAAACGTGGATGATGTGCGTCGCAAATTAGGAATGGTGTTTCAATCCTTCAATCTCTTTCCGCATAAAACCGTTTTAGAAAATATCACCTTGTCTCCTATTAAGGTCCATGGGAAAAGTAAGGATGAAGCAAATACCCATGCGCTTTATCTTTTAAAGCGCTTTGATTTATCGGATAAGGCAGATCAATATCCTGATCGTTTGAGTGGTGGACAACAACAACGTGTGGCAATTATTCGCTCACTCGCCGTTAGCCCACGCCTTTTGTTACTGGATGAAGTCACCTCTGCCCTGGATCCGGTCTTGGTAAATGAAGTTCTGAGCGCTGTTCGTGATCTAAAGAGTGATGGCATGACGATGGTGCTGGCTACCCATGAAATGGGCTTTGCGACACAAGTAGCGGATGAGGTTTGCTTCCTTGAATCTGGAAACATTGTTGAACGCGGGACTGCGGAACAAGTGCTTCGCAACCCGCAGAATCCAAAGACGCAAGAGTTCTTGAAGCGAGTTCATCAGGCCGGTCGGCTGTAACACCTAACCATGAGCGGATTCAATCAAGGTGTTCAGCCATTTTGCGGTTTGTTAAAGGAAATGGGATTTGCAGCCTTTACCGGGCACCGCAAGTTAAATCAGTCATGGGTGACCGATGGACGAGCGCTTTCGGTTTATAAATGACAAAAACATTGCCTGGACTTGGACTCATTGCCGCCGTCGTTGCCATCGCTTTTCAAATTAATAATTTTCAACCAGCAATAAGCCCGCTCGCACTTTGCGTTGCATTTGGTTTTCTGATTGCCAATCTAGCCTCATGGCCAAGTTACGCCGAAGCCGGAACTAATCTGGCCAGCAAAAAATTGATGCGGATTGGCGTTGCCTTGCTTGGAGCGCAGGTAAGTGTTGTTTCCTTAAAGGCAATTGGAGTTAAAGGTGTAATTACCGTAATTCTCGTCGTAAGTTTTACGATTTTTGGGATTCTTGTACTCTCCAAACTTTTCAAGATGAGTGGCGAATTAGGTTTGCTGATCGGAGTCGGTTTTGGTGTTTGTGGTGCAACCGCCGTTGCCGCAATTCGCCCACAAACTCGCGCAACTGAGGAAGAAACTTCTTATGCCATCGCCCTAATTTCTTTGTGCGGAACCTTATCTATTTTTGTACTGCCCTTTTTAGGTCACCAATTGGGTCTGTCCGATCAAACTTTTGGCGCCTGGGCCGGGGCTGCCGTACATGATGTCGGGCAAGTAATTGCAACGGCATCGGTATGGAGTGATGAGGCAGTTCAATCGGCGGTCGTGATAAAACTCTCGCGGGTGTGCCTATTGGCACCAATAGTTTTGATTCTTTCGCTTCGCCATCGTCGTTACTTAACTTCCCAGGGCCAACCAATGGGTGAAACTGCGCAGGTACCGTTAATTCCATTTTTCGTGATCGGTTTTATTGCAGTTGCCATTATTCAAAATATTTTCCAAATTCCAACCGGCTTACATGATGCCGTGGTGTTAACCAGCAAAGTCATGTTGGGTGCTGGCTTAGTAGCTTTAGGTTCTGGGGTCCGTTGGAAATCAATTCGGGCAATAGGTCCACGACCAATGCTGATGGGCTTGATCGC
>Ga0209702_10003009_pt1 | contig 27667 bp, 25 predicted proteins | sample FRY01_FD_187210 | JGI IMG/M metagenome (GOLD analysis project Ga0209702, IMG submission 187210) | Freshwater microbial communities from Lake Fryxell liftoff mats and glacier meltwater in Antarctica - FRY-01 (SPAdes) (version 2) | ecosystem: Environmental > Aquatic > Freshwater > Ice > Glacier... | reverse complement strand
GTCCGGGGAAAGATCATCAATCTCAGATAGCCAGGCCAGATAGTGGTGATGGTCCATGCGCGCCTCCTGCGTTCACGTTCCGTTCTATTGCATTGGAGAGTGCATAGCTAATGCGAATTGAGCCATAATTACCCTACAGTTACATGATGTCGACTTATCTGGCAAGAAATGCCTGTGAACGCGGTCAATTGTCTGCTGTCAGTTGGTCGCGCCCCGCAATTCGCGGCGCAAACCCCCATCAGCAGAACGATGGAAGTGCACAAGGCCGGATGCCTGGGGAGCCCACCAATCCGTCACCGGATCAAACCATGACTTCAACGCCTCGGCGTCGCAGCTTTCCAGATACGGAACAAACACCCGGGGGTCATAGAACCAAAACAGCACCAGACGCCCATCGGGCAGCATGGCCTGAAGGTTGCGGCGAAGCGCCTTTCGCTCCGTCGCAAAGTCGCCGGGGGCCGCGCACAACAGCCCCCAGTTGCCGGCGCGACCGGCGCCCTGCATCCGCCCCGGCAGCAGACTGTCCGGCCGAAGCTCCACCAGATGCGGCGTGACCGGTGCAATATCCGGATCAAGCGGTGGCGCAAACAGCGACTGGCAGGTTTGTTCGGTCAGCAGCGCGGGATAAAGTGATGGGTCCGCCCCACCGTCGATGACCGCAAACAGCGGCATCAGGTGACCTCGCACCGTGCTGCAAGCAAAACTTGCCGCTTTGGGGCGTTGCCGATCATTACGACGCCATCATTGGTTGTTCGCAGACTGCTCTGCCCGTCCACGCTTCTGCTGTTGGAACCCCTGATTCTGGGGTTCCTGATCTTGTGCCGCCTGAGTCTGAGCCGCTTCGTCCTGAGCCGCCTGACAGACTTCGCAAAATGGTGCACCACTGGCAGCCGCCGCGATCAGGGCCCGACGCTGCACCTCTGGGGCGGTCATCGCCTGTCCCGACGCCAGAAGCGTCAGGTCACGCAAAGCCGCCTGACCGGACGAGGGCTGTTTCATGCCCATGCCGCCCGCTCCGCTATTCTACGAATCGCCGATAAGAACTGTGGGAAACCCGACCATGATCGTGCCGCCATGCGCCGTCAGATCCCCGATACGGGCCGCTGGCATGGTGTTGATCAGCACCGTAACCGACCCCTTGGCAATGACGTCAGGGGGGCCCACACAAACGCACATGTCCCCGACCCGCGCTGCGGGGATTGATCCGATCAACACATTGGGCGATCCGACGCTGATCGGGCCGCCAACGTGCGGTACCGGCGGTGTGCCAGGCGTTATCATCGGGCAAATGTGCATATCACCAATCCGGGATGCAGGAGGCATAGGGCAATTTCCACGCAAAGGATAAAATTTATTTTTCAATAGTAGATGCGGAAGGCCCGCTGAAGCAAAGAGAATCTGCTCCGGCGCAGGCCTGTGACCTGGAAAACCCCACTTTCGCAGGATTTCGTCGCGTTGGGCCGAATCCGCAACCGGGCGCTGCCCGGTCAGCCGCGCAACTCTGTCAAATCGCCGTCACCACGACCTTTGCGCGGTCCCCGCCCAGCGCCGCGAAGGCGCGTTGGCGGCAGGTCAGGACCAGAATTTGCTGGTCGGTGGCCACCCGGTGCAAGGCCACGAACATCGCCTCGATCCGGTCGTCGTCGCTGTGCACCAGTGCATCATCAAGGATCACCGGCACCTGTTGGCCTGCCTTTGCGAACAGCCGCGCGAAGGCAAGCCGGGTCAGGATGGCCAGTTGTTCGCGTGTGCCGCCCGACAGAATGTCCAGCGGTTCCGGTTGCCCGGCTCGCGTCAGCGTCGCGGGCAGCAGGGTCTTGTCGTCGATCTGCAGGTCGGCCCCTGGATGCAGGATCGCCAGAAGAGGGGTCAGTTCCTGAAGCACCGGGCCGAAATAGGCGTCGCGGGCCTGCGCACGGGCGTCTTCCAGTGCGCCGCGCAGCCGGGTCAAGGCTTGCACTTCGGTCTCGTAACGGCGGGCGCGGGCGGTCGCGGCGGCACCTTCGGCTGCGACTTCGTTCAGGGTTTCCTCGATCCCTTGCTCGGCCAGCACCTCGATCCGGGTGTTCAGGCTGGCCAGTTCTTCGCGCAACCCGTCTGCCTGCTGGCGCGCCTGATCGGCTGCGGATGTCGCACGGGCCAACCGTGCGGCGGCGGTGGCGGGATCGGGGGCGAGGGACTGCAGGCGTCCCGCTTCGGCCGTAGCATCCCGCGCGTGAGAGCGTTGGGTCGCCAAGAGGGCGCGCAGGTCTGACAATGCAATTTCCAAGCCCGCCGGATCGCCGGCCTCCTCGGTCGCCTCGGACTTGGCACGCCCGGCAGATTTCAGATCGGCCTCGGACTTGGCACGCTGCTCGCCTGCGGCAGTGGCAAGGGCATGGGCGGTTGCAGCGACAGCCCGCGTTTCTGCCTCGGCAGCTTCGGCGGCTTGCAACAGGGGCTCGACGGCGGTGAAGTCTTCGGCTGCGGGGGCCTCGGCGGTGTCGGTCGCCTCGCCTGCCTCGGCTTGCGCATGGGCCAGCGCATCGCGCAAGCCTGCGACCCCGTCAGGGGCAATGGCTGCCATGGCATCGCCCGCACTGCGCAGCGTATCGTCAAGCCGTTGGGCCGCGCGCAGATCGCGCAGCGCGGCAGGCAGATCGTCCGCCCCGCACAAGGCAAGCTGGCGGGTCAGCGCAGCGGCGGCTTGCGTCATTCGGGCGGGCAGATCGCTGCCGGGCAGATCGAAGTCGACGGGTCCGTCAAGCCGATGTGGTTCGTCCGGGACCGGGTTGCCGTGCCGCAGGGCGCGGGCGGGTCCGATGTAGGTGAATTTCAGGGTTACCGCCTGTGCGTCGGACTGCGCAGTCAGCCGATCGACTGCCACTTGCGCTTTCTCTGCCGCAGCAAGGCTTTGCGGGGTGACCTCGATCAGGCTGCGCTGTGCCTTTGCCTCGGACTGCTGCCGTTGCAAAGCCTCGGCACGTTCCAGACTGCGGGCGAGGTCGGCAGCCCTTTGCCGCGCGGCGGTGGCAAGCCGGGCCTTTTGGGCGACTGCCAGGCGCAGACGCAAGGTGCGGGTCAGCTGCGCCGCGCGCAAGATCGCGTCGTCGGCAGCCCGGTCTTTGGCGGAAAGGGTTTCGGCCTGGGTGCGGTCGATCATGGCACGCTCGGACGCTTTGGCCTGTGCCTCGGTTGCGGTCCGCGCCCTTTCGGCCAGCCGCTCCAGCCGGGTGATTTCTCTGGTGGTCTTGTCCGTCGTCAGATTGGCCAGCGCAGCCTCGCGCGCAGCTTCAAGCTGAAGGGCGGCATGGGCCAGTGCCGCCTGATGCGCGGCCTTTGCCTCATTCAGCGCCGTTGCGCGGGCGTGCAGGACGGCAGGCTCGCTCAGGCTGGCCTGATCGCGCAACACCTGCGACCGCCTGCGCAGATCACCGCCCAACGCTTCGGCCTGGCCGCGCAAATGAGCCTCACGCCCTGCCAGAGCCGCAGCCTCGTCCAGCACCCGCGCCCATTCGCCGCCCGATTTGGGTTTGCCGGTGGCGGTGACCAGCGGGGCCAGCGCAGATGTGACCTGATCCAGCACCGCGTTCATCCGCCGACCGCCGGTCATCACCTCGATTTCACCTGCGACCGAGGACATCAGGTCGCGCCGGGTGGTCAGGTCGCGGTCGCGGTCGCGGTCCTTTTCTGCCTCCATGCCCAGCAGTCCCTGCCGCACCCATAGCAGCCCCGACGGCCCGGCCAGACCGCCGCCCAGCAGGGCGTCGATCCATGCCTCGGCCTCGTCGTCCTGCGCCACGATCCGGCCCGCGTCGTCCGTCACCCGCGCCACAGCGCGCGACAGCCAGCGTTTGGACAGGGTAAATCGGCCCTGCGCCAGTTCGATGTCCACCGCGACCTCGGGCGCGCCGCCAGCGTGGGGTTGCAGCGACATCACAGGCTGCCGCCTACCACGGTGCCGTTCAAAGAACACCGCCTGCAAGCCGTCGAAAAAGGTGGATTTGCCGAACTCGTTGCCCTCGCACAGCACGGTGATCCCGTCGCCGATGCCAGACAGGCTGGCGCTGTGGCCTGCGAACTGGCGCACGTTCGTCAGGGTGATGCGCCGCAGTTTCAAGGCTGGGCCCGTTGCGCATAGCTGTAAAGCCGTGACAGCGCGCTTGCGGCAACGTCGCGGCTGGATTGGGCAAGGCTTGGGTCTTCCGCCTCGGCCAGCAATGCCTCGGCCGCGCGGCGCAAGGCCCCTGCCCGGTCGATCAGGTCCAGATCATCGGGGCGCGCTTCGACGGCCAGCCGGGACAGGTCGCTGGCGAACCAGCCGAAATCCGGGGCGATGCGCGAACAGTCCGCCTCCAGCGCCGCCTGTTCGGCCAGCGCCAGCCGCCCGGTGGCCGAAATGCGGATCAGCTGATTGCGGCGCCCTTGGGTGGCAGGAAGCCCCGAATGCAGGATTGCCACTGGGTCACAGCCGGGCAGCAGATCTATCTGCGGGGCATGCCAGCGGAACGTGCCGGTTTCCACCGTCTTGACCTGCGCAGCCGCATCCGACCCGTCGATCGTCACGATCAGCGCACCGGCGGTTTGTTGATGCTTGAAGCTGTCCGGCTCGGGTGTGCCGGAATACCAGGTTTTCGGGGTGATCTGCATCTGTCCGTGCCAGTCACCCAGAGCCAGATAGTGCAGCCCCGACAGTGCCGCGCGGTCGGGCGGGATGATGCCTGCAACATCGTCTTCCCCCGAGAAATCGGCAATCGCGCCATGGCCAAGGCCGATCCGGATTGCTCCGTCCGGCGTCGCGGCCCCCATCGCATCGGTCAGATCGCGGCCGGGGCGGCGCTGCGTGCAGGGTGCTGGCAGCAGCCACGCCTCGGGCGACAGGGCGAACGGGTCGGGGGTCAGGGCCGTGCGCAGGTTGGCGGGGGCGTCAGCGGCGATCTTGCGCCAAAGCTCCGTTGCAGCAAGACTGTCGTGATTGCCGGGCAGCAGCACCCACAGGATGTCGGCTTCCTCTGCCATGGCATGCAGGGCATGGACCCGGGTTTGCAGCGAAGGCGTTTCAGCGTCGAACGTGTCCCCGGCCAGAAGGACCGCTGCCGCCCCGCCCTGCCGCGCCGTTCGTGCCAGCCGTGCGATAGCGCCATGCCGCGCCTCGGCCAGACGGTTGCGCACAGCCTCGGGGAAACCGCCAAACGCTTTGCCCAGATGCAGATCGGAGGTGTGAACAAAGCGAAAGGTCATTTGTGGTTCCAATCAGGCCGGTTGTAAGCCTAGGGCGGGAACCAGCCACGTTGCAAGGCTGGCGATGGCTGCGATTGTCGTAAATCCGATACCGGAATAGATATAGCTGGCGGCTGGCTGTGCGGGAGACTGGGCGATGACGGATCAGAGTGACACCGAGGCCGGAGAGGCACGCGCAGGCAGTGTGGCCGAGGTGTTCGGGGCATTTCTGAAACTGGGCCTTACCAGTTTCGGCGGCCCCATCGCCCATCTGGGCTATTTTCGTGACGAGTTGGTGACGCGGCGGCGCTGGCTGTCGGATGCGGCTTATGCCGATCTGGTGGCGCTGTGCCAGTTTCTGCCCGGCCCTGCGTCCAGTCAGGCAGGCTTTGCCTTGGGGTTGATGCGCGCCGGATGGGGCGGGGCGTTGGCCGCGTTTGTGGGGTTCACGCTGCCATCGGCGCTGGCGCTGGTGGTGGTGGCGATAACCGCGGCGCAATGGGGCGGGCCTGTTGGCGCCGGAGTGATCGCCGGGTTGAAGATCGTGGCAGTTGCGATTGTGGCGCAGGCCGTCTGGGGTATGGCAAAGTCGCTCTGCCCGGACCGCGAGAGGGCTGCCGTTGCCGTGGGCGCCGTGGCGGTTCTGGCCGTTGCGCCGGGCATCTGGGGCATGACGGCTGCAATTGCGTTCGGCGCGGTTGCCGGGCTGGCACTGGGGCGCGGCGTGGGCGCGGACGGGGGGCGAATGCCGGTTCCGGTTTCCGTGCCGGTCGGGCTTGCGGCGCTTGCGGTGTTCTTTGCGCTGCTGATCTTGTTGCCGCTGGTGGCGGGGCAAAGCCAGTCGCTTGCGGTGATCGACAGCTTTTACCGCGCGGGCGCCTTGGTGTTTGGCGGTGGGCATGTGGTCTTGCCGCTTTTGCAGGCCGAGGTGGTGGCCCCCGGCTGGGTCACGGCGGATCAGTTTCTGACCGGCTATGGCAGCGCCCAGGCGGTGCCGGGGCCGCTGTTCACCTTTGCCGCCTATCTGGGCACCGTTCTGGGCCCCGAGCCAAACGGCGTTCCGGGGGCGGCGCTGGCGCTGATTGCGGTGTTTTTGCCCGGGTTTCTGATCCTGATCGGCGTTTTGCCGTTCTGGGAGAGGTTTCGCACGATTGCGCGGGCCCGGTCGTTGATGCAAGGAGCCAATGCGGCGGTGGTGGGGGTTCTGGGGGCGGCCCTTTATGATCCGGTTTTCACCAGCAGCATCGGCGATCTGCGCGATTTTGCACTGGCGCTGGGGTGTTTCGTGCTTCTGACGGCGTGGAGCGCGCCGCCGTGGCTGGTGGTGATGATCGGGGCCGCAGGGGGTGTCGGGTTGGCCTTGGCAGCCTAACGCCCCGCCAGCGCATCTGTGAGCGCATCCGTCAGCAAGGCCTGCACCAGACCCGCGGGCACATCTTCGGCAACAAAGGCCTGCCCGATCCCACGCGCCAGGATAAACCGCAACCGGCCGTCGATCACCTTCTTGTCCTGACCCATCAACGAAAGCAAGGCCTCTGCCCCCGGCAGATCGCCCGGAATGTCGGCAAGGTCGGTCTTCATCCCCATGTTCCGCAGGTGCGCGCGCACCCGGCTGGGGACTTCTTGCGAACAAAGCCCCATCCGCTGGCTCAACTCGAACGCCAGCGCGCAGCCGATCGCCACCCCTTCGCCGTGCAGCAACCGGTCGCCGTATCCCGTGGCCTTTTCCAGCGCGTGACAAAAGGTGTGGCCAAGGTTCAGCAAGGCGCGTTCGCCCTCTTCCGTCTCGTCACGGCTGACGATCCCGGCCTTCATCTCGACCGACCGTGTGACGGCACGCAGTCGCGCGGCGGTATCGCCTGCGGCCAAGGCCGGGCCCTGAACTTCGAGCCATTCGAAGAAATCAGCGTCGCCCATCAGTCCGTATTTCACCACCTCGCCGTAGCCCGCCAGAAAATCGCGGGGGGTCAGAGAGCCCAGCACGTCGATGTCGGCCAGCACGAGGCTGGGCTGGTGGAACGCACCGATCAGGTTCTTGCCCTGCGCGGTGTTGATCCCGGTCTTGCCGCCGACCGCACTGTCAACCTGCGCCAGCAACGTGGTCGGCAGTTGCACGAACCGCACCCCCCGGCGCAGGACGGCTGCGGCAAAGCCCACAAGATCGCCGACCACACCGCCGCCAAACGCCACGACAACATCGCGGCGTTCGATCTTTTGTTCCAACAGCCATTCGCTGCACCGGGCGAACTGCTGCCAGCCTTTGGTGGATTCGCCGGGTGGCAGAGCAAGGGCGGTGACGGCGATGCCTTCGGCTTCGAAACTGGCGGCCAGCCGCATCAGATGCAGGGCGGCCACCGTTTCATCGGTGACCACCGCCACCTTGCGGCGGGCGAGCAGGGGCGCGATCAATGACCCCGCCCGGTCGATCAGGCCAGAGCCGATCTGCACCGAATAGCTGCGCGACCCAAGGTCTACCTTCACCGTGCTGACCTGTAAGCTGCTGACCATTCTAGCCCTCTTCCACCACATCTGCCCGTGTGGCCAGTGCATCGGCCACCCGCTGAGCCATCGCCTCGATCGGCATTTCCGCTGCCGAATCAACGGCAAGATCAGCAAGGCTGTAGAAAGGCATGCGCGCTTGGTAAAGCGCTGCAAGCGTTTCGCGCGGGTTGGCGGTGCGCAGCAAAGGCCGTGTCGTCTTGTGCCGCACCCGCTGCCACAGCAGGTCAAGATCGACGCGCAACCAAACCGACACGCCAGATGCGTCAATCAAATCGCGGTTGCTCTTTAACAAAAACGCCCCACCGCCGGTCGACAGCACCGCAGGGGCGCTGCGCAGCAGGCGGCCCAACACCTCGGTTTCGCGGGCGCGAAAGAAATCCTCGCCGTCGCGTTCAAAGATTTCTGCAATGCTGCGGTCGGCGGCGCGAACAATCTCTTCGTCCGAGTCAAGAAAGGGCACGCCGAGTTGGCGGGCCAGCGCAGTGCCCACCGCCGTCTTGCCCGCCCCCATCATGCCAACCATGACCACGGTCTTCTTCAACCGCTGCATCACTTTCCTCGCATAGCTTGCACCGCGTGGTCCCTCTTTTCGCAACACCCGGACCTTTGCCGGGTTCGTCCGCTGGCGGCGGTCCGCTGCCGACCGGCATCTTTATTCCTTGAATGGCGTGAACTTGCCGACAATGCCATATATATTCCAAAGCAAGCCGGTCGCACGTCAAGCCAGACCAGACAAAGCGACCGGGTAGACCGGCATAAAACAAGGGTGTTACGAGCATGGTTCGGCTGATCAAAGTTAGTTTGGTTTTGGTGATTCTCGGGTTTGTCGGTCTGACGGGTTATGCATATCTGATTGATCTGACACCAGAACCGCAGCAAATGACCCTGCCCGTGACCCTGCCGATGACCCCGAATGCGGATTAGTCGCGTTCTGGTGGCCGCAATCCTTGCCGGGTCAACCCTTGCCGGGGCTTCGCGGGCCCAAGAACCTTTGTCAGCCATCGACTGGCTGTCGCAATCGGTGACCGCGGCGCCGCCCGCGCTGACATTGCCGCAAGAACCGGCGATTACCAGCGGGTCCGCACTGCCTGCCAATGTATCGGTCAGTGTGCTCGGCGGGACGTCCCCCGATGGCGTGGGACTGTTGCCTGCGCAGGTTACCGGGTTGCCGCGCAGTCTGTGGGGGCTGGGGCGGACAGATGCGATCATCTCTGCCCTGTTCGCCGAAGATCTTGTGGGATTGCCCGCCTTGCAGGGGCTGCTGATCACGCTGTTGCTTGCCGAGGCCGAGCCGCCCACCGATGCCGGTAATACGGGTCGGCTGCTGGTGGCGCGACTGGACCGGCTGTTGAGCATCGGCGCGCTGGATCAGGCCGAAGCGTTGCTGGAGGCGGCCGACGCCACAACCTCGCCTGAATTGTTTCGCCGCAGCTTTGACGTGGCGCTGCTGACCGGGTCGGAAGACAGGGCCTGTGAAGCCATGCGCCAGAATCCGGGGCTGGCCCCCACATTTCCGGCCCGGATTTTTTGCCTTGCGCGGTCGGGGGATTGGAACGCAGCCGCGCTGACCTTGCGCACAGCGCAGGTGCTGGGGCAGATCGGCCCGGAAGACGATGCGCTGCTGTCGCGCTATCTGGACCCCGACCTCTATGAGGGCGAGCCGATGCCCGCCGCCGCAAAGCCGGTCACGCCCCTGTCGTGGCGGATGTTCGAGGCGGTGGGCGAGACGTTGCCCACGGGGCCTTTGCCGCTGGCCTTTGCCCATGCCGAACTGCGCGAAACCGCCGGGTGGAAGGCGCAGATCGAGGCTGCCGAACGGCTGGCCCGTGCCGGGGCCATTCCGCCCAATGTGCTTCTGGGGCTTTACACACAGTCGATGCCTGCCGCGTCGGGCGGAGTCTGGGACCGGGCGGATGCGTTCCAGGGCTTCGATCAGGCCTTGGCGCGGCGCGACCCGCAAGCGGTGTCGCGCGAGTTGCCACTGGTCTGGGACCAGATGCGGAAGATGGAGTTGGAAGTGCCGTTTGCCGCCTTGTTCGCGCAACGGCTGGCCGCCTTGCCGCTGACGGATACCGCCGCGAAACTGGCGTTTGAAATCGGCCTGTTGTCGCCTGACTATCAGCGCATCGCCCGCACGCCGGTGACGGACGATGTGCGCGAACGGTTTCTGGCAGGGCTCGCGTCAGGCAAGCTGGCCGGACTGGTCGCCCCGGACAGCATGGCACGCGCGATTGCCCCGGCCTTTGTCGATGCGCCGGTCGCGGCAGAGGCACAACTGATGCTGGACGATGGACGGGTCGGCGAGGCGATCCTGTGGAGCATGGGGCGGATTGCCAAAGGCGTGCAAGGTGATCTGCGCGGTGTGACCGAAGGGCTGGCGCTGTTGCGGGCGGCCGGAATGGAAGACGTGGCACGGCGCACGGCATTGGAGTTGATGCTGCTGGAACGGCGAGGCTAGGGCGGTGGGGGACGATGACCGCTGGATATCGACGTTTCTGGATGCGATCGCGGCCGAACTCGACGCCGCCCGCAACACCCGGCTGGCTTACGGGCGCGATCTGAAGGACTATGCCGATTGGTTGGCGCGACAGGGCCGCGACTTTGCCCGCGCCACCCGCGAGACGGTCGAGAGCTATCTGATGTTCTGCGCGGCGCAGGGCCTGTCCAAGGCGACACGCGCCCGGCGGTTGTCATCCATCCGTCAAATGTATCGGTTTGCCCATGACGAGGGCTGGCGCGCAGACAACCCGGCGATCCGGCTGAAGGGTCCGGGGCGTGCGAAAAGCCTGCCGCAGACCCTGAGCCATGACGAGGTGGACCGCATCCTCGCGGCTGCGCGCAACCATGGCCGCACCCCGCCCGACAGGCTGCGCAACACAGGTTTGCTGGAACTGCTGTATGCGACCGGCATGCGGGTGTCTGAATTGGTGGAACTGCCCATCGCGGCGGTGCGCGGAAATCCCGCGATGATCCTGGTGCGCGGCAAGGGCGACAAGGAACGCATGGTGCCGCTGTCTGCGCCTGCCCGCGCGGCAGTTACGGCCTGGCTCGCATGGCGGGACGCAGACGACGACGCGCGCAGGCTGGCGGGCAAACCCATGCACCGCCATCTGTTCCCCGGTCCGGGCGTGGCGGGTCATCTGACGCGGCAGCACTTCTACCTGCTGATAAAGGCCATCTCGGCAGCAAGCGGCGTCGATCCGTCGCGCGTCACCCCCCACACCTTGCGCCACGCGTTCGCCACGCATCTGTTGGCGGGCGGGGCCGATCTGCGGGTGATCCAGACACTTCTGGGCCATGCCGATATTGCCACGACCGAAATCTACACCCATGTGCTGGAGGACAATCTCAAAGAGCTCGTTCTGACCCACCATCCGCTTGCCCGCAAAGGATGACCTGAAAAAGCTGTCCCGGCCCGGTTTTCTTGCTTGAATTTGGCCTCCCTCCACCGCATTAACGCTGCAACATTTTAAATCTGGACCCAATGGAACTCGCGATATTCGACACGGCCTTCTGGCTGACCACCGCCGCCATCCTTGTGCTTTTGGTTCTTTCGGCGTTTTTCTCGGGGTCCGAGACATCGCTGACCGCGGCATCCCGCGGTAAACTGAAATCATTGGCCGACAAACGAACGCCGGGCGCTGCAAGCGCGATGAAAGTCACCGAAGACAACGAGCGGATGATCGGCGCGATCCTGCTGGGCAACAACATCGTCAACATCCTTTCTGCGGCGCTTGCCACGGTTCTGATGACGCGCCTGTTTGGCGACAGCGGTGTGGCATTTGCGACGTTGGGGATGACCATCCTTGTTCTGATCTTTGGCGAGGTGTTGCCCAAAACGCTTGCCATCACCTTCCCCGAACAAGTAGCGATGCGGGTCGCCCCGATCATCCGGGTATTGATCGTCGTCTTTTCGCCCATCGTCGGCGTGGTGCGCAAACTGGTGCGTGGCATTTTGTGGAGCGTTGGGGTCCGCGAAAACCCCGAAGGTCGGATGTTGGCGATGCGCGCGGAAATCGCCGGGGCAATCTCGCTGGGCCATTCCGAAGGTGCCGTGGGAAAAGAGGATCGCGACCGCATGCTGGGCGCGCTCGACCTGTCGCACCGCACTGTCGAAGAGATCATGCGCCACCGCAGCACGATCGAAATGATCGATGCCGACAAATCGGCGGACGAGATCATCACGCAGGCGCTTGCGTCGCCACACACCCGGCTGCCGGTCTATCGCGGCAGTGACGAGAACATTCTGGGCGTGCTGCATGCCAAGGACCTGCTGCGCGAAATGGACCGGCTGGTTCGGGGCAAAGATGCGGCGGTTGGCTGGAAGGATCTCGATATCCTGAAAGTAGCGATGAAACCGTATTTCATCCCGGAAACCAGCAGTCTTGCCGAACAGATGCGGCAGTTTCTTAAACTGCGTATTCATGTCGCGCTGGTGGTGGATGAATACGGCGCGTTGCGCGGCTTGATCACGCTGGAAGACATTCTGGAGGAAATCGTCGGCGAGATCACCGACGAATTCGACGTCGTGTTGCGTGACAGCGGGCTGAAGCGGGGCGAGGATGGCAGTGTGCTGGTCGAAGGATCGATGACGATCCGCGATCTGAACCGGGCGACCGACTGGAACCTGCCCGACGACGAGGCCAACACGCTTGCCGGTCTTGTGATCCACGAAGCGCAGATGATTCCGAACGAAGGTCAGACCTTCAGCTTTCACGGCTTCCGGTTCGAGGTGGTGACCCGCGTGCAAAACCGCATCGCCAAGCTGCGTGTTCGCCGACTGTAGCGGTCAACGCCGCCCGAAAATCGACCCCAGGACCCCGCGTACCACGGCCTGCCCGGTTCTTATGCCCAACTGGCGGGCGAAGCTTTTCGCAAAGGCCTCGCCCACCGAGTCCGATCGGCTGGAGGTCTTTTTGCGCGGCGCGGGGTCTGCGCGACCCGAGGTTTTGCCACCGTCATAGCGACGCGCGTTGCCGAACTCGCGGTCATTCTCGATCTTGCGGGTTTCCTCGAACTCGGTCGCGGCGGCCTCGCGCGCCGCGTTGTCGGACCGGGCGCGCAAGCGTTCATAGGCCGAATCGCGGTCGATCAACGTGGCGTATTTGCGCCCCATGTCAGAGGCCGCGACGATCTGCGCCCGCACAGCGGGATCAATCGGCCCGAGTTTGGACGACGGCGGGCGGATCAGGGTGCGTTCCACCACGGCAGGGATGCCCTTCGCTTGCAGGAACGATGTCACGGCCTCGCCGGTGCCCACATCGCGGATCGCATCGGCGGTGTCAAAGGCCAGGTTGGGACGATACGTCTGTGCCGCCTTGGCAAGGTCTTTCTGGTCCTTGGCGGTAAAGGCGCGCAGCGCGTGCTGCACCCGGTTGCCCAACTGGCCCAGGATCACGTCGGGCACATCCGCCGGGTTCTGGGTGATGAAATAAATCCCTACCCCTTTGGACCGGATCAGCCGCGCCACCTGTTCGACTTTCGCGATCAACGCGCGGGGAGCATCGGTGAACAGCAGATGCGCCTCGTCGAAAAAGAACACCAGTTTGGGTTTGTCGGGATCGCCCACCTCGGGCATCTGTTCGAACAACTCCGACAGCAGCCACAAAAGGAAGGTCGCGTACAGACGCGGCGACTGCATCAGCTTGTCGGCGGCCAGAATGTTGATGCGCCCTGCCCCGGTCTCGTCCACCCGCATAAGGTCGGCAAGGTCCAGCGCCGGTTCCCCGAACATCGAGGCAGCCCCCTGGTTTTCAAGCACCAGAAGCCTGCGCTGGATCGCACCTATCGACGTGGCCGACACAAGTCCGTAGCGTGCAGAAATGGCAGTTCTGTTCTCGGCAATGAAGGTAAGCAGCGCCTGCAGGTCCTTGAGGTCCAGCAGGGGCAGTTCTTCCTCGTCGGCCAGTCGGAAGGCGACGTTCAGCACGCCTTCCTGTGGTTCGGTCAACTCCATCAGCCGCGACAACAGCAACGGCCCCATTTCGGCGACTGTGGCGCGCACCGGATGGCCTTGGGTCCCGAACAGGTCCCAGAAGGTCACCGGAAACGTGCGATACTGCAAGTCCAACCCGATGACTTTGCTACGCTCCATGAACGGGGCGTGCAGTTTGTGATCAGGCGAGCCAGCCTGTGCCAAACCCGAAATATCGCCCTTGATGTCGGACAGAAACACCGGCACGCCCGCCGCCGAAAACCCTTCGGCAAGGATTTGCAGCGTCACCGTCTTGCCGGTCCCGGTGGCCCCCGCAATCAATCCGTGACGGTTGCCGTATTTCAGCAAAAGCTGCTGGGGGTCCGCATAGCCCGGCCCGCCGCCGCCCACAAAAATGCTGTCCGTCATCGTTTGCCCTCTTGCTGCCGTCGGTCCGCGGTAAAAGCCCACAAGCCCTATCGATTCAACCGCAAAATACATTTTTAACCAAGTCATGCCAGTGTGGGTTTGCCGGGTGTTTCTGGCGGTGACGTTTTCCCTGTCTGACTGGCCGCGCCAATGAAAAGGCGCGGTTTTTTTGTAACGGTTTTGCGCAAACCGATGCACAATTACCCAGTTGACGCTTGTGTGAAACAGCCTTAGCTTCATCTTTATAAGTCGGCCAGTCCGGCAGGGAGCAAAAAAACGATGGAAAAGGGTCGCTTGTCGGCCCTTTTTTTATATCGCGTAGGACCTGTGGCACAGTGCCGCCAGTTCACCGCAAGATCCGTTTTTCTGACCTGACTTGACAGTTGCGTCATGCTAAGCCAGCGCCAAACCATAGCAAGGAAGCGACGATATGCCGACATCTGATCCGACCCGCAGGCTGGCTCCACTGGCCCGGACCATTGCCTTGGCCGCAGGCTTGGGAATGGCAGTGCTGACCGCAGCTCAGGCTCAGGAAGCGCCCGCCAAAAGCACGACGCCGACGATTGATCTGTCGATGGGTCAGGAAGTTTCTGAGGGCGAGCCCGCGCTTGCATCGCCGGAAACGGCAGAGGTCGGTCAGACCTACCTCGCTTCGAATTTCGAGATTTGGGAACAGCGCTGCGTCAAGACGGAAGACGGGTCGGACCCTTGCCAGCTTTACCAACTGCTGAAGGACGCGGCAGGCGGACCGGTTGCCGAGATCAGCATGTTTGATCTGCCTGCAGGTTCTCAGGCCGCAGCAGGGGCGACGGTCATCGTGCCGCTGGAAACGCTTCTGACCGCCAACATGCAGATCGCGATCGACAACGGAAAAGCCAAAATATATCCATTTACCTTCTGCGCACCGATCGGCTGCATTTCCCGGATTGGCCTGACTGCGCAAGAGGTCGATCAATTCCGCAAGGGCGCAGGGGCCGTCCTGACCATCGTTCCGGCAGTCGCGCCGGATCAGAAAGTGGCTTTGAACATCTCGCTCAAAGGGTTCACGGCCGGGTTCAAGGCTGTCTCGGACGCCAATCTGGATGTGCCGGTTCCCGCCGCTTTACCCTGACCCGACGTCGGGGGCCGGGTGACCGGCCCCTAGACCTTTCGCAGCGCGATCACGGCGTTCATACCGCCAAACGCAAAGGCGTTGGTCAGGCAAACGTCGACCTTCGCATCACGGGCCACATTCGGCACAATGTCCAGCGCACATTCCGGGTCGGGTTCTTCATAGCCGATGGTCGGGGCGATGATCCCGTGTTTCAACGCCAGAATGCAGGCGAGCAGCTCTACAGCCCCGGTCCCGCCGATCAGATGACCGTGCATCGACTTGGTTGACGACATCAGCAACCGATCGGCATGGGGGCCGAACACATCGGCCACGGCGGCACATTCGGTCTTGTCGTTGGCCGCCGTGCCGGTGCCGTGGGCGTTGATGTAGCCGACATCCTCGGGGGCAATCCGCGCATCCCGCATCGCCCCGGCCATCGCCCGCGCCGCCCCCTGTTTGGACGGCATCACGATGTCGGACGCATCCGACGTCATTGCAAATCCGATCACTTCGGCCAGGATCTCGGCCCCCCGCGCACGGGCCATTTCGTATTCCTCGAACACGAACACCGCAGCACCTTCGCCCTGCACCATGCCGTTGCGGGTCGCGCTGAACGGGCGGCAGGCGTCTTTTGACATGACGCGCAAGCCCTCCCACGCCTTGATGCCGCCGAAACACAGCATCGATTCCGACCCGCCGGTCAGCATTGCCCGCGTCATGCCCGACCGGATCATGTGAAACGCCTGCCCCATCGCGTGGTTGGACGACGCACAGGCGGTGGCGACGGTATAGCTCGGGCCCTTGAGGTTATACTCCATCGACAGATGGCTGGCGGCGGCGTTGTTCATCAGTTTGGGCACGACGAAGGGATGGACCCGATTCTTGCCCTCTTCATAAACCGCGCGATAATTGTCGTCCCAGGTGTTGACCCCGCCGCCCGCTGTGCCCAGCACGACGCCCGCGTCATAGCCAAGCCGGCCGTCAAAATCCAGGCCCGACTGCGCCACCGCCTGCCGCGCGGCCAGCAAGGTGAACTGGGTAAACTTGTCATACAGAACAATCTGCTGGCGGTTGAAATGCGCCTCGGGGTCCCAGTTGTGAACCTGCCCGCCGATCTGGATCGACAAACGGTCCTTGTCGCGGATATCCAGTTCGGTGATCCCGCATCGCCCCTCGCGGAACGCCTGATAGGTGCCGGGCACATCATGCGCCAGCGCATTGATCGTGCCAGCCCCGGTAATGACGACGCGCTTCATGCGACCTTCTGGGCCAGCAGCCCTTCGACGGCGCGCACGATGGCTACGACCGACGAGATATCGAACTGGTTCTTTCCGGGTTCATTGGCATTGAACGGCACCGAGATGTCGAACGCCTCTTCGATGGCAAAGATCGATTCCACCAGACCAAGGCTGTCGATGCCCAGATCATCAAGGCTCATTTCAAGGCGCACATCCGATACATCGAGCACCGCCTGTTCGGCGATGATCGCAACCACCCGGTCCTGCACGCTATTGGTCATGTTGCGGTCCTTTGGTTGGGTCGCCAGTGTGGTGGGTGTTATGCGACGTTTCGCGCGCCGCTTCCAGTGCCTGCACGCGGGCCGACAGGCGGGGCAATCGGCGCAAGGCTTTTTGCAGCTCGATATGGGTGTCCATCTTCATCGCCGGATAGCCCAGCAGGACCCGCCCCGCAGGTGCATTGGTCATGATCTTGGTTCCACCCCCGGCAATCACGTCATCGCCGACAAAGATGTTGTCCCCCACGCCAACCTGACCGCCCATCACAACGCGGTCGCCTATGCGCGCCGATCCGGCAATGCCGACCTGTCCGCACAGCAGACAATCGCGACCTACGGTCACGTTGTGAGCCAGGTGCACCATGTTGTCGAGTTTGGTGCCATTGCCCACCGATGTGTCGCGAACCGTGCCTCGGTCGAGCGTCGCATTGGCTCCGATTTCCACATCATCGCCCAGAACCACAGAGCCAAGCGAATGAATCCGCATCCACCCCTGCGCCCGGATTTCTTGACGGTGCCCTAGAGTTGCACGGATTTCTTCAACCCCCGACGGCTCTGGCGTGACAAAGGAAAACCCGTCCGACCCAATCACCGCGCCCGGTTGACAGATCATCCGATCCCCGATCCGCACCCGCGCGCCGATCCGCACGCCCTGCAAAATCAGCGCGTCATCCCCGATCACGGCACCCTCGGCAATGGACACATGGCTCGCAATCCGTGCCCGCGCGCCAATTACTGCACCGGCCCCGATCGTCACGAACGGCCCGATGGCCGCGCCCTCGCCGATCATCGCTGAAGGGTCGATCACCGTCATCGGATGCACGCCCCGCGCTATTGCGGGCCCTGCGTCAAGAATTGCCGTGATCCCGGACATCGCCACCCTTGCGCGGGGCGCAAAGATCGCGGCCCGCAGCCCCAGACCCTGCCAATCCGCCCCCGGCCACAACAGTGCCGCAACCGCCCCGCCACGCGCCAGCCCGTCCGCATATTGCGGCGTCATGGCCAAGGCCAGATGCTGCGAACTGGCCTGAGCCGGCTCTGCAGCGCCGATGATGCACAAGTCAAGATCGCCAGCCGCTTCGGCCCCGAGGGCTTCGGCAATGTCACCAATGCGATGGGTCACCACAAACCCTCCGACGCCGGGGAAAAGCCCCCTGCCGCGCGGTTTAGCCCTGAACGCCGTTCAGCACCACCCCGGCCTCGGTCAGTGCGTCAAAAATCCGGCCATCTCGCCCGTAAACATCGCGGCGATAACCGACCGTGCCTTTTGCCTCAGGCCAGGCGGTGAAATAGACCAGATGCACCGGCAGCGGCGTGACCAGCGGCACGGTGGTTTCCCGCCCAGTGTTCAGATACGCCGCAAACTCCGCCTTCGGATCGTCGCTTTGCATCGACAGCAGTGCATAGGCAAAATCGAAGGGATCGCCAAGACGAATGCAGCCATGACTATAGGCGCGCACTTCGTTGTCGAACAGGGATTTCGACGGCGTGTCATGCAGATAGATGTTGTAAGGGTTTGGAAACATGAACTTGACCTTCCCCAGCGCATTGCCGTCGGACGGAGGCTGCCGCATGGAAAAGGGGAAAGTGCGGGCCGAATAAGCGGCAAAGTTAACCGCACCGCGCGGCACCACACGACCCGACCCGTCGATCACCTGCAGATGGCTGACCGCATTGGGGTTGGACTGCAGCAAAGGCAGATATTCCTTGGTGGTGATCGACCGCGGCACGAACCAGGTCGGGTTGACGACCATATGCTCCATCATGTCCGAAAATTCTGGACTGCGCTGATCGGGCACATCCTTGCCGATCACCGTGCGGGTCTGAAACACCACTTGGCCGTCGTCGATGATCTGTGCGGTGAAGTCAGGCTGGTTGACCCAGACATACCGGTCGCCCAGCGTCAGATCGTGCAACCAGCGCACCCGTTCCATCGCGACGATCACCGATTTCAGCCGGGTGTCGGGGGCTGTGTCCAGTGCTGCAATCGTGCTGCCGCCTGCCACGCCGTCAGCCGTCAGGCCGTTGTCATCCTGAAATCGCCGGACCGCAGCCTGCAATGCACTGTCATAAGTCATCGTGGCAGAGCGTGTCAGATAATCAAGGGCGATCAACCGGTCGCGCAGCCGCACCACGGCATTGCCCGTATCCCCGGGAGCCAGATTGGCGGCCGCGATGACCGGACCGAATCCGCCATTCACAATCCGCACCTCCAGCGCCAGCTTTTCCTTCATCAGCCGGGCATATTGCGGAGCCTTGGGGGCCAGACCGTTCAGGAACGTGCCCAGACCGCCCGCCTCGATCCGTGCCAGCAGCATCGCCGGATCCGGGCGCGACACGTCACGCAAGATGCCACCGTCGACGGATTTGGGAATTAAAGCCCCCGACGAAAGGTCGGCCGCATAGGCAAGGAAGGCCTGCATCATCGCAACTTCCAGACGGCCCCGGTCACCTTCGGTCACCACGGCCGCAAAACCTTGCCGCAACGCGACGGAGTCGTAGCGCACAACCGGCAGGCCATGACGCCCCGCCTGATCCAGCGCGCTGAGCAGCACTTGGCGCCGCGCGGCATCCCCCGGCCCGGTCCAGACGGGTGCATAACCGCGTGCGCCGTAGAACGCGGCCACCGCGTCCGTCGACGAGGCGGCCTCTGCTACCGCTTGGGTAAACGGCGTGGTCGTGTCCATCGCACGTGCCGAAGTTCCCACAAGCAGGGAGCCTGCCGCAGTCAAGGCGACAGTCAATGTCAGAGCCAACGAAAAGCTTGAACGAATGCGAAGCATTTTACGATAATTCCTTTGGCTGAAAACGGCAGGCGACACGCAGAAACCAAACAATTCATCAGTTTCAACGATCTGTAAACCGCAAACCGGACCTCGCTTTTCCGGATTGTTGAAGAAATGGCCCATCGGCCACGGTGCGGAATTCCGCACTTGGCAAGTGGAATTTAAGCAATTTTTTGCCGACGGTCCCTAGCGTGGCGTTGTGACGGGCAATCTTGGCTTGGGCTTCACGACCAAGTGTGGCATGAAACACGGGCACTTGGGGATGACGTGCAAATCAAGCTGCCGAAACAGGCGGTCGTAAGTAGCGACAGGACAAACGCATAGAATGGCGAACATGACATCGACGGGGATGACGCGGCGCGGCCTATTGGGCGTGTTTGCGGCAACAGTGGTGGTGGCGTCACCAACGCTGTCAAATGCCTTCGGATTGCTCAAGGGCGCAGGCGACATTCGCCGCGTTCGCATGTATTCGGGTCGGACTGGCGAAAGCATGGACACGATCTATTGGATCGAAGGCGAATACATTCCGGAAGTGTTGAAGGAAATAAACCACTTCATGCGCGATTGGCGCACGAATGAGACGATCAAGATTGATCCGCGCAATGTAGATATCATGGCGGCGTCTCACCGGCTGCTGGATGTGTCAGAGCCTTACATGTTGCTGTCGGGCTATCGCAGTCCGGCGACGAATGCGATGCTGCGGTCGAAGTCGCGCGGCGTCGCGAGGAATTCTCTGCACATGATCGGCGAGGCCGCCGATCTGCGGTTGAAATCGCGCAGCGTAAGTCAGGTGGCGCGAGCGGCCGAGACGTGCAAGGGCGGCGGGGTCGGGCATTACTACAGGTCAAACTTCGTTCATATGGATTGCGGTCCGATCAGGACTTGGGGCGGTTGATCCTAAAGCCAGACTTTAACGCGAATGGGCAGCTTCGGCTGCCCATTCGCTATATTGAGTCCGTTCAGTCCGATTCCTGATCCACATCAGCATCTTGCGGATTTTTGCGGCCCTTGAAGCCTTGCGCTACCACAAATTTCTCGGAACTATCGGCGCGGCTGGCGGGTGGCTTTACATTCGCCACCTTGCGGAAGTTCTGCTTTAAAATCGTTTGCAGGCTGTTTTCCGCGCCGCCCGCCAGAACCTTGGCGACGAAAGTGCCGCCCTCTTCCAGCACATCCATCGCGAAATAGGCCGCCGCCTCGCACAGCGCGATGATGCGCAGGTGATCCGTGCCTTTGTGCCCCGATGACGCCGCCGCCATGTCCGACAGCACCACATCGGCAGGCCCGCCCAGCCAGCCCTTGACCAGCCCGTCTGCCGCATCGTCCAGAAAATCCAACTGATGAATCCGAGCCCCTGAAATCGGCTCGATTGCCTGCAAATCGACGCCCAGAACCGTTCCGACCGGTTTCGTGGGCCGATCGCCCAACGCGTTGACCCGCGCAACCGCAACCTGACACCAACCGCCCGGCGCGCAGCCAAGGTCCACCACCCGGACGCCCGGTTTCAGAAATTCATATTTGTCGTCCAGTTCAAGGATTTTGAACGCAGCCCGGCCCCGGTAGCCCTCTTTGCGCGCCCGAATCACATAAGGGTCATTCAACTGCCGTTCCAGCCACAAGGTGGACGACAGCTTGCGGCCCTTGGCGGTTTTCACCCGGACCCGCAATTCGCGCTGGCCGCGACCGGAGGTGTTCTTGGGGCTGCCTAGTTTGTCGGTCATTCGTAGGGTCCCTCTTCCAGAACGCCGTCCGCGCTCATCTGTGCATACAAAAGGCCCTCGCGCAAACCGCGGTCGGCCACGGACAGCTTGTCGGTCGGCCATATCCGCATCAGCGCCTGAAGGATAGCCGCCCCCGACATGATCAGCGCATGCCTGTCGCGCCCGATGCGCGGGTCCGTTCGCCTGCCTTCAGGGCCAAGCGACAGGTAATCGCGGATCACGAAGTCGATCTGATCGGACGTCATCAACAGCCCGTCCACCTTCGCCCGGTCATATCGGCGCAGGCCAAGGAAAGACGCAGCAACAGTGGTCACGGTGCCAGAGGTGCCGATGATCTGAAACCCCTCACGCGGGTTTTCGGCGTTGTAGGGGCTGAACTTGGCTAGGTTTTCTTCAAAAAACCAGCTCATCAGGGCAAAGCGCGCCGCGTCATCCTCGACATCGACGAACTGATCTTTCAGCGTCGCCACCCCCAATGGCACCGAAATCCAGTCCACCACCCGCGCATCTTGCGGACCCTGCATTGCAAAGCCGGAATGCAGCCGCATGATGGACCGCGGGCGGTCCTCGGGGATCACGCCCGAAAGGTCGATCCAGACCAGTTCGGTCGATCCGCCGCCGATATCGACGACCAGCAACTGTTCGGTGCGCGGGCTGACCAGCGGCGCGCAGGAAATCACCGCCAACCGCGCCTCCTCTTCGGGTGCGATGATTTCCAACTGCAACCCGGTTTCGCGCCGCACCTGCCGGATGAAGTCGCGGGCATTGCGGGCGCGGCGGCACGCCTCGGTCGCGACCAGCCGCATCCGGCGGACACCGTGCTTTTCGATCTTCTTGCCGCAGATGCGCAGCGCCTGAATCGTCCGGCTCATCGACGCGCGGCTCAGACGACCAGACGCCTCCAGCCCCGCGCCCAGTTGCACAGTTTTGGAAAAGCTGTCGATGACCTGAAACTGACTGCCCCGTGGTTGGGCAATCAACATCCGGCAAGAATTCGTTCCCAGATCAAGGGCTGCATACAGCACCTGGCCGGGGTCAGCGGGGGCTGACGTGTCTTCGGGCCGAGAAGCCGGAATGGCCTCGATCGCCGCAGGATCGGCGTCCGCCCCCCGGGGACGCTCGGGCGTCATATCCGCCCTCCATACATGGTTGCGCCAAAGGTAGTCCCGAACTGCAGCGCTGACAAGCATGCGGTTCATCTGGCCAGCGCATGATCTGGATGAGGAATATTCCACTTCTGCCCGGTCGATTTCCCGGGCCGGATGGCCTAGCTGATGATGCGATGGATCAGGGGGATGCACCGGGGGTCGCAAGCAGGGGACATTCTGTCGAAATCCGACATCGCTTGTCGGGAATTCTGCCTAGAAGCAAGGTTAGTCGGATCAAAGGAATCAGCATGCCGGACGTCACAGTAGTCTATTGGCGCGACATCCCGGCCCAGGTCATCGTGGGCAAGGGGCGGCGGGGATCGAAGGTGCAATTGACCGAACGGTTCGAACAGGCCATCGACCGGGTCGCGATGAAAATAGGGGCCAAGGATGCCGACGCCTACCTGGCCGAATGGCGCAAGGCTGCCCCCTACGAGGTTGAGGGCGAACCCGATGCGGTGGCCGCGTCCGAGGCCGCACGGCTGGAGGCCGAGATCGACACGGCCCGCCTGAGAACCCTGATCGACCAAGAGGGCTGGGCCACCCCCCGCCCCGACGCATAGGAATCCGACCATGGCCCTGTTCAACTTTCGCCGCGACGTGGCGACCCCGGATGTAAACCCGAACCTTGAAGCCTTCGTGAAAGGCTATTCGATCGAGGTCATGCCGCGCACCGCCGAAAAGGTCGAAAGCTTTCGCGACCTGCTGCCTTTGGGCACTTGCGTCTACATCGCCCATATCGAAGGCACCCCGATCGCCGAGATGGTCGCAACGGCCAAGCGCATCGCGGGCGAAGGCTTTGCCGTGATGCCGCATTTTCCGGCCCGGATCATCCCGGACCGCGCAACGCTTGCCGATTGGATAGCACGGTATCAGGGCGAGGCGGGCGTGGATCAGGCGCTGCTGCTGGGTGGCGGCGTGAACACGCCCGCGGGCGACTTCGACAGTTCGATGCAGATGATGGAAACCGGGCTGTTCGACGGATTCAAGCGTCTGCATGTGGCGGGCCACCCGGAAGGCAACAAGGACATCGACAAGACTGGCGGCGATGCAGTCATCTTGCAGGCGCTACAGTGGAAACAGGCCTTCGCCGACCGGTCCGATGCCGATTTTGCCATCGCGACCCAGTTCTGCTTTGAAGCCGCACCGGTCATCGCATGGGCCAACCGTCTGGCTGCCGAAGGCATCCGCATGCCGATTCACATCGGCGTGGCAGGGCCTGCGAAACTGCAAACCCTGATCAAGTTCGCTATCGCCTGCGGTGTCGGCCCCAGCTTGCGCGTGTTGCAAAAGCGCGCGATGGACGTGACCAAGCTGCTTCTGCCCTACGAGCCAACCGACGTTGTGGCATCGCTTGCGGCGCACAAGGCCGCCAACCCGGACTTCGGCATCGAACAGGTCCATTTCTTTCCTCTTGGCGGCATCAAGACCAATGCCGCCTGGGTCACCGAAAACGGCGGCGCCTCTGGCGTGCCTGCAAGCCAAGGATAAGCCTATGACCCGCACTGTCATCGAATCGAAAACCAGGACCGTCGTGATCGGCTTCGACGAGCCGTTTTGCGTGATCGGCGAGCGGATCAATCCTACGGGGCGCAAGAAACTCGCCGCAGAGCTGGAGATGGACAACTACGACACCGTTCTGCGCGACGCGCTGGAGCAGGTGGCCTGCGGGGCAATGGTGTTGGACGTGAATTCGGGTGCGGTTTTCACCAACCGCATGGCATCCGACCCGCGTTACGCCGACAACAACTTTGTCGAACCGCCGCTGATGCGCGAACTTATTTTGCGGATTCAGGCGGTTGTGGACGTGCCTTTGTGCATCGACAGCTCTGTTCCGGGTGCGCTGGAGTCTGGGCTGATGGCCTGCGAGGGTCGACCATTGCTGAATTCGGTCACGGGCGAGGAAGATCGGCTGGAACTGGTTCTGCCGCTGGTCAAGAAATACAACGTGCCGGTCGTGGCGATTTCCAACGACGACACCGGGATTTCCCAAGACCCCGATGTGCGGTTTGCCGTGGCAAAGAAAATCGTCGAACGCGCGGCGGATTTCGGCATTCCGGCGCATGACATCGTGGTCGATCCGCTGGTCATGCCGATCGGTGCAATGGCGACGGCGGGGCATCAGGTGTTCACGCTGGTGCGCCGGTTGCGCGACGAGTTGGGGGTGAACACCACCTGCGGCGCATCGAACATCAGCTTCGGTCTGCCCCACCGCCACGGGATCAACGCGGCCTTCCTGCCAATGGCCATCGGTGCGGGCATGACGTCGGCCATCATGAACCCGGTCCGGCAAGTAGAGATGGAGGCGATCCGCGCCGCAAACTTCTTGATGAACCACGATGCCAACGGCACCGACTGGATCCGCTTTACCCGTGTGCTGGACGCGGTCGAAGAAGGGCAGTCGTTCTCGGAAGCTTCGGTTTCGGTGGCGCAGGCCAGCCGGGGCCGGTCAGGCGGACGGGCAGGGCGTGCGCGCGGCTGATGCAGGCTTTTTCGGTCAATGCAACGGACCGCATCTTGCGTCAGACTTGGGTGGCGACAGCCTTGGCGACATCGCCTGTCACTTTCAGCCTGCCGCCTTGCATTGCCGTTCAACCAGACCTTGCAAAGCCCCACTTGCGCAATAGCACTCGATAACCAGACAGACCCAACCCGACAAACCAAAGGACTGCCTCCCTTGACCGACACCGTGACCGACGACGCGCTTGTGATCTTCACGCCTTCGGGCAAACGGGGGCGGTTTGCCCATGGCACGCCGATCCTGACGGTGGCACGGCAGTTGGGGGTTGATCTGGATTCGGTGTGTGGCGGGCGGGGCATTTGCTCGAAGTGTCAGGTAAGTCCCGGCTATGGCGAGTTTTCAAAACATGGCGTCACGGTGCACGAAAATGCGCTGACCGGGTGGAACGCGGTCGAGGAACGCTACAAGTCGAAACGCGGGATGTTGGACGGTCGGCGTCTGGGCTGTCAGGCCTGCGTGATGGGCGATGTGGTCATCGACGTGCCGCCCGAAAGCCAGGTCCACAAACAGGTGATCCGCAAGTCGGCCACGATGCGCGACATGGTCATGGACCCGGCCACCCGGCTTTTGTATGTAGAGGTGGCCGAGCCTGACATGCACGAACCATCTGGCGATTTTGAACGTCTGGCGCAGGCGCTGGACTCGCAATGGCAGGTCAAGGGCGTGCGCGCCGATCTTGCCATCCTGCGCCGCCTGCAACCCGTGCTGCGCCGAGGCGAATGGGCGGTGACGGTGGCCCTGCACAAGGGCAACCAGGACGAAGCCCCGCGCATCCTTGATATCTGGCCGGGGTTTTACGAAGGGCAACTTTACGGGCTCGCTGTGGATCTGGGTTCGACGACCATCGCCGCCCACCTGTGCGACCTGAGCGACGGCAAGGTGCTGGCCTCGGCCGGGGTGATGAACCCACAAATCCGCTTTGGCGAAGACCTGATGAGCCGCGTCAGCTATGCCATGATGAATCCCGGCGGCGATATCGAAATGACGAAGGCGGTGCGCACAGCCCTTAACGGACTTGTCCAATCCATCGCGACCGAAGCCGGGGTTGATCCTTCGGCGATCTACGAGGTGGTCTTTGTGTGCAACCCGGTGATGCACCACCTTCTTCTGGGCATCGACCCGGTCGAACTGGGCCAGGCCCCCTTTGCGCTTGCGGTGTCGGCGAGCCTGAGCCTCGATGCGCGCGAGTTGGACCTGCAAGCGGTCAACAGTGCCGCGCGGGTCTATATCCTGCCCTGCATTGCGGGGCATGTAGGCGCGGATTGCGCCGCCGTCGCACTGTCAGAAGAGCCCGGCAAGTCGAAAGACATGGTGCTGATCGTCGATGTCGGCACCAATGCCGAACTGTTGCTGGGCAATGAGACCCGCGTTCTTGCCTGCTCCAGCCCCACCGGCCCGGCCTTTGAAGGCGCGCAGATCAGCAGCGGCCAACGCGCCGCCCCCGGTGCCATCGAGCGGGTCGAGATCGACCTCGTCACCAAGGAACCTCGCTTCAAGGTGATCGGGTCCGATCTGTGGTCCACCGATCCGGGCTTTGCCGAAGCCACCGCAACCAGCGGCATCACCGGCATCTGCGGGTCGGGCATCATCGAGGCGGTGGCCGAAATGCGGATGGCGGGGCTTGTGGATCCGGGCGGTCTGGTCGGGTCGGCAGAACAGACCGGCACCGTGCGGATGATCCAGGAAGGCCGGGTGCATGGCTATCTCTTGCACGACGGCAGCGCGGATGGCGGCCCGCGGATTTTGGTAACCCAAGGCGACATCCGCGCGATCCAGCTTGCCAAATCGGCGCTTTATGCCGGCGCGCGGCTGCTGATGGACGAAATGGGCATTGAAAATGTAGATCGCGTGACGCTGGCCGGGGCGTTCGGCGCACACATCAGCCCGAAACACGCCATGGTTCTGGGGATGATCCCCGACGCACCGCTGGATCATATCACCAGTGCGGGCAACGCGGCAGGCACCGGCGCGCGGATCGCCCTGTGTTCGGTGGCCGCGCGCAATCAGATCGAAGAGACCGTGCACCACATCCACAAGGTAGAAACCGCCATTGAGCCGCGCTTTCAAGAGCATTTCGTGAACGCAAACGCGATCCCGCACGCAACCGACCCCTTCCCGAATTTGCTCAGCATCGTCACGCTGCCTGATGTCAGCTTCAACAATTCGGGGTCGGGAGGCGCGGGCGGTCGGCGACGCAGGAGTTGACTCGCTGCAAATCGCCTGCAAATCAGGAAAGGTGACGGATTCCGACCCGGTAGCCGAACTTCTGTTGCACGTTGCCGCACAGGGTCGCCTGGTGTTCCGCGACTTGTGCGCCGCAACATCCTCGAAACTAGTGGGCGTGCTTGTGCGGATGCTACGTGACCGCGCAAAAGCAGAGGACGCAGTGCAAAAGGTTTTCACCACAGTATGGCATCGGGGCGGGCGGTATGCCACGGCAACAGCCCGTAGCACGACCTGGCTGCTTGCCGTTGCCCGCAGCTTGGCCTTTGATCGAAGGCGCAGACGCACCGAAGATTTATTGGCCTAGGGTCAGGATCTGTAAATCTGCTTGAGCGAAGGCTTCGTGATTAAAACTCCGAAATTGGGGAGGGATCATGAGCGACTTTAACGGCTGACGGAAAACGCAGGTCGAGCGGCTGAAGCCGGTCTTCCCGAAGGCGCGTGGCAATCCGAGGGTCGATGACCGGAAGGTGTTGCTCGAAATTATCTTCTTTCAATGCAATCGGTTGATGTGGAGTGCGGGCCGAACGCCCTTGGTCCGAGTGAAAGCCCGAATGCCGCTGCGGCCTACGACCCGCCGAAGACGCTTTACAATCTCCGGTTGCGGTGGAGCCG
>Ga0209702_10003008_pt1 | contig 27679 bp, 27 predicted proteins | sample FRY01_FD_187210 | JGI IMG/M metagenome (GOLD analysis project Ga0209702, IMG submission 187210) | Freshwater microbial communities from Lake Fryxell liftoff mats and glacier meltwater in Antarctica - FRY-01 (SPAdes) (version 2) | ecosystem: Environmental > Aquatic > Freshwater > Ice > Glacier... | reverse complement strand
TGCGATGATCAGCGATCTACCGCTTTTAAGCACTTTGAGTGCGCGTTGCAATACATCGGTTTGGTTGGACGCCTCGCGATCCACGAAAATCGTATCGGCCTGACGCAACAGACGACCTATAACCGGCGCGTTTGCCATTTCTTTCTTGCACAGGGCGACCACGTCGTCGCGCAGCAGGTGTGCCAGTACCATGGAGTCCAAAAGGCTCTGGTGGTTAAACACATAAATGCTCGGTCCCTCCCGACGCAGATTAGCGATGCCTTCTATTTCGAAGTCCAGTCCCGCAAAAGCACTCCCGATGTCGCCGAATATGTGAGTGAGCTGATTCGTTGCTCGGTAGCTGGAGCGCCCCAGCGCTTTTGTCACCATCCCAAACGCGGTGGTCGCGAACACGGTTTGTACCGTTAGCACCGTGCGCGCGATACTTTCGACGCCCGGCGTGCCGCGTGTTGAGAATGACAGTTGTGGCCACTGGTGTGTGCGAGCGTGCGCAGCCAGACGGTCTGAAGGGTTGACTGCCACCGGATGACCCACCTTGCGTAGCAAAGGCAGATCGGCACTGGAATCAGAATAAAACCAGCAGTTTTTCAGTTCGGCTTTGTGCAGTCGTGCGCTGCGCTGGGCCGCCAGTAGTTTGCCTTCCCCGTAACACATGGGAATGACCACCTGCCCGGTGAAGCGACCGTTTGCCACCTCCAGTTGGGTGCAGTGTATTTCGTCTATGCCCAGTACGCGCGCGACGGACTCAACCTGGTAGCGGCTGGCTGAGCTGACGATGGCAAGTTTATGTCCGGCGGCGCGGTGCGCTTCCACCAACGCAATCGCCTCGCGGTAGAGCGATTTGGCTATATATTTTCGATAGGCCTGTTCACCGATCTCCCTCAGGCTGGCCTCCGACACGCCGGTCAGTGCTTTTGAAGTGCGCTTTACGATCCTGTGGTAGTTGGCGCCAGAGCTATAGACTTTATGCTTGAGAATATCCTGGACGACCTTGATGGCCTCCGAGAGTTTGCCACGGCGGGCGCCCTGTTCTGCCGTTTCCCTGGCAATGGAAAGTATCGAGTAGCCCGCGATCAGGGTCCTGTCGAGATCAAAAAAAGCTACGGTGGGCGCGTCATTACCCGCTGCAGTTATCGTATTCAGGTGTGTATCCAGAGCTCTCATACTGTATCCCTCGGGTGCAGTTTGTACTCAGACAAATCGATCAGGTGAAGACCACCTTCGCTAATGATCCTCACTGCAAGAATCACCAAAAGATGCCCTGCAAGAATCCGGCCAGTTGCCAGTATGCCTCGCAGTTGTGTCAACTTTGTGGCACATAAACGAAGGAAATGATGTGCGTAGCGTTGCATGCACGGAGGGGTGACCGGTGTGTGCCTGTGCGCAGTGAGATTCTCTGGTGCACGGTCGCACTGTCTTGAGGCAGGCTCAACGTTTCCTCGGTGCCCGCGCAGCGGTATCAAACCAACTCAACCTCGCAAGACACCGGGTCAGGGCTGAGTAGTATAGAAGCCTCAGCATAAGTGCGTTTGCTGACTGGAGTAGGGCGGTTGTTTGAGTCTATCAGGCAGGTTTCTTGACGTTCAGGAAATTAACTTGTCACAACCCTCGAACGGGTGAGCCGCGAGCTGCAGGGGCGCCACTGAACAACAGCGGGCATGGGCTCCTGCGCAGGGCAGGACGGGAATGGCAGGAATAGATCTACGACGGGAACAATGCGAGCGTGACTTCAAGATGATCAATGAGGATTGGGCACCATCTTCACGCAAAATATCCGGATGATGCGAGAAGATGTTTTGCCAATATCCCCTTTAAATTGACTATACTTACTTAGAACTATTATACAGACTAAGCGTCACTCAAGCGTCGGCCCAATGATTAAGTTCGCACATACATTGTCGCCAGGATTGCGGCGTATGCTCACAGCCAATGGGCGATATTTTTTGGCACCTGATAAGGAGCCATTGTTTTGAAGAGCGAAAACATCCGTTATCTACCTGCGGTAGATCATCTACGGGCTTTTGCGGCCATCCTGGTTATCTATTTTCACTCCGTAACTTATTGGGGAAACGTCGCCATTGCCGGTACTGACCAAAAAAGACTTATGGCGAATAATGTCTTCGAAGCGCTTGTGATCGAAGGCCACACTGGCGTCGCGCTTTTTATGGTGCTCAGTGGGTTTATTTTTACGTTTGGTTGCTACGGCACGAATATTCAGTATGGGCAGTTCATCAAAAATCGTTTTCTACGTACTTACCCGCTTTATATTTTTTTGCTATTTTTTGGCATGTCCGCCTACCCATTTGCCTTCAACCTAGAAAGCTTTGTTAAAGCAATTTTACCGATGGCAAACTTCAACCCCGGTCCATTAGCCGGCGAATTTGGCTCGCTGTTCTGGGCTGTTGCTGTGGAATGGCAGTTTTACCTGGTGTTTCCTTTTATTTTGGCGATGGTCAACAAAAACGGTTGGACCAGCCTGTTGCTGCTCATGGTCGTATTCATTCTGTTTCGAAATATAGCCTATACAATGACCCCCAGTGTTAATATGGTCATTCTCTCTTACAATTCCATCGCCGGGCGCATGGACCAGTTTTTGGTTGGCATGATTATAGCCATTATTTATAGGCACCATTTCAAGCAAAACTGGCGCTGGGATTGTCTGTTTCTGATTTTTGCGCCGCTGATACTTTTTGTTCTTTACCAATTCAATGTTTTGTACGGCTGGGCATTGGATCACTATAGCAAGGTCTGGTGGCCAACGATCGAGGCAATCTTATGGGGTGGCTTCATTCTTGGTTACCTCTCCGTCAGCCGCTTCGTGCCGCGAATTTTGGACAAGTTGCTTGTCGCTGTCGGCACCATCACCTACTCAATGTATTTGTGTCATTTTATGGTCGTCATGATGATTATGCGGTTGGGACTTTTCCCAACGGTTGAAGGATATAGCTGGATGCTCAATGGGGTAGTGGGAACCACATTGATAGTCATGCCAGTGGTGCTAGCGGTTTCAACGCTTACTTACTGGGCAATCGAGCGACCATTCCTCAGTTACCGAGGGCACTACAAGATGCCAGAAGCCTAGAGCGGCCCGAGCTAGGTGATGATACCCGGCACAGGGGCCCTCCCTAGTTGAGCGATCAGTACGGAGAAGACACTAAGGAATCCTCGTACTATTTGTCGGCAAACCGCGGCAAACCGCGGCAAACACTCGATCACCATTGATATTGCAAAACCTGAAGGTCGCGACCTGGTGCTTGAGCTGGTCGCGCGCTGCGATCTTCTGGTGGAAAATTTTGAGACAGGCGACTTGGCCAAAAAAGGCCTGGGATACGAAGATCTGCAGGTTGATAACCCCGGTTTGATTTATTGCTCCATCACCGGCTTTGGGCAGACCGGCCCCATGTCAGAAGACCCTGGCTACGACTATCTCATTCAAGCCCAAAGCGGCCTTATGAGTATTGCCGGCGTGCCAGATGGGCTGCCCGGCGCAGGCCCACAGCGCGTGGGGCTTGCAACAGCTGATCTTACAACGGGAATGAATTCTGCCATCGCAATTTTTGCAGCGTTACATCATCGTAATGGCACGGGGGAAGGGCAGCATATCGATATGGCTCTACTGGATGTTCAGGTGAGCTGGACTGGCAATCAAGCGCAGAGCTATTTCTGTAGCGGCAAAGTGCCGACACGCACTGGGTAGTACCACGCTAGCCTCGTTCCTTATCAGCCGTTTCCAACCAGCGATGGTCAGTTGATCATTGCTGCCGGCAACGACGGGCAGTATGGGCGTCTATGTGAAGCGCTTGGTTTGGCTGAACTTGCAGCCGATCCGAAGTTCGCAACCAACCCCATGCGCAATGCCAATCGCGAAGAACTCGTTGAACAGTTAAAGGCGTCTACCCGCACTTATTCCAGCAAAGAGCTACAGGCATTGTTGCGAGGCATCAAAGTACCCTGTGGGTCAATACAAACGATTGACCAGGTGTTCTCTGATCCACAAGTGCTTGCCAGAGGCATGGTGGTTGATGTCACGCACGCCAAATATGGAGCAGTAAAAACGGTAGCGAACCCGATAAAATATTCTGTCACCAAAGTGGAATATCACAAAGCGCCGCCGAGCCTGGGAGAGGATACGAACCGTGTGCTGCAGGATGTTCTTGGACTGTCTGCCGAGCGCGTGGCGCAATTGCGGGAGCAGGGCGTTGTCTAGCGGCCGCTGCTGCATCGGACAGGTCTAGCGCCTCTATGGGCCAGGAGTCTGGGTGGTGTCGATACTACCTCCTATCAGTTGGCCAAATTCACTCTGCCACTACAAATTTAGATGGCTGTAAATAACGCTAATGGATGAGGCATACTGGATCCAGATGTTGCCCACGCACGAGTGGCTAGGGTTTGCTCTGGCACGCCTTCATCAAGTAGATCCAGCATGAGTTGAGGGTCAAATACGGGGCCAAGGGGATCATCAGCATACGCCTGTGTATGCATGAAATCGGTAGCCTCTTGGGCAGTAGCAAAGTTATCGACTTGAAGTTCGGCAAATGCGCCGTCTGGGTCGCGGTAATAAAGTGATGTCGTTGGTCCATGCTGCACAGGCACTTGCGGTGTAATGCCAAGTGACTTCAGGTATGAGTAATGATCGAGTAGGGCGCGCAAATGCGGAAAAGTGAAAGCAGTGTGCATCAGCCCTGCAGAATTGATGGGCTTTTCAGCCACGCCTCCTGGAGGCGTTATAAAAGCCAAGCGATGATGTTCGTCGTCATAAGTAATAAAACACATCATCTCGTTTTCAAAAACCACCTCTGCATTCAGTACCGTGCAATACCAGTCGCGCATTTCAGCAATTTTGTTCGTGTTGACCACATAATGTGCAAGTTTGAGTGATGGATTCATTTAGTGTACTCCGATAAATTTGCGGGTAAAAAAACGATTATTTCACCTTGATTATAATAAGTATAAAGGCGCGTTAGCTGTTTCAATCAGCGCACAAAAAGACGTCGGCGTGTGCATACTCAACCGTAATCCTCACATTATCAAGTCTGTTAGAGTCGATGCAGTATGCTTTCGCCAGACCAGTATGCCCTCGGTCATACCACCGATGAACGCAAGCGACCCAAGCAAACACAAATTTACCACCTCGTAGAGCAGCGTTACCCCACCCTGATTGAACGGTTGGATGCCCAAGTTAAGAGCCCGCCTTTTTTCGCGCGCTATGAAATAGACAGTAACGAGACAACAGTGATGCCAAACATTATGATTAGTCTCCTGATGTTGCTAATGGTTGGTTGTATTGGCAGCGTCTCAGCGTTGCCTGTGACAGGAGCCAACACTGTCATAGCCGATGGTCGTCAGTGGGCACAGGTGGATCTGTTCAGCAATCTCAGGTCGTAGGTGCGCTAGACGTAGCAACGACTAACCTTTAGAAGGATTCTACGTTCTTACAGAACCTTTGGAACAGAATACAGGCACTTGGTTCGTCCGGGAGCACGCTACTAATACCGTGGCGAGTCCCGCAACCTTAGCCTTGTTTTGCACTGCGCTGGCATGGCTCGACTTTGGGCGTCGCAAACGGACGTCGATCTGTTAGCGAGAAAGCGGTAGGGTATGCGAGCTCTTGTGTTGACGTGTCACAAATTTCGTCTAAGGTTGAAAAACCCAAGAGACAATTTAATGTCGACAATAAAAAAGAGCGTACAAACCTGAATAATAGTAGCCTGGCGCTAAAGCACCTATTGCTATATTCTTTTTATTTTGGTTTTTGTCTTTTGCAGTACAACCGAGGCCTCGCTCCTGAAGTACGATGTGGGCTTTGACGGTGCCGATGTCGGGCACATGATTTTCGATTCTGAGCTTGGTGTGGGTAGCCAAAATCTCTGGGATTCGCTTATCGATTGGAATCTTAGCTGGCTTGGGGTTCAGTTCACCTCTGGCAATAGTCAAGCTGCAGAAAATCGCCTGTTTGTTGCTAACGCAGCAGGCACTCCGATCAAAGATGTCGAGGAGGAGCTTGTCTTCGTCTGCATTAGCACTTATTGTAAAGTAGTCGGTGCTGAACTTATCAATTATCCGCGTTTTATTGGCGCTGGAGGTACTTCACTGGGGTTCCATACGTCCGATTTTGTGGACGGCGTTTTACATTTTGGCGAAACATCGAGTTTCGGGCCTATAACCTATTCTGCTCCGTCTGTCGTTCCAATTCCATCGCCCGCAACAAGCTGGCTGTTTGACTTAGGTCTTCTGCTTCTTACTCTACTAAAGCGTCAGAAAAAGTAGGTTGCTTCAATGATGATGCCCGCCTTGCGATCGGGTTATTTGGAATATTTAACTCAGGACTTTGACGGAATTCGCCATCTGATCGCTTGCAACATCAGGCAACCCCTCGTATCAACTCATGCCATTGTAGAGTCAAATAAAACAGCTAACTTCGTCATGAACCATTCTCCTTTAATGCTTGATCTATCTGCACACAAAATCTCGCGGTGCTTATCACACGGGTACAGACCTACTTCGCCACGCGCAGTACGAGTGTGACGACCAGGTATATCGTTAGATACCAGACCCCAGTCATGAGAATGCCAACAGTGATAAAAGTCCTGGCCTTGCCATGCTGAAAATCGCGCTTGCGGCTTTTGGAGCTCTGCACGCCAAAAAATGATGCAAAAATACTACCTATCACTTGTAGAACGGTTACGTTCGGAGTCGATACGTCCTCGTCATTAGCGGAAGGGGGCTTACTCACAGATTTCATTGGTTATGCCTCGCTCAGTTAATGAATAGTAAATTAAATGCTACGAAAAACTGCTAAATCAGTACAGAACCAGAAATTGAAAAAAAAACCATATCAGTTTATTGTTTCCAGATAAAACGCTATGAAGCACTAGCAGAGCAGATCGCTGCAATGATCAGTGATGGTTTATTGGTGCCCGGTGACAAAGCTCCATCGATACGACAGGCCAGTTCCCGTTTTGGGGTCAGTGTGTCCACTGTATTCCGAGCCTATTATCTGCTGGAGAGTAGGGGGCTTGTCCGCGCCCGGGAGCGCTCGGGTTACTACGTATGTGAAAACGTACTCACTCAACTTCCTGAACCGACACCGACAAAGCCCGTTGCGACCAGAACCGCAGTGGCAGTGGCTGACCTCGTCTTTTCTGTGTTGGATGCCGCAGGTAATTCAGACATAGCTCCCCTTGGTGCGGTCTTTCCCGAATCCGGTTTGTTTCCGCTGCAAAAGCTGGGTCAATCTCTTTCACGTGCCAACCGCAGATTAACCCCCGCAACAAGTTCCAGTAACTTGAGTCCCGGCAATGAAGTACTGCGAGGTGCGATAGCCAGACGCTATATGGCGGCAGGCCTGTCTGTTTCAGCAGATGAGATTATTATCACCAACGGTGCCATGGAGGGCCTCGCACTTGCACTGCAAACAGTCACTAAACCTGGCGATATTGTTGCCATAGAGTCGCCGGGCTTCTACGCCGCACTACAGATCATCCACCTTCTTAATCTCAAGGCCATTGAAATACCCATGAGCCCCACCGAAGGAATAGATCTGAACGCCCTGCAAGCGGTGCTGGAGGAAAATACGATCACTGCTTGTTGGTGTATGACGAACTTCCAGAATCCGCTGGGCTCTACCATGTCGCAGCTCAGGAAAAAGGCGCTGTTAGATTTACTGGAAAAGCACACCGTCGCGCTGATAGAGGATGATGTCTACGGAGAATTGTATTTTGGCAGCGTGTATCCAGCGCCGGCGAAAAAATTTGATAGTAAGGGACTGGTTGTACTCTGCGGTTCATTCTCTAAGTCATTGGCACCCGGATACCGTATTGGCTGGGTGTTACCAGGGCGTTTCTTCGAATCCATTCGTAGGGCCAAACTAACGACGTCGCTTTCTGCTTCGGTTCCCGCGCAACTAGGCATCGCAGACTATTTGCAGCGAGGGCAGTACGATCGGCACCTGCGAAAGCTTCGAGTAATACTTGAAGACAGGCAAGCAGAAATGGTCACTGCTATTGCTAGCTACTTTCCCAAAGGTACGAAAGTGTCTCGCCCAATGGGGGGTTATTTCTTGTGGCTTGAACTGCCGGGTGGGATAGATACCATGGCGTTGTATCACAGCGCACAGAAGGAGGGTATTAACTTTGCGCCCGGCCCGATGTTTTCCGCGTCGGGTAAATACAGTAACTGCCTACGCCTGAACTATGGCTTACCAAGCGACTGTATTCAATCTGCAGTTAAGACACTTGGGGCGCTCGCCAAATCCCAAGGCTGATATTCGTATTGCGCTGACGACAATGCCCCGGCAGTCTCCGCAGTGAAAATGGCTTTTCGTGCAATAGGTAATCCAAAAAATATCAACAGCTTTTCACAAGTGAACTATTAGCTGTGACCGAACCGGTCCGTGGCGAATTCCTAATCCAAGCAGCAATCGGTAACTCGAAAAATCCGCGACAGTGCTGCCTGAAGTGGATTATTAGTCTTGCCGCAGGCGAGCCTGCACTTATCGTCCAGAAGTGGGTTGAGTCTGCTAACGGCTTCCGCAGGTGGGCCTGTTTGCGCAAACGTTGCGAGAACTTGATAATAGACATGTGAACAGTGAGAGCACCTCAACGTAGTCTATTAAATGGATGGCACCTTTGTTTGACTATGACGCGCCAATCTTTTTCACGATCGGTTGCCTGATGAAGGCCACTTATACAGCCGAGAGAAAGACAGAGGTATTCGCTTGAGCAGGAGTAATGAAACGACTTTTCTTGTTCGTTATCGCTAAACTGGTGTTTACCGGCTCGGCTCTAGCCAACACTGTACTCACGATTGCTCACAGACCAGTGCCCGCACCCGCATATATTGATGAGGGCGAGCGCGCTGCCTAAGGACAATCTTGCGGCAGCGTTTGCTGTGTAATGTACGCCAGGTCTTCCTCGTTGGTTAGGCCATTCAGGTCAAAATCGTACCAGCTGGATAAGCCGGCAAGGTTCTGCCAGTACTTAAGCTGCTCAATGTCCAGCGCGTCGACCACGCCATCGAGATTGCCGTCTCCGACGCAGGTCGTATTCGAATCAAGAATCTTTGCAAGGGCAGCAGTTAAGCTGACAAGCGCTTCCTCCTCTGTGGGGGTCAGCGGACGGTTTGACGCCAGCAGGTCTGAGGCACTGTCGTCCAGTTTTGGCGGCACATTTTCGTTGATGCGATAAAATTCCTTGTCCGTTTTAGTCACACAACTGCTGGACGCAGCGTCCCAATCGGTCGTGGTGGCTTGTACGATCTTGAAGTTCATGTCGCGTATGGCCAGTTGTGAGTCCGGGAGCACGCTATAGGGCTGTTGATTGTTCGCCGCCAGATACTGGTTGACGCCGCAGCAACTGGTTTGTGGCGGGCCCTCGCCAAGTCCTGAGGGGCTTGAGCCGTCGGGTTCGCCCCACCAGGTGCCGCCCTCGGAATTGCACAGGGTTTGCGACGGGAACAGATCCAGGCAAATGCTGATGGCACCGCCAAATTGCAGTACACAGGGTGGCACGTCGTAGCCCGCCTCGGTGATATTGCTGGCCAGTTGGGCGAAGTTGGTCTGCCGAATGGGCTCCTGCGCCGGATTTTCGAGATACGGGAGCAAGCTCATGGAATCCAGCGGTCGCGAGGCAGGTACGACGTCGTGTACGTCTATTCCCGCAATCTCCCCAAACAGCTGGAACACATCGGCGATATTGACCATAGCCGTGACTTCCCGGCCGGGCTCGTTCACCATAGATCCCGCCACGATGAGTGGTGTCCAGACGCCCGTCTGGTAGACCGTGCCTTTGGAGCGCGCAGGATTGAAGGGCGCTTTCACGGCCGGTGCATAGGTGCCGTTGTCTCCGAGCAGCACGATCATGGTATTGGCATGCGCCGGTGCAAATTCGAGCACGCCGTTGGTAATAGTGGCAATCCCTGCTTCGGCTAGCACCCGGCCGATCTGCGTATCCATACCCTCGATCATCTGGTTGCTTATAATGCGTTGGTCGCTGCCATTGTCGCAATCCAGGCCCTGTGCGGGAACTGAATCGGGGGCCAGGATGGACGTTGGTGCCTGTTGAAAGGGCGAGTGAGCCGAGGAGTAGGACACCGTGGCCATCCAGGGTTCGTCGGATGTTTGGCTGGTAATCCAGTCGATGGCCCAATCACTCTCAATGATCGAACGGTAGCCGCGCGCGGCGCCCGACAGATCCTGCGGCGGATAGATCTCAAAGGAGCCATCCGGCTGGTTAACCACCAACTCACCGACGTAATAACCGTTCTGCTCGGCGAAATTCAGATTTGCCGGGGCCGAATCTACTGAGCAGTCGTTATCGGGTACAAAAATGCCACCGCGTTCCAGGCAGGTGCGGCCCGGAGTGGGCGTGTCCTGTGTGCTGGTGATATCTGCGCACGTTGTGTCCACGAAATAACACGCACCTTTATCGAAACCGTTGGCCGACTCGCTGCCGGGTATGAAGCCGCAGCTATAACTAATGCCAGCTTCGGCGACACCGCCTGCAGTGGTGTCAATCGGAAAGGGCGAGCCGTCCTGCCAGCCCTTGAAGAAGTCCCAGCCAAGCTGGTGCACTGCGGTCCAGTCCAGCGGATTGTTTTCTATGCCAGTCTCATTGATGTTTGAGCCTGTGAGGTGGAACTTCCCAAACAGGGCGCTGTTATAACCGCGGTCGCTGAGGATCTTGGGTGTCGTGCTTTCGTAGGGGGAAACCTGTGAGTTGGCCAAGTCGACAGAGAGAATGGCATCGGTCACATTGGTGCGAAGTGGGTAGCGGCCCTCAAACATCAGTGCCCGGCTCGGCGAGCATTCCGGCATTGCCCACATATTACGAAAACTGACGCCAGCGTTGGCGATCGCGGCGATATTGGGCAGTTGCGGTGGCGTCTCCCCCCCGTAACCAAAGGACTGCATCTGGTCGATACCGACGTCATCGAGGATGAAAAAAATAATATTCGGCGGTTTGCCTTGCTCATTATTGGAGCGGTTGTCGCTGTTGGAGCAGCTGCTGAGAAGCCCCATCATGACTAGAAGACTAAGAAGTCGCAGCGCGCTGGTTGTCATTATGTACCGTCCTATCGACGTTTAGCGGGAATCCTAGAATCTCGCGGTACGTAAGTCTAGCAGCTTCATGGGTATTGCCAATTAAAGTCGCCGATATTGGCAAAATAGGGCGATGAATGGAGATCAACGACAAGCAGTATTATCTATGGCGGCCGGTGGATCAGGATGGTGAGGTTGTTGATGTGTATCTCCAAGCCACGCGTGATTCCGTGAGGCAGGTTCCGCGGTTCCTCGGTGCCCGCGCAGCGGTATCAAACCCACTCAACCTCGCAAGACACCGGGTCAGGGCGGAGTATTATAGAAACTTCAGGATAAGCGCGTTTGCTGACTGCAGTAGGGCGGTTGTTTGAGTCTATCAGGTAGGTTTTTTGACGTTCAGCGAATTAACTTATTACACCCCTAATTAGCCAATGCGCCTCGAACAATCTAGCGGGAGAACTGCGCAAAGTATCAATCTTCCGCAAGGTGGTAGCTGACACTCAGCGATCCGTACAGCGAGTCTTTTTGTTGGGTGTCAAATTCGTCGCTGATTTCGCGAATGGAAAACAACCAGCCCCAATTACCGAGATTCGCGGCCGCGCCAACGGTCACAGATGCCTGCCAGTGTTCGATATTGACCGACGGGCTGTCTTCGAAGGTGTTGCCATCGAGAGTGATATCGTTGAAAATGTAACCCCCGCCCAATCCTAGAAACGCGTACCACTCCGCAGCGCGGCCCGCAATCAGATTGACATTGCGGGCCGGGTTGAGGGATGCGTTGGCGAAACTGCGGCCAAGACCGCTGCCCAGTCGCAAAGAAAGCCCTGCGCCCAGATCGCTACGGCGCGTTCCCGCACCCGCGTTGGCATGGCTGATGACGTCAAACTCCATGTGTCTGTAAGTCCCATGCCGCAACCGCCAGCTGCGTTGTGCGTCAACGCGGAATATAGCCTCGTTGTCTAACTGATCATCCCAGCCCTTGGGTTCGTTGGCGCCGGTGATTTTATGAATCAGTTTCTGGGATTGCTCCGCCAGCGAGGCGGGCCCCACCAGGCCTAGCTCCAGTCCTAGCCTGTCCGCTATCTCTGTATCATAGGCATACCAATTGGTCTGCCACAGCAACAGTCCTGAATAGGGCCGATCATTGGAGTCGGCCTTCTTATCGGCAATCTCTTCAGGCGTATAGATTTCCTGCGTAATGCCGTAACTCACACTGCGCTGTTTGCCCGGCATGGTGGCGATGAACAGGTTACGGGTAACCCATTCCATCCAGGCCGGCGTTCGGTCTTCAAAATGGTCAAACGCGCCGTACTGCCAGTTGTAGCCAAATCCGTTGGTATACCCTCCATCGTCTAAAACGAACATATCGTTTTCAAATACAAATGTAGACAATCTTTCAACATCAGCGTTACGTTCCAATGCGTCCGCTGTGGCGCTCGCGAGCAGGGCACATAAAACAGGCAACACATGCCGTGAGAAAATGAATCTATTAAGATGTGACATTATTAAATATATACGCTCCAGCCATCGTGTAGTCTCTGCACCGTAAAAGGAAATTTATTCAACGGTGGGCAGATTAGGGAACGGAGGTTGAAAAGCAATGCTGGCACCATAACACGGCACTACTAAATTAACTTCTCCCAGAGAATACCCCGACAAAAATACAGACAATCGCCATCGGTTCGCGCTTAAGGGCCCCGCAGGCATCATTAGCAGCGCCGTTTGGTCAGTTCTTAACACCACCGGAATCTCAGGATCAGAAACCGGGCACCCGATGGCGGTTATATTGGAATGGCCTGCCCCTAGCGCTTCTTAGCCTCTTGTGTTTTGGCCTTTAAATCGGCAAAGGGCCAAAGCCAATTGACAACAGCCGGGTCAGGTCGAGATCAGCGCGATCTCCTCATGAGCGCCAAAGGTGTGGGAAGAGTTGTGGCCTATACGTTGATGAGCGAGCTGCCGGCACTTGGAAAGCTCAACCGGAAACAAATAGCGTCACGTGTTGGCGTTGCACCCATGAACCGGGATAGCGGTAGCTACCGCGGAAAACGGCGAGTGACTGGAGGGCGAAGTAAAGTCTGGCAAGCCCCTAGTATCGTAGATACCTGATAGCGTTACAATTGACGTAAACAGAAGGTATTTAATATGAGCGGTAAACGCTATCCAGAAGAAATCAAGACCGAGGCAGTAAAGCAGGTTACAGACCGGAGTTACAAGATTGGCGAGGTCGCCAAACGACTCGGGGTGACGCCAAAGAGCATGCATGACTGGATCACGAAATACGGTGATACCGGTTCCCAGCATCAAACAATCACCGGCCAACAAGATGAGCTGCGACAGCTCAAAGGTCAGCTTCGACGAGTCACGGAAGAGCGGAATATATTAAAGGAAGCCGCGGTGTATTTCGCAAGCGAGTCAAAGAAAAATACACGTTTATGAAGGCAAGACGCAAGCAATATCCAGTGGCGACCATGTGTCGAGTGCTGGAAATTTGTCCCAGCGGATTCTATGCCTGGCTCAAACAGCCCGAGAGCAAGCGGGCCATTGAGGATAGGCGTCTTCTCGGGTAGATCAAACAGTTTTGGATAGAGAGCGGATTTTCTTATGGCTATCGAAATATCACGTTAGATATGAAAGACCACGGTGAATTTTGCGGTAAAAATCGCGTGCACCGCATTATGCGAGAAGCCGACATTCGTTCCCAGCGGGGCTATAAGCGACACCGAGGTTTCAAGGGTGGGGGTCTGAGCCATGTTGCACCCAACATCTTGGATCTTGAGTTTGAAGCCGTCGCGCCTAATCAATCGTGGGTCACCGATTTTACCTATGTTCGAACCCACGAGGATTGGCTGTACCTGTCCATCGTGTTGGGTCTATTCTCACGGCAGGTAGTGGGCTGGAGCATGAAGAGTAACCCCAGGGCAGATCTGGTCATCGATGCACTTTTGATGGCGCTGTGGCGGCGAAAGCCAAAAGGTAGAGTGCTCATACATTCAGATCAGGGAGTGCAATATACCTGCGCCGACTGGCGTCAGTTCGTCAGCGACAATAATCTTGAGCTGAGCCTGAGTCGCCGAGGTAACTGCCATGACAACGCTGTGGCTGAAAGCTTCTTTTCTTTGCTGAAGACGGAGCGTATCAAACGTAAGATCTACAAAACACGTAGTGACGCCAGGGCAGAGATATTCAATCATATTGAGTTGTTCTACAACCCGAATCGGCGCCGCGGCAACAATAATGGGATATCGCCGGTGGAGTTCGAAAAACAGTATTATGAGAAGCTATCAAGTCTCTAGGAAACTAGGGGCTTGCCAAGGCTCTCATATTGAATTTCTTCAGTACCGTGGAGCGAACCCGTTTTGAAATTTGGCGCTAGTTGAGCATAAAATCACTGACTACTTGAGCCAACTCCGGCCTAATCGGCAAATCAGGTTGATTATAGGTTTGAAGATTGGATTCTCTATCAAGCGAAGCCGCCTTAAAAACGTGATTCATTTTTTTAATGATAACCTTTTCTGCCTTTCTATTAGCCATTGCAAGCCTTTCTGCGTCATTCAAACTTACTTGAATATCAGTCGACCCTTGAATAATTAGAACGGGCTTGTCTGTAAGTTTAGAAATTTCTTTTTGTGGATCATATTTAAACCATGAAATCATGTAGGGCTGCACACTTGGCCGGAACAGCGAGTTTAATGGTGCGGGTACATTTTCAAAGGTTTCGCCTCGTAATAATCTGTCTAGGATAATGACTGATTGCTCAAACACGCCTGGTGGCTGAGATTTTAGTTGATCTCGTATAGTTTGATCTGCTGGTTCTCCTGCGCCGGCTATTGAGACAAACTTATCTACGGTTTTTTGCTGTGAAGAAATCATCCCAATTAGAGATCCCTCGCTATGCCCAATAACGACAATTTTGTCAAAACCACCAACGCTGCTGAGGTATTCAATCCAACTATTCGCATCACTAATATAGTCTTCAAACCGCAATTCACCTTCCTCGATGCTTGCACTCTTACTTTTCCCAACTCCTCTTTTGTCATATCTTAATGATGAAAATCCCATTTTTGAAAGCGCAACAGCTAACATTTTCAAACAGTTGTTGGTCATCGTAGGACCATTGCCATCTCTATCTGTTGGGCCTGATCCAGCTATTATCAATGCAACGATTTTCGTTTCGTTAGAACTGGCTGTCAGTAACGTTCCCTCTAAGGACCCAGTACTTGTCTCAAGCGTCACAATGTTTTCTATTGAAGTAGCAAGAGAATTGGAAGTCGCGAGTAGCGGAACTGACGACATAGAGGCTAATTTCATAAAGATCCTTGCGTCCTATAAATGTGTAAATTTCGCAAATCGAGCGTGAGTCGTTAGGGGCTGGATTGGTAATCCCCCCATTATTAATCGAAGTTGAAAGTAGGGGTTAGGCCGCCATGGTAAGTTTCTGTTTTGGCGTTACACCGCCAATGCCCATATTGGGCCGTTCGTTGTTATAGGTCCACAACCCATTAGTCGCGTGATCTTGAACTTCCTCAATTGACTCGAACAAATGGTGCATAAGCCAATCGTATCCCCTGTGCAGAAGTAACGCGGGTGCCAAACTAGTGTCACAAGTTGCCGCTAGCGATCTAGACGATGACGGTGTGGTGCGCCTTAGACAGCCCAAAACGGCCGAACCAACAGGAACCAAGCTAAGCATGCTGCCTCTTTTTGCGGGAAATATGGAGGTAGCAGTGACGGCGGTATTGACGGTTTTGCCCTAAGTGACGTCAGGAGACGTGGGCCTGATGCTGCCAAGGCGGCAGGGCGCCCTAACTTGTCGCAATCATAGTCTATGCCTCTGCAACACTCTAGAGTGCCGATGTGGAGATCGGGTCATTGGGCGCCTGTGCTCATCGTTACGACGCGCTCGGATTGCAACGATCCGGGTGCCAGTGGGGGCAATCCGTCCGACAATCCAGAGAAGTTCGGTCCGATACTCAAGACTCAAGACTCAAGACTCAAGACTCAAGACTCAAGACTCAAGACTCAAGACGAATGTTTCCTGAGCCGCCCTTTGTGATAAAGGGTGATATTCGAAGCGTTATACGTTATATGCTAAAAGATTTAGGCGAAAGTGCGGGGGTTATGGGGGTAGCTTCGACGTTAATAGAGTGTCCGTTAAAATCTGCACCGGTGTAGCGTCCACAATTGCTGGCACTGAGTCTCGCTAACGGCCAGAGAAACGTGTAGTCTCTCGCGCGTCTTAATAATGCCCACCTGTGAATACGCACAGGACACTGTAAAATATGGTGCCTCGACTAATATAGGGATAAATGTGATGGTCATGATTAGAAAAATCAGCTTGTTTGTCGTTATATTGCTGTCGATAGCCGGGTGCTCAGATTCAAAAGAAGGGAGCCTCATTAAAGTGGCAGTTTCACCCGCTTCTCCTCCCATGCTCTATTCCGAGAACGGGGTTAATAAAGGTGTAGACCTCGAAATTTTTGAAGGTTATTGCAAGTCTCGCGGATGTGTATTTAGCATTACCGCCTACGATTGGCAGGGAATGCTCGGGGCGGTGTCAAGCGGGCAGGCGGACGTCGCTTTTTCTGGGATATCGATTACCGACAAGCGAAAAGAAGCGATGGATTTTTCGCAGCCCTACTATGACAATGCTTGGCATTTGGTTAGTTTAGACAGTCGAAACATCAAAATTACAGATTTGGCCGAACTCAAGGAGTACTCGATTGGTTATCCTCGAGGGATGGCATACAGTGATTTGATCAAAGATAAACTCGAACCTGAGGGTTATTACAGCCTGAGTCAGGTCAAACTATACCCCACCTACAGCGAAGTGATTGCCGATCTTCAAAACGGCAATCTGGATCTAGCTTTCATAGAAGAGCCTGTTTTGTCCAACTATATCTATAAGCTCAAACTTCCGTTGGAGAGCGCGTATTCATTTACCGGATTTGATACCTTGGGTTTCGCTTTCACCAAGGGTTCAAAATATCGTGACGATTTTGATCAATATCTCAAGGAACTGGGCCCGGAAAAAATCAAGGCGATCATTGATAAATGGATGAAGTGAGCTTCACGCCGCCTTAGCAAATGAGCTTCTTTGAGATTCTCTGGCAGTTAGCACCCGGCCTTGTCTATACGATCTTGGTTACACTAACGTGCAGTATTACGGGAGTCGCCGCCGGATTATTAGTGGCCTGTCTACGTCGTCTGCAAAAGCCGGTTTTGAGCGCTCTACTCGATGTTTACACGTATGTATTTCGCGGGGTTCCCGTCCTGGTGATGCTTTTTTTGGTGTATTTCGGATTGCCAAGTGTTGGTCTGAAGGTTCCACCACTACTGGCGATGGCGCTAAGTTTAGGCCTTATTGCGGGTGCCTATCTGGCAGAAGTATTTCGCGGTGCACTGGCGTCTGTCGATACTGCTGAGGTTATGGCGGCCGAAGCGATGGGCATGCACCGTGTGCAAATCTTTTTTTACATTGAGATGCCTCAGATGCTGCGGTTTGCAGTACCAGGCATGATTAATGAGTTCACCTCCGTGTTGAAGTATTCGCCATTTGCCTACACGGTCGGAATTCCAGAAATGACCAAGCAAGCGATGACACTCACAGCAACCACTTTGCAAGGAATAGAAATCTATCTGGCGGTCGGAATTCTCTACTTCACTATTTATCGCATCTTGCTGGAGGGTGTTCGCTGGCTAGAAAGACGTTACTACATCCCCGGATTGCAGGCATCATGAGTCGCCCCATCGTTGGCGAACGAGGTTAAAGATGGCACTGATTGAAATCAGAAATCTGCACAAAAAATTTGGCACCCAGAACGCGTTGGCGGGTGTCAATCTTGATGTTCATGAGTTCGATTTAAAAGTGGTAATGGGGCCATCGGGGTGCGGTAAATCAACGCTATTGCGTTGTTTAAATCGGTTGATTGAGCCAACATCTGGTGAAATCTATTTTCGTGGGCAGGACATCCTTGGCGCCCGCGTCGATGTTCGTGCGCTCAGACAAAGTATTGGTTTTGTATTTCAGCAGTTTGCTCTTTATCGTCATTTGACGGCTCTTGACAATGTGACTCTCGGATTGCGTAAACTGCGTGGATTTTCTAAGGAGCAAGCCAACGAAAAGGCGCTATTTGAGCTTAATCGGCTCGAGATGGCGGCGCATCGAGATAAATATCCGGCGCAACTTTCGGGCGGTCAAAAACAACGTGTCGCTATCGCGCGTGCGCTGGCAATGGATCCGGCAGTTGTGCTGTTTGATGAGCCGACGTCCGCACTAGATCCGTTAATGGTGCGTGAAGTTGCCGAGTTATTTAATCATTTGCGGCGCGAGAATGTCACAATGTTGTGCGTAACGCATGACTTGGTTTTGGCGAGCCAAATTGCAGATCGAGTCGTTTTTTTGGATGAAGGCGTGGTCAAAGCAGAAGATGACATCGCCCATCTGATCAAAGAGCATCCGGATCTTCAAGTCCGCAGTTTTTTTGGGGGTGACGCGTTGGCGCGCTCAAAATGAACGACTGGACAACTTTTGCGGGAGATTTGGTAGAGCAGTGGCCGCTGATTTTTTTCGGCCTGGTGAAAACGTTGCAGCTCGCTGTTACTGTGAGTGTGACAGGGTTCTTATTGGGCGTGGTGGTTTTTTATTGCTCTATTAGTAAAACGGGATGGTTGAGATCGTTTTGGCGAGCATACATTTCTTTTTTTATCGGGATGCCGTTAATTGTTCTGTTATTTTTGATGTATTACGGGCTGCCACAGCTCGGTATAAAAACCACACCGTTTGTGGTTGCGGTGGTTGGGTTTACGATGAATGTCGCGGCGTACAATGCCGCATATTTCACAACAGCCTACAACGGGCTTGATCGGGTGGAGATCGAGGCTGGGTGGGCTCAGGGCTTTAGTCACAGACAGATATTCAGCTATTTGACGCTGCCACAAGTTCTTCGGCTGTCAGTGCCAGCCCTGACGAATCAATGTATCAATAATCTTAAAGATAGCTCTGTTGCTTTCTTGATTCAGTACACGGAGTTTTTTGCGCGCATTCAGGAATTAGCCTCGACTAATTTCCAGTTTTTCAAAGCTTATCTGTTGGCAGCGATTGTATATTTGGGAATGGTGTCGATCATTGTTTTGCTTGCCAGGCATCTTGAGCGTCGGCTGCATAACAGCAGCTGGGACTGAATGGTGAGTGATGGCAAACTGTGGCGCTGGGGGGAGATGTCTTACATTATTAAAAGGAGAGAGTCATGAAGATAGCTCAGCCCATGCCGATCTATGCGCCGGTTGCCGGTTTTTGTTTATTTGCCATATCAATCTGCCTGGCGCGTTTTGCCTATGGGCCCTTGGTGCCATCGTTAATCAACATGCACTGGGTCAGCAAGGCCGAGGGGGGTTACCTCGGAGCGTTTAATGGCCTCGGGTTCATCATCGGTTGCGTGATTGCAATCTGGTTGCCGCGAGTCACTGGCATTCGTCTGCTGATGCGCACATCACTGGTGCTTGCTGTGATTGGCTTAGGCATGTGTTTCTGGAATCTAGGCTTTGCTTGGTTCGCCGCGGGGCGATTTTCTACTGGCGTTGCTGCAGCGGCGCTGATGATACACACTCCTGCGCTAGTGGTGCGCTGTGTCAGCGCTGAGGCGAAAGGTATGTGCCTTGCGTTTGCCTTTAGCGGTGGCGGTATAATGATCGTTATTATAAGCCTGGCTTTGCCGTTTTTTATCGTCAATGGGCCGAGTGGTGGCTGGTTGTTGGAGGCGTCGATCACGCTGCTCGTTGCCGCAGTTGCCTGGCCTTTTGTTTCAATGGCACCTTGCGAGCGTGCACCTGCCAGCCGTTCAGTAGAGAGGCTTGAGCCCGATCGGGGAGGTCTGCTCCTCTTGGTAGCAAGTGCCTACACGTTAATGGGCGCTGGCATCATACCCCACACTTTATTTTTGGCAGATTACATGAACCGCGATTTGGGAGTCAGTATTGGTGATAGTAGTTCGCTGTTTGCCATTCTCGGCTTGGGATGTGCATTCGGGGCTATTTATACCAAGATTTTAGTCCGGTTGTTCGGCACCCCCTTGAGCTTGTGCATTAGCTACGCAATGGGTGTGACTGCCATCGCGATGGTCCTGCTCTTTGATTCAGTTATTATTGTCGCGGGGTCGTCGTTCCTGATCGGCACGTTCCTGATCGGCAGTGTTACGCTGTCATCAATCCGCACGCTTGAAATCGTAGGGCTGTCGCGACACCCTCATTTTTGGGGGTTTATGGCGCTGGGTTTCGGTTTGGGTATGGCGCTTGGAAGCTATGCGATGTCGGCATTATTGTCGTTTGAATTTGACTACATTGATCTGTTTAAAGTGGTTCAAGTCGTGGTGATCTTTGCGCTGGGACTCATAATTTTCGCTTGGTGGCGCTATCGTGACTTTGCTGAGTGTGCAGCAACGAGGATCTGATCATGATCGATTGGCTCTACCATACATAACCTGGTGAGGCCTTCGCCACCGCACTGCATACCTTGCGCGAACAGGGCGACGTCGTCCGCGCTTTCGCACATGGCGGCCCCCGATGACGCCCTCGTTCCGCCGCCATGCTATTGATGAGATGGATCAACACAAACTCTTGCAAACAGGCCATGACATTCTCGACTTGCTCGAGGGTGAGCACAGCGCTGATCTGGTCCATCGCTTTACCCGGTGCTACGCCTGTCGTGTAATCTGCAATCAGCTCGGACTGCCTATTGAACAGGAGGCGCAGTATTACCAGTGGTCTGTGGATTTGATGTTTGACGGCCGTGATCTGGAAGAGAGTCGTACCGCAGATCGCCGTCTCACGAATATGGTCAAACCCGTGATTGCCGCGCGTCGCCGGGAACCGTGCGATGACCAGATCAGCCGCTGGCTGCAGACAACTGTCGATTGCAAGGCTATCGACGAGGAATCAATAATCGCGCACATCCGACTGTTCTTCACTGGAGGCGCGACAACCACGTCAGAGGCGTTGAGCAACCTGTTTCACGCACTGCTGACACACCCCGATGCATGGGAGCAGTGCGTAGCGGAGCCGCCTTGCCAATCGCAGGCCGCACAGGAGCTGCTACGCTGGAATCCGCCGGTGGCCGCAAAACCGCGTTTTGCTCGGCCCGATGTCCCAGTAACGCTCGCAGGTGTCGAGATACCAGCCAATAGCGCCATGTTATTGGGCTCGCAGCGGCCAATCGCGACCCGAGGGTGTTCGCAGACCCAGACGACTTTTTAATCTCCCGCAACAGCAGATCGCAACTGACTTTCGGGCCGGGCCTGCGCACCTGCTCTGGCATGCATCTGGCCCAGAAGAACCTGGAAACAGCACTGCAAATTGTGGTCGAACGCTTCCCCCGGCTGCGGATTGATCCGGTAAAAGCCACCCAACCTCAGGGCATTTTGCTGCGGGGGACGGCTTCGCTGCCGGTCACTTGGCGCTGAGTTCTGGCCTTTATACGGCTTGATGGCCAAGATCCGGCGAATCACTCTGCGCCGTTGGATTAGCGTCAGGAAACTTTACACATCGCCATCTGCTAGACGTTTGTAAAGCTACTCGAAAAGCACAAGTACCTAACATAAATAGGTTTTTACTCCATTGGCCTGATACTTACAGTGACCATATATGCTTACGCGGCCTGTTGGAAAAGCGGCCGTTAAACAACGAACTTGATGGAGCAAAGCGCTATGTTGAACAAAATTATTGGAGGCACCCTATACGGTGCGATACTGTCAGTTATGTCACTAGGAGCCAGCGCGGCTCCGATGACTTGGGTGCTTCAGGATGTAACCTTCGCATCTGCCGAGGTTTTGGGTGCCGGTCCTTTTGGTGGTGTGGCGTCAGGGTCTTTTACTTATGACGCAGTTGGCAACACCTACTCAAACGTTAACATCACGACCACCGGAACAGGGATATGGGGTACTGACAACTGCGGTGATACGGTTTTGTGCGGCCCCTATGTCAGGGCGACTAATTTATACGCACCGTCAACTGCTCTTTCTTTGCAAGTAACGCCTACTTTGACGGATCCTGCTAACGCTGCTGGGTATTACGGCGTTTCGCTGCAGTTTATGACTGCCCTCACTAATGCTGGCGGCACAATTCTGCTGAATACGGCTGGCGGTTCTGATGGAGAAGGTGTGTGCAAAAACGCTGACTGTTTGCCCAGCGGAGCTGCTGGCGTCACTGCCTTCAGGGGTTTTTCAGGGGGTTCTGTGTCTGCTGTGCCGATCCCTGCAACGTCATGGCTGATCGGTTCAGTTCTGCTTGGTCTTGTCGCGATCAGGCGTAGAAAAGTTTAACAAGCACCAGACAGTCGAGAGGCCCCACACGATGGGGCCTTTTTTTGTCCGACATTTGAGGGTGCGATGTCCGGTTGCAGTGACCCTCATCAACGGTCTATTGTAGTCGGTGTAAAAAAACTGCGGGATCGAACGCACACCATCTGCCGTGTCTTCGACAACATTGAGATAATCTGCGCCCTGCGAAACGCATACCGCTTACAATCGACGCTGTTCCAAACCGGATGTATTTTTTTGCTGATGAATAAAATGAAATGAAACGGGCAAGAACTTGAAGTCGACGGACACAAGTTTTTTGGCTGCGATGTTCACTAGTGCTAAATCCAAGCTAGGGCAGCTGGTAATGTGGAAAGACCGCCCGCTGGTCGAGGCTCTTGCGGCTATACTTGACGAGGTGCAACCAGAGAGAATCTTTGAAATTGGTATCGCACATGGTGGAAGCACTGGTTTCATTGGGGCTTATGCTCCTCCCAGGAAATTGGCCGCAATAGACTATTCTCCTGAGCCGGTAGAGGCACTCACGCAGTTCATTAAAGAGGCAGGACTTGAAGAGAATATTTTTCCGATCTATGGAGTGGACCAAGGCGATAAGCGTCGGGTTCGGAAAGTAGCAGCGGAAGTTTTTGCAGGTGAACCTCTGGACCTTGTGCTTGACGATGCTTCGCACCGGCTTGACAAGACTGGCCAATCTCTAGCGCTTCTGTCGATGGAGCTGGTCATGGCTTCAGCAAAGGGTGGTGTCATCGAATCGATCTCAATCGATCGCTACTTCGTGAAAGTTGTACGTGGACCAGGAGAGCTCAGTGATAGCTTCCGATTGGAAGACCTCTATCCACCAGAGGCCAAAGAATTATTAGGCTCCCACGCGATCCTCAAGAACGATCCAGTGGAGAATACAATAATTGCTTCCAATCGCGGGATCACGCTCGATCAGGGGCGAAAATAACACGAGGATTCGATGCAATTCTGGACGGTGATCAGATATCGCCGAATTGATAGCTCACCTGCAGGAAGGCGCCGCGCGGCAGCCCAACGAAATAGCGGTACTCACCGAAGCCATAGTCCGCGCGCTCGGCATATTCCTCATCCAGCAGATTGGTCACACGCAGGCCGGCCGACCAGCGCGGGGTCAGGTCGCTGGTGATGCGCAGATTGAGCAGGGAATGCCCTTCGTACTCGTGCTCATTGGCGGGTTCCAGAAAATACGAATCCATGTAGACCCACTCCAGCTCGGCGCGGCTGTTGCGTTTAACGAGCGCAGAAAAATCCCAACTGACGCGAGCGCTGCCAAAGACTCTGGGGGAGGTGTCGATGTCGTTTCCCTTGATATCGCCGTTGCTACCAAGCAGTTCAACACGGTTACCGTAGTTGTGGTTTGCGTAGTTGGCATCAACGCCGACTGACCACTGATCGTTAAAGTGATGGTCCACGCTCATCTCCGCCCCATAGTGCCGCGTCTGCGCGCCACTGATGTTCTGCCGATTGGCGTCCTGAAAGATCACATCGTCCTTGTGCATGTAATATACAGCGACGTCGTAGCGCGTGGTTTGTTGCCAATAGCCACGCAACCCGAGTTCTATGTTATCGATTTTTTCCGAATCAAGATCGGCGCTCTGTTGTCCGGATTGCAGCCGGTAGAGCTCGGTCGCTTCCGGCGCTCGAAAGCCTTGTGCAAGGCGCAGATAGGCGATGTGGTTTGGCGTGAAACTGTAGCTGACACCGGTGTTGAGCGACCAATTAGTGAAACTGTCCTGCCGGTCTGCGGGCCTGAAGAATCTGCAGTTAGTGGCGCTGGGCCCACAGGCGTCGCCATCACCGGTTTGATTGTCGTAATCGTAGTTGGTGTACTCAACACGAATCCCTGCATCTAATTCCCACGGCGAGTCATACTGCGTGCGCACCTGGCTGTAAAGCGCGGCCATTGTCGCGTTCACCTGGTAATCGTAGTGCACACCGGCGGGCTGATTAGGGCTGAAATCGTCGTCTTGCGTTTCCTTCAGGGTAGCGTCGGTATATTCCGTGTCGATTCCGTTAACCCAGCGCAGCGATGCTGCGTCGGTGTGCACGCTGGTGCGCAGGCCGAGGCTATTGTGCGCATTCTCTTCAACAGGCTGCCAGGCCAAAAAGTGCTGCAGGAACTCCATGTCATTGGCGCGCACATAGGGCGTAATAGTCAGCGTATTGGTGTCATTCAGGGCTAGGCTGGCGGCGCTGTAGAGGCGCAGCGACCAAGCATCCCTGAATGCATCGGGGTTAGGGTTGCTCTTCCTCAAGTCAGTGTCTGTATAGGCCTGAAAACCTGCGATAAATCCTGCGGTATCCTGGTTCAGGTTGGCGCCATCAAGCACAGTGCGAAACTGCCAGTCCTGCCCCGTGTAGTCATGTCTGACAATGGCTTTTTGTTGTTCGTAGCCCGAGCTGTCCTGATAGCCACCGTTGCTACTGACGTTCGTGCTGAGGCTGAAGCCGTGCTGTCCGGCGGTGTCGCTGTAACGGTACTGTCCCCGGTAGTATTCGTCTGGCCCCGCTTCAACGGCCAGCCAGTTATCGAGTCGTGCGCTGGGCGCAGCACTGATGACGTTGATGACACCATGCATTGCGTTGGAGCCGTACAAAGCCGTCGCCGGGCCACGAATGACTTCAATACGGCCGGCCTGCTCAAAATTCGAGTCAAATAGCTGGTTTACATTGCAGAAACCCGGTGCGCGCAGGCTGATGCCGTCGGCAGCAGAAAAGAAAGCGCCGCAGCTGCCGCTGCCGGTCAGGACGGGCGAGCGCAAAGCAATGATGCTTTCCTGGCCATTACCGCGACTGATCCAGGCACCTGGCACGCGTTGCATGATCTCATTAATGTGCACGGGATCGACCAGCGCCAGTGTTGCACTGTTCACCGTTGACCACGCCATAGGAAGCGTTAGCGCTGTTTCCTGTACACGGCTTGCGGTTACCAGAATATCTTCCTCAACCGGCTCGCCAAAACCCGGGAGCGCCGCAGTCATCATGCATAAGGCGAAGACTGGACGGCAGAATCTTGGATTACGAAAAAGCATCTCGGGCGCTCAGGACAAAAATGAAACGCGATTGTAGCCTATTGAATCCCTGCATCCCAATGCACGGAGCCAGTTCGGCAAGGACCGCGCCATAGCATTTATGCAGTACTGGGCGGATGAAAAAATTTGGGTATACTCTCTCAGCCGCAGCGGCGCGACTGTCCGCTGCGTAATCTTCGCTAACCAGAGAACAAGACATGTCGATCAAAGCAATGCTAATAGTGGCCCTTTTGATTTGGCTAGGCGGCTGTGCCCAGCTTGATGAATGGACCTCCACCACGCCCAAAAGTGAGCAGGCAGCTGTCGCAACTGGCGAGCCGATAGACGCCGCTGCAGTGTATGTGAGTCAGGATCCGCCACCCGACGTGGCAGGTTTCAGGAGCATTTATATCGCGCCTGCCAATCTCGCCAATATGCAGGTTATTCAGCCCGAGGGAGCGCCCGCCGACGGCGAGTGGTGGGTAACAGATGAGGAGGCGGACATTTTGCAACGCATGATCGCGTATGAGTTTTCGGTTGCGTTGACGTATCAGTCAGATTTCATCACTGTCACTAACGCCAGCGGCGCGCAATTGGTGCTCAATACGGCAGTGGTGGCTGTGCATCCTAATGAAACTCGGTCCTCGGTCGCCAAAGGTGCTAGGCCCAGTGGCTCGATTACCGTCAGTATCGCGGTGGTAAACGGTGCTACAGGGAAGGTGCTGGCGCGGATTGTGGATACTCGCTCCAGTGAAGACGTCTGGGCGTTCAACGAGGTGACCAGTGACGATCCGGCGGTGAGCGCGATTTTTCAAAGCCTGGGCGGCGATATTCGTCGAGGCATTCTAACGTTGCAAGGTCGACCAGACCCGGCGATGAGTCAGCTGCTGCCTTGATGTCCCTGGCGACAGCTCAGTGTTGCCCGTCGGAATGTTATCTCAGCCGGCAGCGATAATATTGGGATTCGTCTCTGCGCTACTGGGGCCTTCTTTGTTGCGCACGGCGTCGGCGATTCGAAACATCGGCACCTTTAGCATCTCGACGAGTTCGTCGCTCGCGTCTATTTGCGTCAACGCCTTGTTCATACAGATTAACCACTGGTCGCGCTCGGCAGGGCCGATGTGGTAATGCTGATGTGGCGTTGTCATACAGACCGTGCCGTACTTGGCCGCGTATACAGGGGGGCCCCCCATCCATCCGATGAGATACTCCGCCAGCTTGAGCTTCATAGGCGCCAGGTCAGCGGCGTGCATGGCGCGAACGCCTGCTGCGTCAGGCAGGGTACCCATGTTGTCGTAAAAGGCGTTGCTCAGGCGTTTGATGCCTTCTTCACCCAAAATCTGATAGGGAGTTTGCGGTGTCTCACTCATGTCGTTTGCTTTTCTCCTTGATGGGTTCTGCTACCACTACAATACCGCGTAGTATAATGGCGGGCCGTGGGCGATTGTAAGCCCGAGTCTAACTGGGATAGGCTGGCCCACCCTGGCAGGCCGAGCGTATAAGGCACCTCATGAATGATAGTAGCGGTACATTTTCGTTCAGCGGGAGGGTCCGCAGCGGCATGCACGCGCTGGCCGGCATTCTCGAAATGCTGAAAAGCCAGCACAATGCCCGGGTGCATCTGCTGGCTACTGTTTGTGTGATCGCAACAGGTTTGTTGTTTGGTGTGAGTCTTGTGGAATGGTGTCTCCTGATTCTTGTCATGATGGCAGTATGGGTTGCGGAAGCACTCAATACGGCGTTTGAACTGCTGTGCGATGTGGCATCCCCGGAGTTTCACCCCTTGGTTAAAAAGTCCAAGGATGTCGCAGCGGGTGCCGTGTTGTTGAGTGCGCTGGGCGCGGTGTCGGTTGGCATCATAATATTTTTGCCTTACTTGCTAGAATATCTATAACAGGCTGTATCTGCTCCCGAACATCATCGGGCTGCAGGCTGGTTTCGCGTGGTGTAGCCTCGCCGGCCCCAAGACCCAGCGAGTAGCCATTGCAGCAGTCACTAATGCCGAGTGCCACCTCTGGTCGTGCCGGAGCAAGGCGTCTTTGCGATCTGTGCGTTCGGGGGTGTCAGGCAGCACGTCGTCTGCTAGACTTTTATTCTTTTCTGAGTCGCGCTGTGGCACACGCAGTTCCCAAGGTCACCTCAAGCACAATAGTATGGAATTAACTCTATGAGTTCCGACAGGACTGGCCTTGCCGACAAGGTATTGGCCGTGAACGACGATTTACCGATACGTACGCATAAGCCCGTGCATAGCGGTAAAGTGCGCTCGATTTACTGGCTGACCCCCGATGACAGCGCGC
>Ga0209702_10003007_pt1 | contig 27682 bp, 17 predicted proteins | sample FRY01_FD_187210 | JGI IMG/M metagenome (GOLD analysis project Ga0209702, IMG submission 187210) | Freshwater microbial communities from Lake Fryxell liftoff mats and glacier meltwater in Antarctica - FRY-01 (SPAdes) (version 2) | ecosystem: Environmental > Aquatic > Freshwater > Ice > Glacier... | reverse complement strand
TTGCATTAAAGGCATGGAGGTAAAATCATATTTAAGAAGTTCACCCAGAGCACTTTTTCCCTTCAACCAACTCGCGGTCGCACGCTCGCTGCGTGGGGCGCACATCCTGCCGATGATATTGCCGAGCGCTTCGGCCTGCTGTCGCCCGCTGAAACCTGCTTCTTCGAGGATTTGCGGGATTTGGAGGTCCTTGAGGGCTTCCAGCGAAACGTGTTCGGCACCCACCGTTCTGGGTTTGATTTGCTGGATTGAGTTGATCTCAACTTCCTCAAAGTTTTCAGTATTCTTGGCTCCGTTTTCGTCGCTCAATTTTTCGATTTCGCCACGGCGGGCAATGATTTGAGAGTAAAGGTGTTGGGCGCTTTTCTCAATGGTTGCATCGATAGCGAAGATCGGCTGCTCGCAATTGAGGATTTGTTCGATCCTGAGGCAGAGTTCCGGCCAGAGATCCTTGGGGAGGTCGAAATTCGTGTCGAGATTGAGCAATGTTCGCTGACGGACTTTTGTGCCGACTCTATTCGATTCGACCAGCCGGTGGGTGAAATATGATTTCCCGTCGCTCGTTGATCTCGTTTTGGTTTGGCGAATGAACATGACCCCGGAAGATTGGCAGAATTAAGGGACGGGAGCAATGATTAATTAAAAGTTATGGCACTACATTTGGATTTTCAAAAGGTGAATTCCTTTACTTCCAAGGATTTCGGGGACTCGCCGGCTCAAAAAAAGTGGTTTTTCGGTGGTTTGGGACCCTAGAATGTTAAACTTGGGTTGGCAGGTGGGCAATCAAAAAAATGGTACCGAGAAGCAGGAGAGGCTGACGAAGAAATCGACCTCGGCCTCTGCTCGCTTGGATGCTGGCGACGAGTGCCAGCAACTAAAAAACACGCTCCGGCCTACAGCCTTTTAATGCGCACGTTGCGCATCTGCACCGGGTCACCGTGCCCGGCGAATCCGATGTAACCGGTCTCGCGCTTCATGCCCCCGGGAACTTTCTCCACCTTGCTGAGGTCAATGGTGCTGAGGTCTTTGTCGACGATGGTCTCACCGTTCAGGATGACCTTTGCGTGGCTGCCTTTGCGTGGCTGCCTTTGAAAATGATCTCCTTGCTGTTCCACTCGCCGACCGGTTTGAGGAAGCCACGCTTGGCGGGGACAAGGCCGTAGACGGAGCCGTGATATTGGTAGGGCTTCAGATTTTTGTATTTATCGGCAGTGTTGTCGAGCGTCTGGATCTCGAAGGCTACCCAGGCGGGATCGCCTTTCCCTGGGTAGCGGACGGCGACACCGTTGTTCCCTCCAGGAGGGAGTTTGAAGTCGAAGCGGAAGCTGAAATCAGCGTACTCTTCCTTCGTGAAAAGATGGCCTCCCTTGCCAGGCGTCAAGACGATCGTGCCATCTTTGACTTCGTGGCCTTCGACGGCTCCCTGCCAGCCTTCGAGGTCTTTTCCGTTGAAGAGAACTGTGTACCCATCCTCGGCGGCAGCGACAGTGGCTGTGGCTCCCGCAGACGACCCCTCCAACTCGCGGACGAAAACGTTGCGCCAGCGGATCTCGCCGCCGTGGGTCTGGAGTTGGATCGGGCCCTCTGCGAAGATCGGTATTTTGCGGTCGAAGAAATTCTCCATCACTGCATTGTCGACGATTTTTTTGCCGTTCATGACGACCGTGACGCGCTCGCCGATCATGGTGATCTCAATCTTGTTCCACTCGCCGAATGGTTTGTCCATCTTCTTGGAAGGATCTTTGCCGGGGGAGCCCTTGCTATTGTTCCATAGCCCACCAGAACCTTTGTCGGCACCGATCTTAAATTTCTTCTCTTCGGTGGAATCCCAGATCTGGACCTGGGGGACGCCGCGCAGGTAGATGCCGCTGTCGGCCTTGGCGACAGTCTTGTATTCGAGGTGGAGTTCGAAGTTGGCGTAGTTTTGACGGTGGTTAGGAAGAGCCCATGGCCATCATTGACGAGCTCACCGTTCTCGACGCTCCGATGGGCGTTGATGTCATCGAGGGTTTTCGCCTGGTGGGCGGCGAGTTCTTCGGGCGACATCTTCCACAGCGTGCGCGGGTCTTTAGTGCTATGGCCGAACCAGCCCTTGAGGTCTTTGCCGTTGAAAAGGGCGGCGCTGAGGCCGATGAGGGCAGTGATGGCTAAGAAAATTCGCATATCTAGTGGGTCCGGTTGATTGATCTGTTGGTGCTGAACTTAGAAAACCTAAGCGGAACTGGCGCATCGTGCTAGCCAATTGTTGGGGTGATGGCGACTGCCCTGGAACCGCAGATAGGCCGAAATCTGTGCCGCAGGTCCGAGAGCAACCCTTCACTGTATCCTGCCTAGTTGTGGCATCCAATACTATAACAAGCCTGAGCAGGGCTGACGGGCTGCTCAAGACGCTGGTTACGTTCGGAGAACGGGTTTCCGGTCCGCTTCGACTCCGCAATTCCGAAAGGCTCTTCAGCAAACCCGCACTAATTGGCGCGCACGCGCACAAAATCTCTTCGCCCATCTCCTGCGACGGGCGGCGGCACCCGCACGGTCACCGTCGAGAGCTCTCCGTCCCCGTCCGATTCAACCAGCTCGACCGCGACGCCCGACCAATCGAGCAAGTCGCCCGAGGTCTCGACGATGAACTCGAGGTCGAGCGCCGGCTCACGATATCGGTAGGTGAACTCGAGCGACGCGCCGTTGAACCCGATGCTGGGTAGGGGATCGGCGATATTTCCGGTCGCGCGCGCATCCGTTCCGAACGCGTAGTGGTAGAAATTGGAACGCCCATCGCCGTTGGCGTCGGCGTCCGGTCCAGAGATGAGTGGGTCGCCGATCTCCGCCTCGCTGAAGTGCCGGTTCAGCCACCCCTCGTACTGCTGCAGGACGACGGTGCTATTCGCAGCCCCTGGACTGCCGTGCAAGGGTTCGCCGATACCCCAGCTGGTGGCGGAATCCCAGCTGCTCCAAGCGGCGCTGTCGTCGAGGATCACCAGCGCGTAGCCGCCGCCATCGGTGGCGGGATACCAGCGGTCATTGTAGGTGAACTTGAGGATGTTCTCGCCGACGGCATCGCGCAGCAGGATCGGCTCGCCGTCGTTGCTGAGGCGGTCGTTGTATTGGCCGATGATCCGGATGCCGGTGCCCGCGCCGTAGCGCTCTTCGAAGGCGCTCTGGTTGCTGACCACCACCACATGCTCGCCGGCCGCCAGCATCGTGCTCGCGGGCACGACAAAATCGATGCCCGACTCGAAGCGAACGCCGCCGATGTCGATCGAGGCCGGGCCGATGTTCTTCAACTCGACGAACTCGAACTCGCCATCGGTGGTGAAACCGGCGCCGAGTTCCGCGGCGGTGGGATCGGCGGGATGGTAGTGCAGCTCGGTGATGCGCAGGTATTGCTGCGCGTCGTTCGGTGCGCCAGCGAAGTTCGTTGAAGCGGCGATATTGCCGTCCTTATCACGGATGGTGATGGCCTCGCCGCGTGCGGAGAGCTGGCCGCTGTAGTTGCCTTGGACAAAGTTCTCCTCATTGCCAGTTGGCGACGTCGCCCGAGCGCGGAAGGCATTGACGCTGGGCGAGAGATAGAGCGGCAGGCCAGTGGCGTTCGATGGGATCACCGTGCCGGGCTTGAAGGTGTGCGCGATGGCACCATCGACCGTCCAGCCCGAGATGTCGACCGCGAAACCGTTGGGGTTGGTGATCTCGACATATTCCTCGTTCTGGTCGCCGGAGGCCGGATTGAACTCGACTGTGCCGATAGTGAGTTGCAGGCCGCTCGGCTGAGCGCCCGGAATCCCGACCGAGCCCGGTGACGCTGGTTGCGGGGCTTCGATCAGTTCCGGCAAGACCAGCATGTCGGAGTTCACTGCCGATGAGTTCACCGCATGGATCGCCAACACGTTCTCCCCCTGCACCAGGGCGCCCGAGAAGGCGCTCACATCGATGTCCTCGAACACGAGAGCCTGTGCGTCCGGGTGGCTAGTCGCCTCGTGGCCGAAACCAACCAAGCCCCCCGCCGCGCCACCGACATTGCGCCGCGCGATCTCGGTGCCGTTCAAGTAAGCGACAAATCCATCATCGTACTTCATCCGCAGTTGCAGCGAGTCGACCGTGGCGAGGTCAGCGATGTCGAAGCCGATGCGCAAAAAGATCGAGGTCGAATCGGGGTGGGTGTCCGCCGGATCGATCGCCGTCATGATCAGCGGGTCGTAGGTAGATGGGCTCGTTTCGAAACCGAACGCGGTCGCGCCAGATAGCCAGTTCACATCCGCGAAATCTTTCGCCGTCCAGTTAAAGCCGAGGCTGTCGTCCGCCGGGACAAAGTAGCGCGCGATTGCTCCACCGGGCACGCCGGAAACTAGCGTGGACGATATCCCATCACCGTCCGAGCCGAGCCCGTGTTGTTCGTAGAGATAGGCGCGCCGTTCATCGAGGTAGTTGGACTTGAGCAAAGTAATCGCCGTGGGAAAATCGCGGACGCCACCGTAAATGGCTCCCCACTTGGCGAGGTCCAAGGCCGCGTCAGGAGTGATCGCGGTGGCCAGTTCGTCGATCCTCGATTCGAAGCGGAGGTTCCCGCTAGGCGTGCCCGGCGGCTGCAGTTGCTCGTCCATCAAAGTTCGCAAACGCCGCAGGTACATCTCACGGGTGTGTGGGTTGGTGACTAGGATGTCGATCATCAGGTTCGGCGCGCCACAACAGGCGTGTTGCGCGGCTCCTTGAAACGGGTGAGCGCGACGGCGCGCTGCGGGAATTCCTCCTTCGAACGAGAACCCGTCCCCACTGATCTCGTCGTCGAAAAACCGATTTCCGAAGGTTAGATCCTTGTCGTGGGGGATCTGCGACCACTCGCCGGAGCCGTTGGTGTCGCGATAGACATAAAAATTCTTTGCCCATCGATCAAAATCTTGGGAGATGATGCCGGCGGTGGCGTAGTTGAGCATCGCCGGGATATCGATGTGGTCGAAGAGGTAGTCCGCGCGGTTGGGATTCGACGTGCGGACGCCATCCACCAAGGCCTGCAGATCGGCGTTGTTCTCGTCTCGGCGGGTTTTCTTTTCGACCCCGGAGGTCGATGAGCTGACGCCGTTGAACATCTTGTAAAGCGCGCCCTCCGGGTCGAGCCCCTTTTTATCTAACAGGTCGGCATCGACCTGTTCGACGAAGCTGGCGACGCTGAAAAACGCGCCGTTCTGTTGCACCCGCCAGGTAGAGGCGTCGCTGGCGGCGACGCCCGCATTGGCGTACGACTCATGGGCGAGCTGGGGGCGGATGTAGGCCTTGTCTTGGAACGTCGAGTTGATGTTGATCTCGTCGACGCGCGGCGCGTCGGGGGAGAAGCGGAAATGATGCCCGGTGTTGAAATCGAATTTGTGGGACTTCTTGGCCACTCCTTCCGAAGAGGCCCCACGCACTCGGGTGAACACGTTGTCGTAGTACTGGCCGTCGAAGTAGACCGACGAACGTGTGCCAGTGCGCGTGCCGGCCGTGCCCGGGGAGGGAGTGAACCAGAACAAGGTGGGCAAGGCCGATGCGGCCGCAGGATCGGCGATCACCGTGCCGAAATACTCTGGCGAGTCGTTCGGTGCGAGAAACGGCGGTTCGCGGCGCGACTCGCTGGCGGTGTCCTCTGCTGTCACGTACCAACGCACCATGTCGCCCGGCGCTGAGGCGGCGTGCGGGATGGTGGCCGTGAACAAGCCGCCGCCAGTGTCGCTCATCGGCAGCGCGATCTCGCCGCCGAACATCACGCGGTAGTGCAAAGTGGCCGAAGCGACCGGGGTGAGCAAGGCATCGATCTGGGCGGTGACCACGAGGTTCTCTCCGTCGCTCGGGATGGGCTGCGGGCTATCGGTGACCAGCGAGATCAGCGGACCCGCCTCGGAGGGCGATGCGGCGTTCGCCGCGCCGGGGGTCGGAGTGTTAAAGAAGCCAATCGTGCTCAGATCGGCGGCGACTCCGTAGGAGAGATCGGTCACCTGCGGCGGGAAGGCCGGCGCGTAGGAATGCGCGACCGTCAGCCCGTTCGGCTCGACCAATCCAAGAAATTCGCCGCCTGCCGAAAGCGAGAAGTTGGTGTGCAAATTGCCGCCGGGATCGACGTAATCATCGAACGCTTGGTTCGACGCAAAAACGACGAGGAATCCACCCGCCGGAACGACCACCGAAGGGAACGGCCATTTGGTGAGATTGTTAGAGCGGTCGCTGAGATACCAACCGTCGAGGTTAACATCGGCGGCTCCGAAATTGTGGATCTCGATCCAGTCCGACGGATTGCCGTCGCCGTCGTCGAGGGTCGAGTCGTTGCTGGCCATGAACTCGGAGATCAGCACGGTGCTGTCGAACTCGATGACTTCGATGGACAAGTCGAGGCTCGAATCGGGTCCGCCGCTGAAGCTGGCGGTGATCGTGTGATCGGTCGCGGCGGAGACGGTGGTCGGTGTGCCGGTGATGAGCCCCGTAGTGGTGTTGAAGACCAGCCCCGCGGGCAAAGCAGGAGAGACCGAAAAGCCGCTCGGCGTCGCGCCGATCAACTCGGGCGTGTTGGCTGTGATCGCCACACCGGTGATGTAGGTTGCCGGGCTACTCGTGTATCCGGTCAGCGCCGAGTTCGCGAGCACCATGAGATTCAGCATCGCCGACTGATCCCCTCCGGCGGGAAACGAGGCGGTGACCGTGTAATCGGTGCTCGGTAAGGCTGCGGTCGGCGTGCCCGAGATGGCGCCAGTTGTCGGGTTCAGCGTGAGGCTCGCGGGCAGCGCAGGCGCGATGGTGAAACCACTGGCCATGCCGCCGACGTCCAGCGGCTCGTTGGCCGCGATCGTCTGCCCGACCACGTAGACCGCCGGGCTGGTGGTGTAGCCGTCGAATATCGGTTCGGCAATCGAGAGCTGCAGATCATCGATCGCGCCGCCGAAGCGGCCGACGTTGAACGCCGAGGGACCGATGCGGAATTTGACGTCGCCGCTGCCGTCGCCGGTATAGGTGAATCTGCCGAGGCCCAGACCGAGATCGCCTGGGTTGACGACGAATGCCCCCGGCTGGTGGACGAAGTTGTGCAAGACGGTGTTGTCCGAGGCACGCAGCAGCTCGACCCTGATCCCGTCACCTGCACCAGTCGCTTGAGATGATCCCTTATAAACCGCCGGCGCGGCAAGAAAATCGATGATGTAGACGGCGCCGGAATCGTTCGATCCAGCGATGCCCGCCTGCTGGGTGATGACGTTGTCGTGCCAGAGCATCACCGCGAAGTTGCGCGGGTTGCTCGGACCGCCGGCGCTCCAGAGGTTGGCGCTATCGACGCTGTAGACCGTACCGCCGCCCGACTTGCTCCAGCCGGTGAGGCTGCCAGTGTGGGCGACATCCAATCCCGTGCCGACCTGGCCGGAGGGGCCGCCGTTGAAGTTCCCCGCCGGGGCGGTGAAGCCCTCGAAGTCCTCGCTAAAGATCTGCGCACCTGCCGAGGCGCACAGCGCGAAGCAAATGCTGGCGACGAGGAAAGAACGGGCTTTCTGAGAACTTGGGGGCATTGGGGGCATTGGGGGAGAGTCGTGCGAGTTCGCCCGAATCAGGGTCTGCGCACCTGATAATAGTAGCGGAGATTGGCTGGGGCGAAGATCGAATCGGCGAACTGGGTACTATCGCCCGTTCCCACCACACTGTCATCCAACTCTTGCCAACTCTGCAGATCGGGCGAGCCCCACACCGCGTAAATCGCACCATCGACTGTGTTGAAGGTGATGGTGGCGACGAACGTCTGCGGGTCGCGCACGATATCCGTGACCTGGAACGGGCCGGTGTTTGCCGGCGCGATCGAAACGTTGTCGATCGTTCCCCCAAAGCGCGCGCTGCCAGACTCCGAAGAACCAATGCGGACGCGAATGTCGCCGCTGCCATCGCCGACGTAATCAAAGCTGTCGGCGACCAGCGTCGGCGCGCCAGCCCACGCACCCGGCACTTGGGTGTGAGTTACGAGCACGCTGTCGTCGGCGCGCAGGATCTCGATCAGGATTCCGTCGGTCTCGCCCGTCTGCTGGACGCCGACCTGATAGACGGCGGGGCCGACACCAAACGAAACCGAGTAGGGCACGCCGGATTGGTTCGAACCGGGGATGGCACTAGCAAGCGTGATCACGTTGTCCTGCCAGATCATCACCGAAAAGTCCGGCGGGTTGTTGTCGACGGCGAAGACGTTGGCCTGATCGACGGCATGGACGACTCCGCCGCCGGCCTTGTCCCAGCCAACTAGATCGCCACCGAAGGCGACCACCAATCCCGATCCGAACTGGCCACCGTTGAAGTTCGCCGGATTCGGCACGGTAAAGCTGCCGAAGTCATCGAAGAAGATCGCGTTCGGATCGCTGATCAAGCGGGTCGCGCTCGCGGTGCTGACGCTGGTGCCACGCGTGGCCGTGAGAGTGTAGGTCGTGGGCTCGTCCGGTCCCGAAGCCAGGGTGAAACTGCCGATGCCGCCAGCGTCGGTGTGCGGCAACAGATCGATGTCGCCTAGTGTGAGCATCAGGGTCGTTACTGGCAAGCCGACCTCCCAAGAGAACATCGCGGCATCGCCGGGTCCGGCTCTCGTTGGCATTATCTCGAAGGAAACGATCTCCGGTGCCGGGAGGGTCACGGTCACCTTTCGTTCGACGCGCAAGTCGTCCTTACCTGCGGTGAGCGTGTATTCCGTGGTGCCATCGGGACCGGGATTGAACGGGAAACTGCCCTCGCCCGCGCCATCGGTATTTTCCAGGACATCGATGTCTCCAGGGGTGATCACCAGGGAATCCAGCGGCAATCCACTGACGAGCCAGTCGAAGGTCACCGCTTCACCGGCGTCACCGAGCACGCTGGGAGTTGCGGTGAAAGACGCGATCCCCAGCGCGCCGGGGTCGTCGATCGAGAGCGCCAGATCGTCGATCGTCCCCTGGAAGCGACCCTGGTTAGCGTTCCCGGGGCCGATGCGGAACAGGATGTCGCCACTGCCGTCGCCGGTGTAGCCCAAGTTCACCGGCAGGAGCCCGAGATTGCCCACGCCCACCGGCTGCGCGGTCAGGTGGTTAAAGGTGTGCAAGATCGCGCTGTCCGAAGCGCGTAAGACCTCGATCTTAAGCCCGTCGGTAGTGCCGTTGTTGATCTCACTCGGTGCCTCGTAGACCGCGCCGGCCGCTAGGAAGTCGATGCTGTACATCGTGCCACCGTCGTTCGAGCCAGCGATCCCGGCCGTCTGCGTGATGATATTGTCCTGCCAGAGCATCACCCCCCAGTTCTGCGGGTTCGCCGTGGGGCCAGGCCAAGTGTTCGCAGTGTCGACTGCGTGGATCGTGCCGCCACCGGCATTGATCCAGCCGGCCAGGCTGCCGCCGAAACCAAGCTCGTGCGTTGTCGTGACTTGCCCGTCGGGATCGCCGTTCACATCTAGGCCAGTGATGCCGTTGAAGTCTTCGCTGAAGATCTGCGCCCCTGCCGAGGCACAGAGCGCCACGCAGATGCCGGAAATGAGGCTCCGTATTGCCATGAATTGTGGTCGAGATTTCATACGTGTCATGAAGATAGGGGTTTATCCCTGACCTAATTCTATAGGCAGCAGGGCGCTGGTAGTCCAGATCTGAGCCCGGCGCCTTCTGCGCAACACCAAGCCGAGTCCGGCGAGTCCGAGAAGGGCGGTGGCGCTTGGCTCTGGGATGACGTCCACCGAAATCGAGTCGATCGAACCATTGAAGACGCCAGTGCCCAAGCCGGTGATGCGGATTTTGACGTCGCCATTTCCGCTGCCGGTATACGTGAAGTTGCCGTTGCTCAGTCCGAGATCAAGATTCGACGCGAGCGAAGTGAAATCGACGGCGGTGAAATCGGTCGTGCCGATGACCGACCCCGCACCGTTGTTATCGATCAGTTCTATCCGCAGCCCGTTGCTATTGGCAGTGGAGGACGCTTGCCCCCCCGCGTAGTCGGCGGGGCCGGCCAGAAAGTCTACAGTGTACTGCACGCCGCTGCCGTTTGCCGCGATATTGGCATTCGATTCGAGCACCTGATTCAGTAGCAGCATCGCGGCCCAGTTGTTCGGGTTCGGCAGGATTTCGGGATTGCCGGACACCATGCTGGCGTTGGCTGTGTTCAGGTCGACCTGATGACCAACATTGCCCCCCGGTGCGATAGTCCAATTGACATAGTTGGCATCAAACTGGACTGCGAAAGTGGTTGTACCTTGAGTGTTGTTCTGATCTCCGGGGACGGCATCGAAGCCTTCCATGAATATCGTCGCGGCCCCAGCCGTGCCACTGAAGCAGGCGAGGATTCCGGAGGCGTAGAGGGCGAGGTGTGTTTTTCTAGTGGGTGTTGTCATCGTGTTTTTGGATTTGGTGCGCTTGTTGCAGTTCATTTTTAAATCTATTGATTTACAACTGATTATCACGCTGATTACTTATGATCAGGAAATCTGGTGGAGGTCAACCCTCAATCGATAAAATCGCGGATTATCGTCTTTAATTCTTGTATTCAGGGCATTCACTTGGCTTGACCCTTCTGGGAAGGGTGGTACAGCTTTGATGAATTTTAGCGATTTTCCCCGGTGATCCCGGTAGTAATCGAAGGCGTCATTGAGGGAGTCGAACTCTTCAAAAGGGATGACTGCGAGCAAGGTATTTCCTCTGGTGAGAGGATCCCAGTTGATCCAATCATCGCGGTCCTTGAGCCTGAGTGCCGCTCCTGACCAGCAGAGGACGGCGCACAGCACGGGGGTAGTCTTCATCGACATCGGTCTCGTAAACCCCTTGTCAGATGGTGTTTCCAGCGGGTCACCCCCCCCCCTTGAGATAGTGCCCGATATTAAGGGCGCCGCGGAGTTGGTCGATCTCAAATTGGGTGTTGGCTTGCCTAATTTCGAGGGTTTTGGTGACCTGATCGCGAGGAGAGCAGATGTGGGTAGAGTTCATGCCCCATGATGACCTGCCCGTTTTAGGGTCAAAGTTTAGAAAAAACGGGAAAACCCTTTTGCGATAAGCCTTCAAGGCCCTGCGATGCAATCGCCTTGTGCAATCGCCCTGCTATTAATGTGATGGAGGGCTTGACATCCCGTCTAGCTGCGTCGAGTTGCCAATGATCTGATTATCAGACGTTACCTGTGATGAGGTGCTTGACATCCTGCCTAGCTGCGTCAGATTGACGTTGATCTGATTATCAGGCGTTCTGAATCCGTTTCTGCTTCCAGATGGGAGCCAATTCATCCTTACCAATCCGAAGAAAATAGCCTCATGTCGCAATCCACACCACCTCCCACGAAGCAGTCCCAGCAGGGGCTCGTCCGCGAGCTGATCCGCCACATCCGATCCGACGGCCTCACCGTGGGGGATCGCTTGCCACCCATCCGCGAGCTGGCGGAACAATTTGCGGTCACCAGCAGCGCCGTGCGCGACGCACAGATCCAGTTGCAGACCATGGGAATGATCAAGATCGCCCCGCGCAGCGGCGCCTTCGTGCAGTCGGCCAATTTTGCATCCCTGGTCGACGCGATGACTGACACGCTGGACAATTCGTTGCTGCAGGCAGATGCGAGCCTGTTTCACCTGCTGGACGCACGGCAACTGATTGAGGTGGAGTGCGCCACGGCGGCCACGCGACGGCGCCGTATGGAAGACCTGCTGCCGATCCGTGAGGCGCTTTCGGAGACGCTCGCCGCTGCGGAGATGCTCGACGAAGACTCGTCGGCCGAGGCACGGCTGGTGCACTACAATGCCGACATCCGTTTCCACCTCACCATTGCGGAACTCGCGGGCAACCCCGTGCTGACCACGATGTTGCGCTCGCTCCTCGGGTTGATCAAGCCGCACCTGGTGCAGATCCCGTGGAGCGCAGAACGAAAAGAACTGACCGTCAATGCCCACCTGGAGATCTTCGCGGCACTGCAGTCCGGCGATGTCGATAAAGTGCGCAAGTGCATGAGCGAGCACACCAGCATGGCACGCGATTCGCTGCTCAAGAAAATGTGGTCTTCCCCGAAGAAGAACGCCCGACACACAGTTTCTTCCACACTGATCGCAGTTGCGGCACTCTTCGCCTGCCTGCAGGGCCCGGTTTCCGCAGCAGAGGACGCAGCAGAGGACGCGGCGGCAGCGACGGCAGCGACGGCGTTCTTCGAAAAAGAGATCGGCCCATTGTTCGAGCAGCGGTGCTTCAAGTGCCACAGCCACGAGTCAGGTAAGGCGAAGGGCGGGCTGGTGCTGGATTCACGCAAGGGCTGGGAGCAAGGAGGTGAATCGGGAGCCGCCATCGTTCCCGGAAAACCCGAGGAGAGCCTGCTCATCCAGGCGGTGAGGTATCACGACGAGGACCTGCAGATGCCGCCGAAGAACAAGAAACTCCCGGACGGCGAGATCGCGCTGTTGGAAAAATGGGTCGCCATGGGCGCGGCCGACCCGCGCAAGACGAAGCAGCGGGAATACGATGCGGAGAAGCTCTGGGCGCTGCAACCGATCGGGCGCCACACCCCGCCGGCCACCGCAGACCAGAGGTGGGCGCGCGACGACCTCGATCGTTTTGTGCTGTCGAAATTGGAAGCCGCAGGATTGGCTCCCGCCGCCGCCGCCGACCGCTACACCTTGCTGCGGCGCGTGACTTTTGATCTGACCGGGCTGCCGCCGTCGCCGGAGGAAATAGCGGCATTCGTCAACGCCGCTTCCCCCGATGCCTACGCGAAGGTAGTCGACCGCCTGTTAGCCTCGCCGGCTTTCGGCGACCACTGGGCGCGGCACTGGTTCGACCTTTCCTGCTACGCCGACCTCGCCGACATCCAGGGCGACGTGCTCATCCGCGATGCCTGGCGCTATCGCGACTATGTGATCGCGGCACTCAACGCCGACAAGCCGCTCGACCGCTTCATCCACGAGCAGATCGCCGGGGACTTGCTGCCCTATCAAAACAGCGAACAGCGCCGCGAACAAATCATCGCCACCGGCTATCTGGCGATTGGTCCATGGACCTTGCAAAATTACATCAAGGGACAGCTCGACGCGGATGTGGTCGATCACCAGATCGACAGGATCGGGCGCACCTTTCTCGGGCAGACGATCTCCTGTGCGCGCTGTCACGATCACAAGTTCGACCCCGTCCCCACTGCCGATTACTACGCGTTGGCGGGGATTTTCCACAGCACCCTCACCACCAGCTACGACGGCCCCGGGGTGTGGAGCGCGATCACGCACGTCACCCTCCCGCCGTTGGGAGTTGATCCTGCTGAACTGGCGCAGCGCAAGGAGTCGCTCAACGACCTGAGCGCCCGGCGGCAACTGCTGCAGTCCGAGTTAACCTCACTGACTCAAAAGATCCCGGGCGCATCGACCGCCAACGTCCTCACCTTGGCGAAGGGCATCGCAGCCAACGAGAAGGGTCAAGCGTATGAGCTGAGCTTTGGTGCTGCGCCGAGCGTCTGGGTGGGCGGCGGAGAAAGGACCACCGCCGCCGACGGCTTGCAGATCGACGTCCTGCGCGCGGACGGCAGCGTGCTCGCCGGATTTCAGCACAAGCCCGGCCGGTGGTCGGGCACCAAGGACGCCCAGAAAATGTCCCCCGCCAAGTTCACCTATACCGGCGACGGTTCGGGGGAAGTGCGGCTCCGCCTCACCAGTTCCACCCCCGGCAGCGGACGCTTCGGGGGCGCCCTCGACGACCTCGTGGTCAGCGCCGGTGACACGCGTATTTTCGGAGAGAATTTCGACGGCCTGGAGCCAAGCACGACCCAAGGATCGCAGACCGACACGGCGCTGCGGGTGCTTGCTGGGGCCAGCGCGCCCGGTTGGGTGGGCGCGGGGATCAGCCACTCGCACGCGGTCGATCTCGGCGAGGGCAACTACGCCGTGCAGTTTTTCGGCGGCGACGCTGGCTCGTTGGCCGCCGCCAAACCGGTCAGCGAAGCCGAGAAGCAGGCCCACGCTCGGGCGATGGAACTACAGAAGGAAGTCGGCGGGCTCGATGCCAAGATCGTCGAGCTGAATGAAAAGAACGCCCCAGAGAAGGCGCTCGCGGTGCGCGAAGTCGACGAACCCGCCGACAGCCCGATCTACCGCGGCGGCAATTTCCAGTCACTCGGAGACACGGTCCCGCGTGGATTTCTCAGCGCCGTTCCGGTCTCGAAAACACATACTATCCCAGCGGGCAGCAGCGGTCGCCTGCAACTCGCGCAGTGGCTAACCGATCCCGATAACACACTCACCTCGCGGGTGCTGGTCAACCGCATCTGGCACCACCTGTTCGGCAAAGGGCTGGTGCGCTCGGTCGATTACTTCGGCGTGCATGGCGAAACCCCCAGCCATCCGCAACTGCTCGATTTCCTCGCGCTGCGCATGCGCGAGGGCGATCGCTGGTCGCTCAAGAGCACCGTGCGCCGCATGGCGATGTCGCACACCTACCAGATGGCTTCAACGCCGAATGCCAAGGCCACCACGACCGACCCGGACAACCGCCTGTTGTGGCGGATGCCACGCCGCCGGCTCAACGCCGAGTCGATCCGCGACGCCATGCTGAGCGCCAGCGGCGAGCTCGATCCCGCCCGTGGCGGGCCATCGCTGGGGCTCGAGTTGAAGGGCAACATTGTCGGCGCGGGCGGCACTGTGAACCCGCCCACCTGGGGCAACGTGACGCCCGACTCCGTGCAGAACCGGCGCTCCGTCTACCTGCCGCTCAAACGCGAGCGCCCATTGGGGGATCTCGAAATCCTCAGCACTTTCAATTTTCCACACCCCAACGAAATCACCGGCGCGCGACCCGAGACCACCGTCGCCACCCAGGCGCTGTTCCTGATGAACGCCCCCTTCGTCAAACATCAGGCCGCCAAGCTGGCCGAACGACTGGGGAGAGAGCAGCCCGATGACGAACGCGCCCGCATCACGCGCCTCTATCTCCTAACCGTAAACCGCCCACCCGAGACCGACGAGATCGATACCGCCTTGGCATTTATCGATCAATGCAGCCAAGACCTCAATCCGAAACCCGCTGATCCAAAAGCACGCTCAGGCGCCTGGGCACAACTGTGCCACGCCATGCTGGCTTCCAACAACTTCCTCTTCCGCGAATAGATTTAGAACCACGAATTTACACGAATTGAAGCTCAACAAATATGAGTGTCCATTCGTGGTTCCCATTTCCGTCTTTGAGATAATGAAACATCCCGCACCTTATAATGAAACATCCCGCACCTTCCTTCCTACCCCGGCGTAACTTCCTCCGCAGCTCAGCCTGCGGATTCGGTTCGCTCGCGCTGAACGCTCTTCTCCAGCAACAGGCCTGCGCAAAACAAAGCGGCGGCAGCGGCGGGGTGTCACCCCTCGCCACCAAGCCTCCTCACTTCCCGGCACGGGCGAAGCGCGTCATCTTCCTGTTCATGAAAGGCGGGCCGTCGCATCTGGACCTGTTCGATTACAAGCCTCGCCTGGCGAAGGGATCGGGTGAAAAAACGCCCTATAAACTGCCGAGCACCGAGGTGACCGTCGGGCTCGAGGACACCCGCCTGCTCGGGCCGGTTTCTGGCTTCAAACATCAGGGCGAATGCGGGCTCTACATGAGCGACATGCTGCCGCACCTAGGCAGGCATGCAGACGACCTCTGCGTCCTTCGCGCGATGGAGTCCGACAGCCCGAACCACCCGGTGGCGACCCGCCAACTCCACACCGGCAATCTGTTCGACGTCGTCCCCTCGATGGGATCTTGGCTCTCCTACGGCCTCGGCACCGAGAACCAACAGCTGCCTTCCTACATCACCATCCTCCCGGGCGAGGGCGAGCGCAATTTCAGCAGCGCCTTCCTCCCCGCCATCCACCAAGGCACGGCGATCCAGCACGTAGGCTCTTCTCCCGACAAGGCGCCCATCCGTAACCTCACCGATTTCTCTCTTTCCAAAGAGGTGCAACGGCGGCGCATCGACCTGATCCAATCGATGAACCGCCTGCAGCTCGATCGCCTGCAGACGGATCAGCAGATGGAGGGCGTGATTGAATCGTTCGAGCTCGCATTCAAGATGCAGACCGAGACCCCGAAGTTGGTCGACTTGAACAGCGAGAGCAAAGCCACCCAGGAACTCTACGGCATCGGCGACAAAACCACCGACCAGTTCGGCCGCCAGTGCCTGCTCGCGCGACGCTTCGCCGAAGCCGGCGTGCGCTTCGTGCAAGTCACCCTCGACGGATGGGACCATCACAACAAGATCGCCAGCGGCCTCAAGAGTCACTGCGCGATGGCCGACAAGCCGATCGCCGGCCTTCTCACCGATTTAAAATCGCGCGGCTTGCTCGACGACACGCTCGTATTGTGGGGAGGTGAGTTCGGCCGCACCCCGCACGCCCAGTTCGGCGACGGCCGCGAGCACAACCAGCACGGATTCACGATGTGCATGGCCGGCGGCGGTGTGAAAGGCGGCATCACCCACGGCACCACCGACGACTTCGGCTACTACGGCATCAACGACAAAGTCCACATCAACGACCTGCACGCCACGATGCTCCACCTATTGGGGATCGACCACGAGCGCCTAACCTTCGAACACCACGGTCGGCCATTCCGCCTCACCGACGTCGCAGGGAACGTCGTGAATGAAATCATCGTATGAGCGACGTCGGCTCTTAATCTTACTTCTAGTCCCCGGCTGAGGAGACAGATTAAGAACAAGATTACGACCAAGAATTGATGGAGTGATCCTACTCCACCACTCCCCAAATGCTTCCAACAATCCACAGCGCCGCCAGCCGGTTCCGCGACTTCGATCTCCTCATCGTGATGGCTGCCTTGGCGCCGTCCGCGGTCGTTGCCAAACCCGCCACGGTAAAGCCGCAACCGGATCAAACGTCAAATGCCAGTCCGGCTCGGATCTCCCCGAACGTCGTCTACATCGCGCTCGAGGACATCACGCCGATGATGGGGGGCTATGGCGACGCGTATGCCAGGACGCCGATGTTCCGCAAAGCTTGGTCGAGCTATTATGATTCCGTCACACAGGTCGATTACCGCGCCGGCGAAATCATCGATCAGCTCAAAGAAGACGGGCTGTGGGACGACACCATCGTCATCGTCTGGGCTGATCACGGCGTCGGCATGCCGCGCGGCAAACATACCGTCTTTGAAATGGTCCGCGCCATCCGCGACAAGCGCTTCTGCTACCAGCGTAATTTCTACCCGAACCTGCCCTACAAACCTTTCGAGGACTACGAATTTGGAGCGCTGGTCCTGATCGAATGGGTGAAACTCGTGCGTGCTGGAAAACTCACCGGTGCCATGGAAATGCCGGCCATGCGCTTCAAGCCGGTGGAGGAACTTTACGACGTCGAAAGTGATCCACACATGGTCAAGAACCTGGCCGGTGATCCGAAGTACGCCAAGGTTCTAAAACTGATGCGCCAGCGCCTAGATGAATGGATGATCGAGACGGTCGATCTGGGCGTCATGGCAGAGGCCGAGGTGCACAAACGGGCAGAGGGAAAAATCGCGCATTGGGACGTCGGACAGGAGCTGAACAATTACGAGCAGATCCTTGAAACCGCCAACCTGCAGCTACAGGGGCAGCAGGCTGGCGCCGAACTCACTGCCCGCAGCAAACCAAACGGGCGGGTGCTGGGATATGCGATTGCCGTTTCCGGCGACGGGAAGACTTGGGGTAATGCGATCGCGAAAGCGACGTATGGATTCCAGAAATCTGACGAAGCAGAAAATCATGTTCCTCGCGCCGACCTCCAAAATTTTCATCAGGTTCGAAGTGACCGACGCCGTCTCCGCCGGCGGCCAGCCGATCTCAGCGATTGGTGAATTGGATGTCTTAGTTGAACCAGTCACCTCACAAAAGAATCAACAATAACCAACAATAACCAACAAAAACCAACAAAAAATCATGTCTCTAAATCCACTACGTAAGAAACTCCAATCCGATCAAACCACCCTCGGCCTCTGGGTCACGATGGAATGCGCCAGCATCACCGAGATCGCCGTAGCCCTGAACATCGATTGGGTTGTCGTCGATATGGAGCACGGGCACCTCGATTACAAAGATGCCATGGATCACATCCGCGTCGTCCGCGAGACGGGTACCTGCATTATCATCCGCGTGCCTGACATCCGCGAGGACTGCATCAAGCGCGCCCTAGACATGGGTGCGCACGGCGTCATCCTACCGCTGGCGCGCTCGGCGGAAGATGTCGAACGCGGCTTTCAATTTGGACGCTACGCGCCCCGCGGCGTCCGCGGAATCGGCGGCGAACGCGCGGTGAAGTGGGGCTTAGGTTTCAAGGACTACCTTGAAGTGGCCAACGAGGAAACCATGATCATCCCCATGATCGAAACCCGCGAGGCCGGTGAGGACATCGACAAAATCCTCGAGATCGAAGGTCTGGAGACGATCTTCCTCGGCCCAGCCGACATGTCGGCCACCTACAACCACCTCGGCGAGTGGGAGGGCGGCGATACTGCTCAGCTGAATCTCCAGATTCGAGAGAAGGCGGCGGCGAAAGGCATCGCCACCGGTGTGGTCAGTACCAGTCTCGACAACGCCAAGGAGCGTCAGGAACAGGGTTTCAAAATGGTCGCGTTGGGGTCGGACGCCGGACTTTTGATTCGCAGCATTCAGGAATCTATGGTTGCGCTCGGTTGCGATGCGAAGCCGCACCTATGGTTCTAATCGCGCCTTTTTCGCGCCGAAGCCTGATCATCACTTAACAACCAACAGAATCCGAATCATGAAAAAGCTGTTTACCTTCCCGTCGCTGTTTGCGCTGCCGCTGCTTGTAGCGTCAGCTTTAGCCGATGAATCAGCGGACTTAAGGGTTGAGGACACTTCGGCTAAAGCCGACGCTACGGTCGAGTCCATTCCGCTGCGTGCCGGGCCGGTCACGATGGTCTTTGATGCCGACAACGTCTTCCTGCGCTACATCCGCGTCGGGCAGCATGAAGTGCTTCGCGGCATCAACGCGCCGGTGCGCGATCAGAACTGGGCGACGGTCGCGCCCGAGGTTTCTAACCTGAAGGTCGATGATGGTGGTGATCATTTTCGGGTGACCTTTGACGTGCGCTGCGCCCAGGCGGACATCGATTATCGCTGGAAAGGCACCATCACCGGAACGGCGGGGGGCGTGGTCGAGTTCGCATTTGATGGCGAAGCCCATTCGGCCTTCAAGCGCAATCGCATCGGCTTCTGCGTGCTCCACGGCCCGGGGGCGGCCGGTGCGCCGTGGGAGATCGAGACTGCGGACGAGAAGACGTCCGAGGGGCAGTTCCCGAAATCGATCTCGCCGCATCAACCGGCCAAAAACTTGCGCATTGTCACCCACGAAGTCGCCTCGGGAATTCGCGCCCGAGTCGCCTTCGTAGGCGAGGTCTTCGAGATGGAAGACCAGCGCAACTGGACCGACGCTTCCTTCAAGACCTACTGCACGCCGCTGGAAATCCCCTGGCCAGTGCAACTCGCCAAGGGCGACAAGATCTCACAGAAGATCCGCATCAGCCTGGAGGGCGATGTTCCGGATGCGACGGATTCGGGCATCGGTGGCGCCGTGCTCACTCTGGGCGAAACAAAATCTCCCCTGCCTCGACTCGGCGTGCAGGTATCTGGCGAGGTCGAGGGTCTGACGGACGTTCAATTGAAACGGCTCAAGGCCTTGAATCTAGACCATCTGCGCGTCGATCTGGCATTGTCCGATGCCTCGTTTCCCAAAGAGCTGCGACGCGCGACCCAGCAGGCCAAGGCCCTCGGCGTGTCGCTACAAATCAGCCTCAAGCTCGGCGAATCGCCGGATTTCAAAACGCTGCTCGGCGATCTCAAGAAACTCCAAGCGCCGGTATCCCACTGGCTGGTCCGCGGCGGTGACCCGGAGCATTTTCAAGCTGCTCGCAAACAACTGGAACCCGTCACGGGCGACGCCAAGATCGGCGTGACCCGGATCACCAATTTTGTCGACTTGAACCGCGCGCGGCCCGAGGACAAGGCCATCGGGCCGGTCGGCTTTGCCATCAACCCCCAGATCCACGCCTTCGATAATGCCTCGATGGTCGAGACTCTCGCGATCCACGCCGATGCAGTCAACAGCACGCGAGAGTTCATGGGAGATCGTCCGCTGGTCATCGGGCCGGTGACGCTGAGCCCGCAATTCATCGACGGTGAAGACCCGCCAGGCGGTCCGCCGACCGGTCCGTTCCCGACCTACGTCGATATCCGCCAGGGGACCGATTTCGCTGCAGCCTGGACGCTCGGCAGTATCAAATATCTCGCCGACGCCCGGGCCTACAGCGCGAGCTTTTACGAAACCGTCGGTTGGAACGGCGTCATGGATGCCGACGATGTGAGCGCCCGTCCGGAGGGTTTCCCCTCGCAACCCGGCAAACTGTTTCCGGTCTATCATTTGCTCAAAGACATCGGCGAGTTCGCTGGCGGGACGGTTCAGCGCATAGACTCCTCAGCTCCGCTTGCAGCCGAGGCGATCGCCTTGCGCAAAGGAGGCAAGCTTCGCGTGCTGGTCGCTAACCTGAGCGGCAAACCTCAGACCGTGACCCTCTGCGGCCTCGGTGCGACACCCGAAACCACAGTTACCTTGAAACCCTACGGCATCGAGCGAATCGACCGGGTAATCGACTGATCGAACAATGGACGCATTTTCTAAACAACTAAACCGATCGCTCCTCGGGCTGAGCATCGCCTTCGCCGTCGCTTTTGTGGCTGTGCTTGTCATGGGCAAGCATGCGATCGCCCCGCAGCTGCTGGCGGGCTGCTTTGTGAGTCTCGCTCTGGCGGCTTCGACCGGACAAGGCCTGCTGCGCCAGTTGTCCTTTACGGTCTGGATTGCCACCGGTGTCGCCGTTGGCATGGCCTTTCACGAGTCCTTCATCACCTTCCCGTCGTGGTTCTTCGGGCTGGGCGAAGTCGAGATGACCATCCTCTTCATCCCGATCTTGCAGATCATCATGTTCGCCATGGGCACGACCCTGAGCGCAGCAGACTTCACCCGCGTCTTCAAGATGCCGACCGGTGTCCTCATCGGGCTGGTCTGCCAATTCACGATCATGCCGCTGATCGGGTTCGGCCTCGCCCACGCCTCCGGCTTGCCGCCTGCGATCGCTGCCGGGCTCGTTTTGGTGGGCTGCTCGCCGAGTGGTTTGGCCTCCAACGTGATGGCGTTCATCGCCAAGGCCAACGTCGCGATGTCCGTCACCATGACCGCGCTTTCTACCATGCTCGCCCCGCTGCTGACGCCCTTGTTGATGAAGCTGTTCGCGGGCGAAATGGTGGAGATTGACGTCCCGGCGATGATGTGGAGCATGACCAAAATCGTGCTGCTCCCGGTTCTAGCCGGTCTGGTTTTTCACCACCTCGTCTACCATCGGCTCAAGTGGCTAGACCGGGTGATGCCGATGGTTTCGATGATCGGCATCCTGATCATGACCGTGCTGACGGTTGCGGTCGGGCACGACAAACTCATGCAGGTCGGCCTGATTCTGATCCTCGCCTGCCTCATCCACAGCACCGCCGGATTCACGCTGGGCTATTATGTTTGCAGACTTCTGGGGCAAGACACCAGCTCACCTGTCGGACGATCGCGCTCGAAGTGGGTTTGCAAAACTCCGGTATGGCGACCGGCCTCGCCAAGTCGCTCGGAAAAGTCGCCACGCTCGGGCTCGTGCCGATCGTCTTCGGCCCCGTCATGAATATCATAGCGTCGATACTCGCCAACTGGTGGCGCACGCACCCGCCTCAATCCGATATCAATCCTACAACAGCTTCCAATGAATAGCCAAATACGCCGCTTCGCACCCATCGTCCTTCTTCACTTTGCCTGCATAACGGGTGCCCTTTTGGCCCAAGAGGGCCGTGACAAGGTCACAACTTACTCGCTCGCGGATGATTTTTCTTACACCAATAACGGTGCCGCCAGCACCTGGTCCTACCGCTTGGACGACTCGGCGAGCCCTTCGCCCAGCTTTCCCTTGCTAACCCTGGCAAAACGCAATTCCAACGAGTTGTGGGGCTCTGATTTCCCAAAACCGCCGCTGATGTGGAGTGAGGAGTCCGGTTACTGGGGGATCGGCAGGAACGATACGAGCGAAGAACAGGTTTCGAGCAAGAACGGCACGCGCTGGGCTCGAGGCGAAGTGCTGTTCCACCCCAAGTCTGGAGGCTCTCCAGCGGGATTGGTCATTGGCTGGACCGCTCCCGAGCGCATGCTGATCGACGTGAGCTACACATTTGGCCGCGGTTCGCTGCAGGGAAACGGGATCGGCTACGAGATCCTCCGGCGCAGCGATGGGAAAGATGCGCATCTCGTTGATCTGCGAAACATCGGGAGCAGCGTCAGCAATGAATTGAACGGTTTACTGGTCGCCAAGGGGGAACAATTGTTTTTCCGTTTCAATACCTCCGGTGACGCGAGCGGCGACATTACCCGGGCGGGAATCGTCATCAACGGCAGGCAGGCCGCAGCCAAACCAGTCATGACACTCCAGCCTTCGGGTGGAACCGTCATGGCAGGAAGCAAACTCACCTTGACGGCAACGTCCATTGGTGAGGGAACCCTGCAATGGTACAAAGATGGAAAGCCTGTTCCCAACGCTACCAGTGCCAGTTACCATCTTCGCAGGGTGAATATGGACGATGCCGGGACTTACTCAGTCGTCATGGGGGCTGCCACCAGCGCCGACGCCATTCTGAAGGTAAACCCCCAGAGCATCCCGCCAGAGCCGTATCCGTCTCACACGCCGAAAGAGGTGTTCTCGGACACTTTGGCGGAACAGGAAAGGTAGCTGATGAATAGTGAACTCATGCAGCGTTTCGCGGTCTCGCGGGATTTGCAGAGCGCGGATCCTTATCGCCCCATCTACCACTTCGTCAGCCCCGAAAGCCAGTTGAACGATCCAAACGGCCTGTGCTTCTGGCAGGGGCGCTGGCACATGTTCTACCAAGCCTATCCGCCCGACGAATATCCCGACCCTGCGGATATTTACAAGCGCCGCCAGCACTGGGGACATGCGGTCAGCGAGGATCTGATTCACTGGCGCGATTTGCCTTACGCCATCTATCCCGGCATTGAGAGGATGTGCTTTTCCGGAAGCACGGTTGTCGAGAGCGATCGTGTGATCGCTTACTATCTGGGTATCGCCGCTGGTCAGATGGTGGCCACCTCCAGTGATCCTTTGTTGTTGAACTGGCAGAAATCTCCCATGTCCCCAGTCAACTCGCCGGCGGGTGATTCCTGCATTTGGAAGGAAGGCGATACCTATTACGGCCTAGTTGGAGCCGATAATCTGGTTTCGTCCACCGATTTGCTTAACTGGCCCAGTCAAGGTGCATTCATACAAAACAATCCATTCCCGATGGGCGATGCCTATGCCTGTCCGGGATTCGTGCCCATCGGCGACAAGCACCTGTTGACTTCCTTCAGCCACATTTACGGAGGTCAATACCTGCTCGGGGATTACGATCAGCAAGCCCACAAATTCACGCCCTATGCCAAGGGACTTTTCAATCATGGCCGTGTTTCTCCCGGCGGTGTCCACGCTCCATCGGTCGCGGCGGATGGTCAGGGTGGGGTGATAAACATCCTCAACATCAACGACGGCAGACACAGTGATAACTGGGATCAGATTATGTCGCTCGCGCAGCAACTGACCCTGGGGCCTGACTCGCAACTCCGGATCGCACCGGTGGTGGCCGTTGAAGCGCTGCGAACCAAGCACCAGCATGTGGGGGAGACCGTCATACCTGCCAACGAGGAAATCGTATTCGACCAGATCGAGGGAAATGCGATGGAACTCAACGTGGAAATCGATCCTTTGGAGGCGCGCTGGGTACGGCTCAATGTGCTGCGTTCACCCGATGCCGAGGAGCAGACTTCGATCACTTTCTACAACTTCGACCGGGCCTTGTCCATCTGGTATCACACACCCGGAGAGGTTGTTCTTGACGGAACCCGATCAAGTAAGCTGCCCGATGTCTGGCTGCGCCCGCCGGAACGCACCGTCATGCCGCGGGCTGCAGGGGAGACATTGCGACTGCGGGTCTTCGTTGATCGAAGCGTGGTGGAGGTGTTTGTGAACGAGCGCCACTATCTGGCAATGCGCGTCTATCCGGGTCGTGAAGACAGCTTGGGCGTCTCGCTCCAGGCGCAGGGACAGGACGCCACTCTCAAGAAACTCGATGCCTGGCAGATGCAGTCAATCTGGCCATGAGCGGTGGCGCACGCTTGAAACTATCTTCGCGAATTACTTAAATGAACAGACCAACACCAAGCCAACCAGGAGCACCGGCCTTCCGCATCGGCCTCACCGGCGATTTCGACAAAGACGGCAAACCGGTCTATCCGGATTTCGACCTCGGGCAACTGGAGCGCGAACCGGGGATCGAGCTGACGACCTTCGGCGAGCATCGCGACGAGATCGCGCCGGAACAGCTCGCGAGTTTGAACGGCGTCGTCGTGCTATCGCCGCGCGTGACGCAGCACAGCCTCGCGCAGAGCGAGGATCTACTGGCCATCAGCCGCTTCGGCGTCGGCTATGACAGCGTCGACGTCGCCGCCTGCACCGAGCACGACGTCGCCCTGTGCATTACCACCGGCGCGGTCGACCGGCCGGTGGCGGAGGCGACGCTCGGATGGATGTTCGCCTTGTCCTACCGGATGAAAACCAAAGACCGGCTTTTCCGCGAGGCGCGCTGGGATGAGCGTGGCAGCATCATGGGCAGCGGCCTGCACGGCAAGACGGTGGGCATCATCGGCTTCGGCGGGATCGGCAGGGCGCTTGTCGGGATGCTGGGCGGCCTGGGGATGAACCCGCCGCTGGTCTACGATCCCGTCCTCGATCCCGACACCATCACCAAACTCGGCGGTGAGCCGGTCACCTTGCCCTACCTGATGGCGCGGTCCGACTTCGTCACTGTGCACTGCCCGTTCAACGAGCACACCACGAACCTTATCTCCGTGCCCGAACTGGAGCTGATGAAAGCGGACGCCTTCATCCTCAACACCGCCCGCGGTGGCATCATCAACGAGGACGCCCTCTTCGAAGCGCTATCCGCCGAGCGGATCGCTGGCGCGGCGCTGGATTGTTTCGCAGACGAGCCGGTCACCGAAGCGCACCGATTCGCGCAGTTGGAAAACGTAATCCTCTCAAGTCACAACATCGCCTGGACTCGCGAGCTATTCCGCGACATCGGTGCGATGGCCTCGCAGAACCTGATCGACCTGGCAAACGGCAGTTACCCCAAAAGCGTCGTCAACCCCGAGGTCTTCGACCGCCCAACGTTCCAGAAGAAATGGGAATCGGTGAAGATCGCTCAACTCCAAAACCCCACTTCCACCACATGAAGAAGCTCCTAAACAACCCTGACGACTACGCCGACCAGACCCTAGACGGCCTCTGCCTCGCCCATCCGGAATTCTACACGCGTGGAGGCGAGAGCGGACGGGTGATCCATCGCACCGGCGGGGCGATCGCGGGCAGGGTCGGCATCGTCTCGGGAGGCGGCTCGGGCCACCTGCCCGTGTTTACAGGTTACTGCGGCGAAGGCCTCCTTGATGCCTGCTCGATCGGCAATGTTTTCGCCGGGCCGAGCGTTGCCGATTGTATCGACGCGATGAAGATCGCCGACGGCGGAGTCGGCGTGTTGCGGCTCTACGGCAACTACGGCGGCGATCGCATGAACTTCGACATGGCCGGCGAGATGCTGGAGATGGAGGGACTCGAATCGACCACCGTGTTGGTCGCGGACGACGTCGCCAGCGCCCCACCGGAAGAGGCCGAGAAACGCCGCGGGGTGGCCGGGATGATCTACGCCTTCAAGATCGCTGGCGCCAAGGCGACCGCGGGTGCCTCCCTGGCCGAAGTCACCGCGACCGCCCAGAGAGCCGCCGATGCCTGCCGGTCGATCGGCGTCGCCCTGACCCCCTGCACCGTCCCCGAGGCCGGGAAGCCCACCTTCGAGATTGCCGACGACGAGATCGAGATGGGCATGGGAATCCATGGCGAACCCGGCATCTGGCGCGGCAGAATAAAGCTGGCCGATGAAGTGGCCGAGGAGATGCTCGATCACCTGCTCGCCGATCAACCACTCGAGAAGGGCGACCGTGTATCGGTGCTGGTCAACAGCCTCGGCGCGACGCCCCATGAGGAGCTCTACATTCTCTACCGCCATCTCGCGAAGCGCTTCGATGAGATCGGCGTCACCGTCGTGATGCCGCTGGTCGGTCGCTATGCAACTTCGATGGAGATGACCGGCGCCTCGCTCACAATATGCAAGCTGGACAGCGAACTAGAGGAACTCCTCCACGCACCGGCTAACTGCGCATTCTGGAGAGTCGGATGAGCTGGGACAGCAAAGATATCCAAAACTGGCTCGGCGGATGCGTGGATCGCATGATCGCCGCCGCCCCCGAACTGAACGCCTTGGACGGACAGCTCGGCGACGGCGATCTAGGCGCGACACTGGAGAAGTGCGGTAGGCTCATGCAAGACGGCCTCGCGGGCGAAGCCGACAGCCCAGCTGACGTCTTCAAGGTCTGCGCCATGGCCTGCACCCGAGCATCCGGCTCCAGCTTCGGCACCCTGATGGCCGTCGCCTTCATGACTCTTGCCAAGGAGACCAAGGACAAAAACGATTTGGCCTGCGGAGATGTCGAGCCGCTCCTCGGCAAAGTTATCGAATCTCTGATAGCTCGTGGCAAAGCCAGCCTCGGCGACAAGACTGTGCTCGATTCGCTCGAAGCCATCCGCCTTGCAGCTGCAGAGCTGAGCGACTGCGCAGCGCTTCCCGCAGCAGCGCTCGTCGCCGCCAAATCAGCCCTGGACGAATACCGGGACAAACCAAACAAAATCGGACGGGCACGGATGTTCGCCGAAAAATCGGTCGGCATGGATGACCCGGGAATGGTTGCGGTCGTGAGGATTATTGTTACATGATGGGGTTCTTTGGCTGGGCAGCGGACCACGCGAACAAGAATTGGTTCCTCTCATACGGATGACTGTCATAATAGCGCTCCATGATCCGGATCGAAATGGAAACAACTGTTTCTAAAATGGGGCTGCCGTCGAAGCCATGCACCTGGCCTTCGACGAGGGCGGCGAGCCCAGGGGAGGATATTGTTTTTTAGCTATTGGTTGGACTTGCTGGTGTGCCGACCGCTGTCGCAGTCAAGCATGCCCTGGAGCGAACGTGCGGGCTGGCTACCGCGTCCTGCTGGTTTTTGAGTGGAGGCAAGGGGCCAGCCGGCCAAATAGCGCAGGGCGCGCTGTCGGCACCAGGCTCAAAGCTTGCGCACCTGGTAGAAGAAGCGTCCCAGGTGGTCCGGGGCGAAGATCGAATCGGTGAACTGGGTACTATCGCCCGTTCCCACCACCTTGTCATCCAACTCTACCCAATTCTGCAGATCGGGCGAGCCCCACACCGCGTAAGTCGCACCATCGACTGAGTTGAAGGTGATAGTGGGGTCGAACGTCTGCGGGTCGCGCACGATATCCGTGATCTGGATCGGGCCGGTGTTTGGTGATTGGATCTCGATGCTCGCCTTGGTGATGTCGCCGTCCGCGCCGCCCGCGCCCCAGCTATCGATGCGCCAGAACAGTTGATCCCCCGTCGAGACGGCCAGCCCGGTCTGGGAACCGATGATCGGCCCGAGGTTGGTGTTGTTCGAGCCGGCGAACTCCTCCACCACCGTATCCACCCCGCCGATGCGGCTTACCAGCTGGTAGCCAA